>Ga0209128_1001361_pt1 | contig 16748 bp, 19 predicted proteins | sample ETNvirnome_6_100_FD_184072 | JGI IMG/M metagenome (GOLD analysis project Ga0209128, IMG submission 184072) | Marine viral communities from the Pacific Ocean - ETNP_6_100 (SPAdes) (version 2) | ecosystem: Environmental > Aquatic > Marine > Oceanic | place: Pacific Ocean | collected 2013-06-19 | reverse complement strand
GCAGCAGCAAAGGCCGCTAAGAAAGCCGGTTTAGTTCATCTTGGTTTTGGTCGATATGGACCAAAAAAGGGTGGTTCGGCAACCCATGTTAGTAAAGATGGAAAGTTAAAATCAGTCGGTGATGATACTGCCGGTGATCCTGATGATTCTTGGGATGACGAAGAAGGTAGAGCCAAACCAACGGGTAAAACTGATGCAGATACAGATGATTACGATATGGGAGAAGTACCAGGTTCCCGGGGTACTGGTCCTTGGACTCCAGAAGATGACCCTGATTTTGAGCACGGCCCAACTCTTACGAGTGCTCCTGGTAGAGTTCCTGACGAAGAGGACGAAGAATCATCTGGAAGAACTGGAAAAGAATTAGACCAAGAAACTCTTACAATAGATGGAAAACAGTTTCGTAGAATTAGTGAAGGTGTAGAAAAACAATCAAAACCAAAATATGCATTTTCAGAGTTTTACGAAAGATTTAAGAAATAGGAGTAAAAAGATGGCAAGACAATTAATAGTAGATTATCTACCTTTTGAAATAACAAGAGAACAAATAAATGAGTCTCTTAAAGAAAATAATGGTCGTTTAATCGTTCATGGTGTATTACAACGGTCAGACGCCAAAAACCAGAATGGTAGAGTTTATCCACACAATATATTACAAAGAGAATCTAAAAAATATGCTACCAACTTCGTAACTCAAAAACGGGCAATGGGTGAATTAGACCATCCCGAAAGTTCCGTTGTTAATTTACAGAATGTTTCCCATAATGTAACAGAAATGCATTGGGAAGGTAAGAATTTAATTGGTTCAGTCGAAGTTCTTGGAACTCCAAGTGGAAACATACTTGGTGAATTATTCAAAGCAGGTATTAAATTAGGTATAAGTTCACGTGGTTTAGGTTCAGTAGAACCTATGCAAGAAGGTGATGGGCAAACAGTTCAGAGTGATTTTGAATTGATTGCATTTGACTTCGTTTCTAACCCATCTACACATGGAGCATTTATGCATCCATTAAAAGAAAGTGTTGATAAACAACCAGAAGGTAGAACTTGTGGTAAGTATTGTAAAGTCGAAAGTATCATAAATGATATTATTCGGGGAGAATAAGAATGAATAGAAAAAAATTATTAGTAGAAAATCCTATTGTAGCTGCAACTGTTAATCATATGACACAAATGCATTTACAAAATCCAAAAACTGGTAGGAGAATTAAAGCAACTACACCATTGAGAAATAAGGAACATCCTTTACATAAAAAATCTGTTAGTATTTTTAAGAAGATAAAAGATAAACTTACTCCAAAGAAAAAAGAAGAGCCGAAAAAACAATCTCAGGCAGACGTAGATTTTTATAGAAAACAGTATGCAGCAAGAACTGGAACAGAATTAGATGAATCAGTAAAATTTCATACTATTACTGGAAATAAAAGATTTATGACGAAAACAGCACTTCCAATATTAAGAAAGTATGGGGCAAAGAATGTTAAAGTAAATCTCGTAGCTGGTGATTATTTAGAAGTAAGATTTCCAATAGATTCCAATAAACTTAAAAAATTGGATAAAGAATTAAAACGAAAAAACAAAACTGCTTATGGTGGAATTGTTGAGAGTAGGAGAGATAAAATTACAGAAGATGTTCTTCGTAAAATAATTAGAAAAGAAATTAAGAAGATAGTTAAAAAGGGATTATAATGAAAAAGAAACAAGTATTCAATATGAATAAAAAGTGGACAGCCTACCGTCTTGATGAAAAACTAAGTGAGGAAAACGAATCTCTTTGGACTTGGGTATACAAAGGTGTATTGGGTGGATTCAAAAAGGCCGAGAAAAAAGGTGGGGGCAGTGTTAGTTTAGATGAAGTTGCACGAGGTGTTGCATTCTTAGTCAAAACAGAATTTGGTGGTGGTGCTAAAAACGATTTTGTAAAATCACTTAAAAAATATATTAGATAATGAAACCTAATCACCACACTTGACCCTATAGTGGTGAAGAGCACCCAGTTTGGGTGAAACATGAGAAAGAACCTATGGACGAATATAAATCAAGATTATCAGATTATCTTAGCGGTATGATAAGAGAAGAACTTGAAAAATACGATGGTGGTTACACCGATGAGTGGAATGACCAACGGAAAAAAAATGCCGAAGTCTTGGGTTATAAACTTCATGGTAAGAATGATATAAAAGAAGCCAAATCAAGACTTCAATCATTAAAAGATTGGGGTAAAATGTCAGACAGAGAAAGGTCGGATAAAATAGATAAGTATTATCCTAAGAAAACCAGATTAGCTTCATTAAAAATATGGCAAAAATTGTCAGATAGAGAACGGTCAGATAATATAGTTAAAGTGATGAATGAATCCGTAAATGAAGCCGGAATGGGTATATTAACTACCGACCAATCCGATGTATTACAAGGTATAGTATTACGAAATAAAAATAAAAATTTAAAGGCTATTCTTAAAATAGTATTGAAAGATCCCATGTTTAAAGGAGTAGATAAGAAAGAATTGTTAGGATATATTGATGGTGCAAGACAATTTGTTAAATATATGAAAAGTCATCCAATGGAATCTGTAAAGGAAGACAGAGATTATAAAGCAGAATATAAGAAATATGGTTCATCTACAAAGGCAAAAAAATACAGAGCAGAATTAAATCAGTATAATAGAAAAAAAGGTACTTACGGTAATAATGATGGAAAAGACGCTTCACATAAAGGTGGGAAGATAGTTGGTTTCGAAAAAGAATCTACAAATAGAGGTCGTAGGGAAAAGAGTAGATTGAAGAAAGAAGATATAAGAGAGGATATTGGTTTAGATGTTTATTTAGGTGGTATTATTAAGGCAATGAGAAAATCAAGATTAAAACCTAAAACAGCCAAAGTAATGAAACACGGATTTAGTAAAAGTAAAGATAAAATTGGATTTTTTATTGATGTAGAACAAAGGGGATTTGATAAAAAAGAAACCTTTACTTTACAATTTGAAGTTGATAGAGATGGATATTTGTGGTATTTATCAGCACCAAAAGATATAAAGATTGGAAAATGGGCAGATACAAGTCAACTTGTTCGTGGGTTTAAAAAAATAGATAGATTACCAGGATTTGGTCAAGATGCAATATTTAAACGGAGAAGATAGTGATTAAACTAAAAAAATTATTAAAAGAAGGTTCTCCTGGGTTTACCAAGAGAGAATTTGGTGATCCATTACCTACATTAGATAGTGTGATGAAACAACACCAAACTGTTGATGAAGAAACCATTACCGAAGCTAGTGATAAAACTGGTTGGAAACTATACAGGGTTTATGACATTAGTGATAAGTTGTGGATGGCTATGAAATATGATTTAAGAGACCAGTTTGATGAGTTAGTAAAGATTGGTGCTGATTATGGTGTATTTCAAAATGCCCAAGGTACTGCAAAGATTTTAAAACAAATTAAAAGATTAATGGATAAAATATAATGATTAAATTAAAAGAAACCTATGAAAGAATGTTCGGTCCGAGGAGAATAAAATGGCTATAAATAAAAATATGGCTGCTATTATAGTAGCCTTTATAACGGGTCTAGCACCTATGGGAGTAATCTTAACTCAAGAGTGGATGGAACAAAGAAAAATGGAGGCAGGTATCATTGATACATCTGTTCTCTTAAATCATTCTTTATTTACTCATGCTGATACGTGGGTTGATTTGATTATTCCGGGGTTACAAGTTTCAGACAATGCTAGAGAATTTTTAACAATTAAATTTGTAGCATTTCAAGAAGCATTAGAAGAACTTGTAGAAAACAATGATTTTAATATGATGACAGATGCTCGGTTAAATTCAGTAGTGACTAAAAATTTAAATGAGACTGTATCTAATTATATAGCAGACGCACGACGAGCTGGTATTCCAGAAGAATTTATCCGAAACTTTAATCTTTGGCACCAACAGGTTGTTAATATCTTAACACAAAGTATTGAAGACAATGTTTATTCAATGATACATACCACACAAAACTCAAAGATGTACGCAATTTTGACAGCGTATGATGCAGCTCTTGGTGCAACTATTGAGGACGTAGAAAAAACATTAGAAGCCAGGACTTATTAAATTAGGAGAATAAAATAAAAATATCTAACAATATATTAAGAAAAATTATTAGGGAAGAAATTAGAAGTCTAAATGAGTTTGATTCTGATGCATATAATGCAAAAATGAAAAAATACTGGTTAGATTTTCAAAAAGCCTTAAAGAAAGAAATAGGTAGAAGTAAAGAAATTGATAATTTGAAGTTTATAAAATTTAAATACAGTGGTGTTCAATCTACACAAGAATTTCATTTAGATTGGGGCGGAAAAACCTTTGAAGGATGGGTAACAGTTGAAAGCAGCGATAGAGGTGAAAAAGTCAATATTGAATTTTTTGTTAAAGGTCGCGGATCTTATAGTTGGAAGAAATCTGGGCGGAATGCCTCACCGGAGGGAGTTGCTCATGCAATAAGAACATATTTTGAAAGCGGCGGTAAGAAGAAGTAACTGGAAATAGGTCGGAGTATTAATATGAAACTAACAAAATCAAAACTTAAAGAACTGATAAAAGAAGAAATTCAGAAGTTGAATGAAGGTTCGTTCAAAAGGGGATACTGGGTGATATTATCTGGCCGTGGTGGTGAGCTCACCAGAGACTTTACAGAAAGAAAAAGTGGAATTAAAAATCTTATTATCGATTTGGCAAGAGGGGGACAGATTGATGCCGGAGATACAATTTCAATAGAAAAAGGTAAAACGGAGAAGTAATAATGAAAATAACACAAAAACGAATTAAAGAGATAATTCAAGAAGAAATTCAGAGTATTAACGAAGCCAAGAAAGCTCGTAGTCTTAGTGATGATGTTAAATCATTCAAAAAAGAATACGCCGTTAAATCTGGTAAATTGAAGGAAAAGGCAACGAAACTTCAAGAAAGACAGAAGATAATGGAAGCTGTTGGTATGATTAATGATTCTATTATGAAAATGATAGGTGAATTAAATGAATTACCTGTAACTGAAGTATTAGAGAATGTTAAGAAATCTCACGCAAACAAATATGTCAGAGCTATTGAAACTTTGAAAGGTATTTGTGAACATAATACTGGTTGGATTAAAGAAAATCAGTAATGAAAATATCACAACTTAGACAATTAATTAAAGAAGAATTACTTACTGAAGGATACACCAATTATTGGGAACAATCGGAAGATTTTACCAGTTCAGAGTGGTCAAAAATTGTTAGACTTGCTAAGGCAGCAATAAAAACAGCTGAAAAACACGGAATTGTAATACGAGATGGTTGGGGTAAAGGTAGAGCAGTAGTAAATAACAAAGAAATATATTTAAATGGTGATGCAGAAAATAATTTAGACCACGAAACTTTTTTGATTACTAAAAAAATGGATACGGGAAGAAAGTATTCTGATCCAGGATCTGGTTTTACTAAAACTAATAGAAAACCATATGATGCGGTAGTGGCAACAATTTTAGTTGGAATTAAAAAGATAGCACCCAAGAAATTTAAACCAAGTGCAGATGGAAGTTTGAGAGTGGGTGGAATAAATAAGTGGTCTAACGAATACTAAAATGCCTTTCAAATCCGAAAAACAGAGAAAATGGATGCACGCAAATGAACCTGAAATGGCTAAGAAATGGGAAAAAGAAGAATCCATAAATGAAGCAGATGCATCAGTAATTAGAAAAAAATTATTGAAGCAGTTTGGAGATGATCCATTATATAGAGAGTTCATTTTAGCTAAAACTCCAAAAGAACAAAAGAAAGCATTAAAGACATTAAAATCTATTCGTGGTGGAAATGCAGTTCGTTTGATGCAGAAATATGTTAAAAAGTTACAAGGTGAGTCCATAAAGGAAAAGTTACGCAAAGTTATTAGACAAGAAATAAAATCCATAAATGAAGGTTTTGAAAAATATTACTTGGGTGGTTTACTTGATAGTAAATTAAAAAAGAGATTAGAAAGAGCAATTAAACTTTGGAGTGGTAAAGTAGATGCGGTTGGTGATGATTATATTAAATTTAGAATGAGTAGTTCGGATGTAAGTAGGTTTCCAGCATTACTTAAAAAATTAGACCACAATAAAAATGTATGGATTGGTGATAAGAGAAAAAATAACATATGGGATAGACGAAGAAATATTGATAAATTACATAAGGAAGCATTTAGACCAAAAGGTGTTTCACTTATGAAAAAAATAGTTTTTTTACCAAAATCAAAACTGTATTTTGATCCAGATAACGGTAATTTTTGGTTGATGGGACCCTATGGTGGTGAACCAGATTGGGAAGAAGATCCAATTGAACCAAAAGATAGAGATTATAAAAGAACATTGAGTAGATTAAGTAGTAAAGATAAATCTATAATGAAAAAAAGTCTTAGAGGAAAAGGAAATTGGAAGGAAGCAACTACATCCGTATCTGTTCCTGGTTATTTATCACCACAAGCATTTCAAAAATCTACTCAAAATGCAATAGATGTTGATGATGAAGATGATGAGGTAAAAGAGGCATATAAGGTAGATATTGATAAATTATTACAAAATCCAAAAATTAAAAAACTTATGCAGAAATTAGGTGTTAAAAAATCACAATCTCAGGAGGGAGCAATAAAAATTCTTAATTATTTTGCAACTAATCCACAGGCACTTGCGGCATTTAAAAAATTAGCAGTTGGTGAATCAATGGCAGCACCATTTAGACGAAGAAAATCTCGTGGACTTGGTAGACCTATGAAAGTGGGTTTAAGTGAAGGTAAATCAAAACCAAGTAAGGGTGATTATGTAAAAACTATGATTGGTGTAATTGCTAAGATTGAAAAAGTAAGAGGTACTATTGCATATATGAAATTACAAGATAGGAAGAGTAAAGGTTATTGGATAAATGACCTTAAAAACTTAAAATCTACCGATAAAATGGAAAAGGGTAAATCTTTATGGACGGAATCCATAGATGAATTACAAATGGCACCCTTTAGTTCACAAGAAGCAAGAGCTCATATAAACTCAGACATAAAAGATATGTCGAAACATTTAGGTAAAGCATCACAACAAGTTATTAAAATAATGATGGACGGTGTAAGAAAGGGTAAATATACCGCAATGGATATCTCAAGAGGTATAAAAGAAGGACCCGCAGGTAGAACACATTTTGGTGAGATGACTTTTATACGATCGTTATGGAGTAAGATGAGAGATAAGTTTAGAAGGTACTCAAAAGACGGAAAATTGAGTTAATGTATATTTATTAGAGATTAGGAGACAATAAAATGGCTAAATTAAAAGATTTAATTAAAGAACACGCAACGATGGGTGGAGTTGTATCTCGGAATGCGTTTTCAAACCTTGATATGGGATTTAGAACCCAAAAAACTTCTAAACCTACAGACCTTGCTGGTATGGTAGAAGATATTTATGGTCAATCTCCACAAAAGGTAAATGTAAAAGAATTTATGGGTGAAGTTTCTAATTTTAATAGATTTTCAAAACAAATTTATCGTGAAGGTAATTTAAGAGAGTTAGCAGAAAGACTTTCTAAATTAGCAATGACCGCAAAACAACATACTATACAAGAAACCGAAGATTGGTTTGATAAAATCACGGTGAATCGTAATATGAAAGAATTAACAGGTCTTTCTAATCAATTTAAGAAAGTAGCGACAGAGGCACAAGGATTACAAGAAAGAATGGGTGGACTATACGAAGATATGGGGCACATTCTTGGTCGTTATTATGAAATCCACGAACCTGGACACGAAGAAGATGAAGTTCCAGTAGAAGGTAAATCATACAGAGATGGTGAAGAACTTGAAGCAGATGCAGTACAAGAAGGAACATATGAAGATTTTTTCCAATCTGCACTTAAAAAGTGGGGAGTATCAGCACCAGATGATTTAGGTGATGAAGAAAAAGTAAAATTCTTCAATTATGTTGATGCTAATTGGAGTGCTGAGAAAGAAACAGATTAAGAAAGTGGAGGTTACTTGGAAGTAAAAGTAAAAAAGAATAATGTAGAGTTTGCTCTACGGTTATTAAAAAGAAAAATTAAAGATAGTGGTTTAATGGTGGAGTTGAGAGAACGACAATACTACAAAAAACCATCAGCAGTTAGGTCTGAAAAGAAAAAGTTGGGAAAGGTTCGTAATTGGATTAGACAGAAACAACAAAATCCAGATTGGTGTGGAGAACCCCCGACAAGTGGACTTAAAGAAAAAATTAAGAAAGAACGTCTAAAATATAAAAAATGATGTTTTTTCAATTTGTGTATATTTATATATAACACAGAATATGTCATTCATTCGTATATGACATACCGATAATGTAAACCGCATTAAAGTTCCTAATAACTTTATTAATTCCAACCAAGTATTTATGCTTGGTATAAACTCTTATGGAGAAACATAATGGATGATCTTTTAAAAGACGCAATAGCAGACGCTAAAGCAGTCCGAGAAACGGCACTTGCAAATGCTAAAATCGCTCTTGAAGAAGCTTTCACTCCTCGCATTCAATCCATGCTTTCACAGAAGATTCAGTCTGAAACTGAAGGTGAAGAAGAAGAAGCTCCAGTGGAACCTGTAGAACAGGAAGAACCTGAAGCTGAAGAAGAACCTGAAGTAGCAGTTGAACCTGAAGTTGGTGAAGAAGAACCTATTGTCGCACAGGACGAAGTTCCTGGTGATGAGTTTTCAGAACCAGAAGCAGAAGTTCCTGGTGAAGAAGTTCCCGCTGAAGAACCTATCGTCGCACAAGACGAAGTTCCTGGTGATGAATGGTCTGAAGAAGAACCTGAAGCAATTGAAGGTGTGATTGAAATTAATGGTGTAAAATATGCACCAGTCGTATCTGAAGAAGATGAAGAAGAAGCTGAAAATCCTTTCGCCGAAGGTGAAGGGGAAGAAGCTTCTGAAGATGAACTCGACCTCGAAGCTATTCTTCGTGAACTCGAAGATGAAGTTAATGAACAAGAGGAAGAAGAAGTCGATGAGAACTATGAAGAAGGTGAAGTAGGTGATGGTCTTTCTTCGGATGAAGCCGAACCAGCTGATGAAGCTGATTTAGCAGAAAACGATGTATCTTCTGATATCGGTGATGCCGATAACAAAGTCGCTGACGCAGCAGCAGATTCGTCTGACATCGGTCAAGGTTCGGAAGAACCAGCAGCCGCAGACGCACCAGCAGCAGGTCACGAAAACTCAGAAGATGAGGAAGTTGATGATTTAGTTGAAGTCAATGGTGTTAAATACGCCAAAGTCGCAGAACAGGATGAATGGGAAGCCCGTAATGGTGACCTTGAAGTTGATGAAGGCGAAGATGGTGAAGATATTGACCTTGAAGAAATCTTGAAAGCACTCTCAGAACAAGATGATGAAGAAGAAGAAAAAGCTGAAGAGCAAGTATCTAAACTTTCTTCCGAACTTGGTGAGCACCGCAAGGTAGTGAAGTATCTACGAGGTAAGTTGAATGAAGTAAACTTACTTAACGCAAAACTATTGTTTACTAACAAATTATTCCGTGCACACGGTTTAACTAATGAACAGAAGTTGAAAGTCGTAGAAACTTTCGATAGAGCTACAAACCTAAGAGAAGTTAAGTTGGTATTCGCCACCTTGGCAGAATCTTTTGGTAGCAAACCTGCAAGTACAGTAAAACAAATTAAAGAGAGTAAAGGCTCTGCTTCTAAAGCAGTTGCTTCTACAAAACCTAAATCAAAATCGAAAGTGATTGAGGAAGGATTTGATATGAAAGCACGCTTCCAGAAGTTAGCAAATATTCTATAATAATTAACAATAACAATAAATCTTAACGATTTGGAGAAAAAAAATGGCAGATAATTTACAATCCATCGAAAAACTGATGGGTGGCTATGATTCCCAACGCAGTCGTTTAGCAGAAACCCAAAAGTTAGTTGATAAGTGGGAGCCCACTGGACTACTTGAAGGTCTTGAAGACAGTAACAGACAACATGGAATGGCAGTTCTTTTAGAAAACCAAGCTCGTCAGTTGATAGATGAATCATCTAAAACTGGTACAGTTTCTAATTCTGAAGAATGGTCAGGTGTTGCACTTCCCTTGGTTCGTAGAATCTTTGGTGAATTAGCAGCACAAGATTTCGTAAGTGTACAACCTATGAATCTTCCAAGTGGTCTGATTTTCTATCTTGACTTTAAATATGGTACAGCTCAAACGGGACAGCACACTAAACTAACTGATATTCATGGTAACACATCTGCATCTAATGAAGATGCAAGTGGTGGACTCTATGGAGCAGGTAAATTCGGATACTCAGTCAATGACCAAGAAACCAGTGTTATTACATTGGCAGGTTCAGTAGCAGCAGGTACATATGTAACTGCATCCGCTACTTGGCAGGATGTTGAATGGGAGCCGAGTCTTTCCGCTTCAATAGCAGCAGGAAGTATTGATAAAGTTACTTTTTCAACTTCTACTACTGGTCTAACCCGTCCTGATTGGAACGGAATTAGAGCATGGGTCCCATCGGGATCTGGTGTTGGAACTCATTATCCAGCATATTCACGAGTACGTACAGCATCGGGCGAGTTTGACTTGTTCTATGTAGCTACACCGAACAATGCAGCTAGTGGTGTTGGTATTAAGTATCACCAACAACCGACTGATATCACTCGTGGTGATTTCGAACAGAGTACTTTTACTACTCCGTCCCCGAATTCAGCTGATGATGTTGATATTCCAGAAATTGATATCGATTTACGGTCAGTTAGCATCGTTGCTAAGACCCGTAAACTGAAAGCAATCTGGACTCCTGAATTGGCTCAAGACCTTAACGCTTACCATAGTGTTGATGCAGAAGCAGAACTTACTTCAATGTTGAGTGAGTACATTTCGATGGAAATCGATTTGGAAATCCTTGATATGTTGAAAGCAAATGCATCCGCTAAGACCGAATATTGGTCAGCAAAAACTGGTTTTGAGTTTGTTTCCTCTTCACTCGATTTTAGAGAAGTTTCTGGAAATTCTAACGCTTACACGAAAGGTGAGTGGTTCCAGACTCTTGGAAACAAGATACAAGCAGTGAGTAACACTATCCATCAGAAAACTTTACGCGGTGGTGCTAATTTTATGGTGATTTCACCTGAAACAGCAACCATTATCGAAAGTATTCCTGGATACGCAGCAGATACAGATGGTGATGCAAGCAATAACGCATATGCAATGGGTGTACAAAAAGTTGGTGCATTGAATAACAGATATACGGTTTACAAAAACCCTTATATGTTAGAAAATGACATACTCTTAGGATTCAGGGGAAGTAATTTCCTTGAAACAGGAGCTGTGTACGCACCATATGTACCTCTTATCATGACTCCTCTGGTTTATGACCCAGTTAATTTTACTCCACGTAAGGGTGTAATGACTCGTTACGCGAAGAAGATGGTCAGACCTGAGTTTTATGGTAAAGTCATCGTTGCTGATGTTAATTACGTTTAATCGTAGTTAAATCATAGATCTAAAATAAAGAAGGGAGCTCGTTTGAGTTCCCTTTTTTATTGCCGTTATATTTATAGTTGAGAAATAATATCTTTTTTAGGAGATTATAATATGGAAGCTATATGGCCAGGAAGTGGCTCAGCAGTAAGTGGAAATACACCATTTGCATTATATGATAATGACAGTACATTTCAATCAGATGCACCGAAATTTGCAAAATGGTGTGCACAACGATTGGGTTATCCAATTATGGCAATTGAGTTACAGGATACACAATTTTATACTTGTTTTGAAGAATCTATAAGTGAATACTCAGCACAAGTTAATCAATTCAATATTAGAGAAAATTTACTATCATTACGAGGACAGGCTACAGGATCGTCAAATAGTGTTACTCATAAAAATGTAACACCAAATTTAGCAGGAAATATTAGAATTGCAGAACAATATGGTACAGAAGCAGGGGTTGGTGGAACGGTTGATTTTAAAAGTGGTTCAATTGAGATAACAAGTGGTTCACAGGTATATGATTTAAACGCGTTATGGGCGAGCCCATCAGAAAGTGGACAGGCAATTGAAATTCGTAAAGTATTTTATGAATCTTCACCAGCCGTTCATAGATATTTTGACCCGTATGCAGGTACAGGAGCCGGTTCTTATAATATGATGGATGGTTTTGGTTGGGGTAATTTGTCACCAGCCGTTCAATTCATGATGATGCCGGTATATGCAGACTTATTGAGAATACAAGCAATAGAATTTAATGATCAAGTAAGAAAATCTGCATATACTTTTGAACTGAGAAATAATAAAATAAGGATTTTTCCAAACCCAACATCAACTTATAAATTATGGTTTGAATATATTTTAAAATCGGATAGAGATAATCCATTACAAACTCGTTATGGAGAAGGTGTTGGAACTGTATCTGATTTTTCTAATGTTCCTTATACTAATATGCAATATCAGTATATTAATGATGTTGGAAAACAATGGATTAGGAAATATGGACTTGCGTTAAGTAAAGAGTTACTTGGAATGATTAGAAGTAAATATGGTTCTATTCCCGTTCCAAATGCGGAAACAACTCTTGATGGTGATACATTAAGAGGAGAAGCCACAACAGAAAAAGAAATACTTATTACAGAATTACGGGAAAATCTTGAAGCAGCAAGTAGAAAAATGATGTTAGAGGCAGATAGTGAGGAATCAACTCGACTTCAAGAAAAATTACAAAAAGTTCCTTTACCAATTTACATAGGATAATATTATGGCAGGAAGATTTTTACCACAACGAGATTTAAATGTCTTTGAACGGGTAAATAAAGAACTGATTGGTGATCTTAGACTCGGCAAAGACGGAATAATCAATCAACAAGTAGTTCTTTATAAAATATCCACTTATGATACTCAGACTAATTTATATGGGGAGGCAACAGATGGCAAAAAATGGAAAGATGGAGTTAAATTTGCTTGTTTAGTAGATGCAGCAGATTTTGATTGGAATAGTGATGAATTTGGACCAGACTCACAACAAACTGCAGATTTTCATATTTTAAGACAAACTTTAGAAGATTTATCGTTAGTTCCAGAACTCGGTGATGTTATTGAATGGAATTGGGCATATTTTGAAATAAATGGTATTAATGAAAATCAACTCGTTGGTGGATTACAAGATAATAATTGGACTGTAAGTTGTAATACATTCAGAGTTAGATTTTCTAATCTTAATATTGAAAGAATACGGAGTATCTAATGGCTAGAAAAAAACCATTACCACGAAGTAATAGAAGGAATATGAACAGAGGAGAACAATTAAGGCGTGATAATGATGATGTAAAAGATGTATCAGTAAGTTTGATGGATATGGATTCTGTAATTATGTATTATTTTACAGAAGTTATAAAACCAGCCGTAGTGGACAACGGTGAAACCGTAAAAGTTCCAGTTATGTATGCATCACCAGAACGGTGGTTTGCAGTACAAAAAAGTGGTTTTATGAGGGATGCTAAACGACAAATTATATTACCTGTTATAGCATTTAGAAGGACTTCACTTGGAAAAGATGAAACTATGCCAGTTGATAAGATAGATCCAGAAGATCCAAAACTCCATTATACATTTGAAAGAAAGTGGAATGATAAAAATAGGTATGATAATTTTTCAGTTCAAACTGGATTTACACCACAAAAAGAATACTATAATGTTGCAATGCCAGATTATATGATACTGAATTACGATTTTATTATTTGGACACATTACATTGAACAAATGAACAAAATAGTTGAAAGGATTAATTGGTCAGCAGGTGCATATTGGGGAGAACCAAACAGAATGAGATTTAGAGCTAATATAGATAGTTGGACTGATACGACAGAGGTATCTGATAGAGAAAGAACCGTTAAGAGTGAATTTAGTATATCATTAAATGGTTATTTATTACCAGAAGAATTTAATAGTATGATTACTACTAAAAAGTATTTAACTTCAAAAAAATTGACAAGCACAACTGAAACAGTTGGTAATATTGATACCGTAACGGAGGCTATTGCTAATAATTCTGGAGGTATTTAATGGCTCATGAATCAACAACTGGTAGAACTAAACCAGTACCACGATCCCAACGAACAATTGTAAATAGGGCATTACAACATAAACGAACTGATACTATTAAAGATATATCAGTAAGTCTGATGGATATGGATAGTGCAATAATGTACTATTTCACAGAAGTTATTAAACCTACGGTTGTTGAGAATGGTGAAACTATTAAAGTTCCTGTTATGTATTCATCTCCAGAAAGATGGTACGCGATACAAAACAGTGGTTTTATGAGAGATGCAAAAAGACAAGTTATAATACCTGCTATTGCATTCAGACGAACAGGGATGGAAAAAGATTCCACCTTACCAGTAGATAAGTTAGATCCAGAAGAACCTAAACTTCATTGGCAATTTGAAAGAAAATATACAAATGCTAACAGATATGATAATTTTACAATTCAACAAGGTTTATTTCCCCAAAAAGAATATTATAATGTAGCCGTACCAGATTATATGGTGTTAAGTTATGATTTTGTTGTTTGGACACCATATATAGAACAAATGAATAAATTGGTAGAACGAATTAATTGGTCTGCAGGTTCATATTGGGGTGAACCGAATAAAATGAGATTTAGAACTAATATAGATAGTTTTACTGATAGTACAGAAGTTACAGATAGGGAAAGAATTGTAAAAACTGAATTTAGTGTTACATTACGAGGATATTTGATTCCAGAGGCGTTTAATGAACTTGCAGGTCCACATACCGTGCAACAACATCTTACTCCAAAGTCTGTTCTTATAGGGACAGAAACCGATGTTCCTATTGCACCTTTAATGGAACAGTTAGAGGGGGGAGAAGCATTTCCAGATGCAGCAGCATCGATAGGTCGTGCTACTTCACCAGATATTACTCTATCAAACTCGTTCACATTATCTTCAGGATTGGGCATTACACTTACTAATTCTGGAACATCGTTTGATGGTTCAGAAGCAGTAACACATGAAATTTCTATTCCACAAGTAGTTAATACTACAGCAAATGTTCAGTTTAATTCGGTAACTTCTTCACTCTTAGTTGGTAGTTCTAATCCACTTACTCTTGATGATAATGGTATTACTGGAAATATAGTTATTACTGGTTCTCTCACTACAACTTCTAATTTATCAGTTACGGGCAATGCTTCTATTAGTGGAACTTTAACTGCACAAGAATTTCATACTGAATATGTATCTGCATCAATGTTGAGTATAAGTGGTTCTACAAGATTTGGAGATACTTTGGATGATACTCATTATTTTACTGGTAGTATGTATTTAAGTGGGTCTTATGTATTAGGTGGACATAGTGTAAATGAAATATCAAATGATACTTCATTAACAGATAATAGTTCTACAGCATTAGTTACAGAATATGCAGCAAGACAATATATTAGTGGTTTAGGTTCTTCGGGAGAACAAGCATATTTAAGAAAACAATATGTTAAAATATCGTCAGCATTAGTTGGGAGTAGTACAGCAAGTTTTTCTGCCGTTACAGCATCCGCACCAACAGGTATGACATCAACAACCGAACACGATTTTCTATTCTTTATTAATGGTCAATATATGGAACACGATGCACTTGAAATACAACAAGTAGCTTCTACTTTATATCTTAAAGTAGACACAGATGGTATAGGATATGATTTAGAAGGTGATGATGAGATACTTGCTTGGGGTAAGTTTAATTCGTAGGATTAGAATATGCCAACAACACTAAAAAATTCATTAACGATAATAGGTGGAACAGGAGTAACAGCTTCAAATAGTGGTGTTGGTTTTGATGGATCATTTCCTGCTATTAATCAACAAATTTCAGTTGGAAATGATATTGGTACGACAGGGAGTGTTCAGTTTAATTCAGTAACTGCGAGTTCTTACAAAGTTAGTGATGGTATGTCTATTTATGATGGTGGTAGTATTTTAGGTAGTGTAACACATACAGGAAATGCTAGTATTTCATCCACATTGACTATCTCTGGCAACGCAACCATAGGTGGTAAGATTACTGCTGAACGAATTACGACAGAATTAACTTCTTCTAATACTATATTTAAATCGGGTTCTACTCGGTTTGGTGATACAATAGATGATACTCATTATATAACTGGTAGTTTATATTCTTCTGGTTCTTTTATATTAAATGGATATAGTAGTAATGAAATATCTAATGATGTTCTTTTAGGAGATAATAGTCCGACTGCAATTGTAACAGAAGGGGCAGTTAAAACATATGCGGATACAAATGTTGGAACTACTATTGTTGAACCATATTTACGGAAAAATTTTAATAAAAATGCATCAACTATTTCTAATAATACAGCCAGTTTTACTGCATTTTCAGCATCAGCACCAGATGGTATAACAGCAACAAATGAAACTGATTTTTTGTTTTTTAATAACGGACAGATTATGGAACACGATGCATTAACTATAGAACAAAGTGGTAGTAATTTTTTATTAAAAATAGATCCAAATAGTATAGGATATGGCTTAGAAAATGATGATGAAATAAAAGCATGGGGAAGATTTGAAGCCTCAGGATATCTTGATTTTGATGGAGAAAATGATGAAGTTACAACTAATTTTTCAGGTAGTAGTGCTACACCGTTAAATAAAACTTTTTCGTGGTGGATGAAATCAACTGAAACTGCTAGGA
>Ga0209128_1001360_pt1 | contig 16752 bp, 25 predicted proteins | sample ETNvirnome_6_100_FD_184072 | JGI IMG/M metagenome (GOLD analysis project Ga0209128, IMG submission 184072) | Marine viral communities from the Pacific Ocean - ETNP_6_100 (SPAdes) (version 2) | ecosystem: Environmental > Aquatic > Marine > Oceanic | place: Pacific Ocean | collected 2013-06-19 | reverse complement strand
TTCTCATGTTTCCCTTTTTTCTTCTTTTTCTTCTTGCCATATATTTTAGCGGCTAACCCTTCAGGCTTTGCTTTTACAGCGTCATTAGCCACCATTCTACTCTGAACACCAGCCAAAGCATATGGTTCGTCATTTGTTGCAGGCCACACCTGACCTGTATCTTCTAGCCATTTTTTAAAACTTTTCACATAATATATAGATTGTTTGTTAGTAGTTCATCCAACAAACTTCTACTTTACGTGGTTTGTTTTTTTGCTGCGACGAGTGGTTAGGAACTTCTTTTTCAATTCTCCTCCACTCTGCGTAAAGCCTATTGTACAAAATACCTGAATATCCACTTATAACTACCTTTCCTTCAAACCTCATTAGTTTTTGAGAAAGTGTTATATGGGCATCTGTATTCATTTCATTTGGGCCATATGCATCAGGGCTTACCCTTGTTTCTGGAACATAAGGAGGGTCGCAGTAGACTAATGCATTCTTAGAATTAAATGCTTCTATAATTTTACAAGCATCTTTGTTAAATATGTGTGTATTTTTTATTTTTTTAGCTATTTCAGGCAATTGCTGAACAATAGTTTTCCAAGCATGTAAGTCCCCCGGCTCGCCGCCTCGTAGCCTTTCCGACCAAGCAAATGCTGTTTTAAGCCCACCACGACTCATTCTTCTTAATACAAATTCGTTTATTGCATGGTCCAAATAATCTTTGAATTCTGTTTTCTTTAATTCTCTTTTGAATACATTCTCAGAGTATTTTTTTCTTTTCAATTTTGAAATGAATGTTCTAGGTTCATCTCTTAATGCCCTGAAAACCTGAATAGTTCCTAAATCAACATCATTTATAACCTTTAATCCTATGGAGGGTGTTTTATTTAAAAATACACTTCCCCCTCCCATGAAAGGCTCAATATAATCATATTGTTCATGATTTTCTGGGAAATTCTCTATAATCCAAGAGGAAAGATAATACTTTCCACCATGTGTTTTAAACGGAGGTCTCATTTTTTTTACTTTCATGTAGTATCTTTCCACAATTAGAACATTCTAAGTGATAATCGCCATAACCAAATTCGCTGCCCTTCCAGAACCAACTATCTTTTTTCTTACAATCTACGCATAATGCTTTCATCACACTTTCGTCTTCATCTAAAAACCAGTAGCAGTCTTCATTTATCAAAATTTCTCCTTTTGGAATTATTCCTCTTTGTCTATATAATAGTAAATGGTTCAGCAATTAAAAAAAAGAGGATGTGCTAATACAGGAACTATTTCTAAAGCTACCTTTTTGGCTATGTTGCCAGTAGGAAGCAGGACAAGAGAACTTTTTACGGAGTTAGATGATGATGATTGGTCGGTTCTTAGTTTTGACACCGTTACTAGAGAAACTTGCTTAGCCATGTATGCTAATACAGATGAAAGAGTTGGTGATGCACAAGTTAATATTTTAAGCGTCACATTGCCGGAATTAACTCCGGCTTTTTAGAGAGGAATAGAAAATGAAAACATTTTTAGAATATAATGAGAATAATAATACAGATGCCCAAATAGAACAATTAGCTTATAACATAGCTGAATTAGGCATAAATCCACTTGAAATCATCGGGGAGATGACAGAAAATATCATATCTAAATTAGACAATAAAGAAGATAAAATAAGAATTGCACTGATTGAACAAGAAATTATTGAGGGTGTCGGCGATTGGATTGGAAAAACGGCAGGGAAAGCTGTAAATGCGGCTGGCGGTTTCTTTTCGGACATGGGTAAAGCTTATAAAAATCAAAGGAATAATCGACCGGGGCAACAACCTCCACAAGCACCTCAACAAGGTCAGGCTCAGCCAGCACCCCAACAAGGTCAGGCTCAGCCAGCACCCGAGCCTCAACAAGTTCAGCAAGTTCAGCAAATCGCCCAAGATTTGAAACAATTCACAGATAAACTGACTCAAGCAGGCTATGCAGATAAGGTAAAATCGGAATTGACTGCCTTACAAACCAAGCTAGAGAAACTAATGAACCCTAATGATTCATCGCAATTAATGGGAAGTAAAGACAAGCCGGTTTCTACAAGCTACGGTGCTGGTTGGGGCAGCGAAGAGGTTCCAAGATGAAAACATTTAATAAATATCTAGAACAACGTCTTGAGGAGCTTCAAGCCCCACAACAAGGTCAACAAGGTCAACAAGGTCAAAGTATTGATTATAAAAAAATGGCGCAAGCATTTACTACCTTAGCGGGGGCAGCACAAAACCCACAGCAAGGAAATACCTCACAAGCCCAACAAGCAATTAAAGATATATTAGGAGGTTTGCCTCAACAAACGAATGACCTTCAACAACATTTCTCTAATCTCTTCCCTCAACAGCCTCAACAAGGACGACAGCCGCAACAGGGTCAACAACCGCAACAAGGTCAACAACCGCAACAAGGTCAACAACCGCAACAAGGTCAACAACCGCAACAAGGTCAACAACCGCAACAAGGTCAACAACAACCACGTTAAATCAACAAAAACCGGGAGCGGTTTTTCAGCAGGGACAACAGCCGCAACAACAACCACAATCTAATAATAGAAGATTAATTCCACAAGCACAACGTTAAGTTTTTAAAAAGTATTTTTCCCAATACAACAAAAAGACAGTATATCTACATTTTTGTTTACTATATAACTATATGAATAATCTTGTGGGAAAAAAGTTTGGTTTTTTACTTGTGTTAAGCACTAAAAACAACATTAGTCATTGTCTTTGTGAGAGGTGTGGTAAAAAACGAGACATAAACAATTCTCTTTTATTGAGCGGGCGTCGTGTTTCTTGTGGCTGTTATCGAGGCAAGTCTCCTGATTTGAAGGGTATGAAATTTGGATATTTGACAGTTATCAAATTGGCCAATATCCCACATTCTAATTCAACGTGGGAGTGTATATGTGAATGCGGCAAAACACATTTGGCGAAAAGGGCATTACTCGCTAATGGACATGTTAAATCTTGTGGGTGTCACAAATCCCCAACAAAGGGCAAAATAAAAAATAATTTAACTGGCAAACGATTTGGCAAGTTATATGTAGTAGAAATTGGTGAAATAAAACACAATCACAGATATTATTTATGCAAATGTGATTGTGGAACTATAAAGTACATATCTGGGCAACACATTAAAAATGGACAAAAATCGTGCGGGTGTTTAAAAGGATTTAAGACTACACATGGACTATCTGGTAATAGAAAAGAATATAATAAATATTTAATGAAAGACCCACATAGAAAATTAAGACAAACAATTTCTAATCAAATAAGAAAAGCTATAAAAAGTAATAATTCTAATAAAAACAATAATAGTATTACAAAATATTTACCATATACGATTTCAGAACTTAAGAAGCATATAGAAAACTTGTGGGAACCATGGATGATGTGGGAAAATTATGGAGGCCGAGCTAACGATACGAGGAAAACGTGGTGGATAGACCATATTATTCCACAGTCAAGTTTTATTTATCAATCTATGGAGGATAAAGATTTCTTGGAGTGTTGGTCTCTATCTAATTTAAGACCTCTTGAGAAAATAGCTAATATTAAAAAAGGCAATAAATGAATTTCAAAATATTCATAGAATCTAGCTTGGATGATTTGTTCCGAAGTACTGTGTCCGCATATCCAAAAACACAGCGTAGACAGTATGCTACGGATACTATAAATATTGCCAATATAGTGCTAAGGCCATTTCTTGGAATGAGAACACTATTTGTAAAGGCGTTGGCTCAGAACGAAGGAAGAGAATATTCTCCGATAATTGTTTTTAAGAATGTTCAATACCATCAAAATCAAGACCCCAATTTGATTAAAATAACAGAAAATGGAAACGAATACTTCTTCGAGTCACTATCTATGGATACTGATGTTATTTTAAGATGCAATTGCCAAGATTTTTATTGGAGATTCAATTATTATGACCATGTAGATAATTCTTTATATGGTCGTAAAAGAGCCGAATATGAAGCTTTAATAAGGCCCGGAACTGCAAATCCACAAGAAATGCCGGGGATGTGTAAACATCTAATAAAATTAACAGATGCAATGAGGGATAATAATATTATTCTTTAATTTATGTTAAAAATAAAAGGTAATTTTAAATATGGGGCTAACTTTATTTTTCTTGACGAAAAGGGCCGAATAAAACATCCTCATACTTATACTGAATTCAATCCAAAAAAGTTATTAACAAATTCTTTAATGATTTGGGAATACCAAAATGATATTTCACCCGAATTACCTTTCACTATATCTTGTCTAATTGATGATAATAAATTGATAGGGTCAATTGCTTCATGTAAAATATTTTATAATTTAAATGAAGATGAAGGAATTCTCTTGTTTTTACAACAAAAACTGGGGTTCCGTAATAGCCCTAAAAATTTCATAAAAAAAGATTTGTTGTTGTTGAACAAATGGAAAAATAAAGGGCTTCATATTGGAGGAGAGTTGGTTAATGTATCCGTTCAAGCAACTCTAGAAAATTTACTTACTAACAAAACACATAAAATTTCTGGTTCATATAAAGGAATTTTAATGAAACGAATTCATTACCCAGTTCCTATTTTTGACACACAGAACAAACAACATGTCACTTACATACAAAAAATCTACAATTATATGAAAAAAATTTCTAAATGTCCTAAGAAAAAAAGATTTATCTTAAAACAAACATCTTATGGACATTATAAGTCAATGATATTTGGGACAAAAGAAGTTTATGGGCTAAAATTTACAGAAAACAATCCTAAATATACAGTAAATGGCTATCTTGAATTTTGCAATTCTGTAAAACTCAAAGGCCATAAACACAACCTAAGATTAGGCAACGTGCTATATTGTACAAAAAGAAAGAAATGGTTTTTGGTGGACCCAAGATGAAAGATTCAAAGATACTCAAAACACAGTCAGATATTTTTAAAATAACAAAATATCAAAAATGGAGTAATAAATTTATATTACCCGTGAATAATATTAAGTTTTTTAAAGATTGTAATCATGTAATTGATATAGGATGTAATAGTGGAATTTATTCATTAGTTGCATCTCGTTATGCACAAAAAATAACAGGAGTTGAAGGAGATTCTAATTATTTTAAAAGAACACTTAAAATGCAGAAATATTTCAGAAACTCCGAATATCTCAGTAACTTTTATGATGCCAATAGAGTTAAATTTGTTTGCGAAAAATTTGGAAATTTTGACTTGCCTGAAGATGAAAATGTCGATGGGGTAATAATATGCAATATAGCTTATCATTTCTCTAAACAGGAAGTTGATTCTTTGAGCAATTTACTTCATAATGCTAAAAAAGTGCTAATGCAATTAAGAGTTAAAGGTGCTCCAAATGTAAATAATAATTTAAAATTACAAGAAATAAACGGAGCTAAAAAATATCTTAAAAATCTTGGTTTTAATATTATTTTAAAACAACATCATATGTGCCCAATTTTGTTGGGAAAAAAAAGTTGATAAAAAAACCCCCGCAAAATGCGGGGGTTTTTCTTGCTAGTATTAGTTTCTACTAATTATGCTATACCGATAGTTGTCACAACGTAGTCTACGTCATCGGCAGCGGTGCCCGTCAGTGTAATTGAAGTCAGAACATCAGCGGTTTCTGTCTTTGCTGTAACGGTTACAGCATGTGGTCCATTTGCCTGCACCGAATAAAGCTCTGCTCCATCCGTCAAACCTTGTAACGTAACTGTCACAGTTCCGCCACCAGATAGCGTTGCCACGCCTGCTGCTACGATATGCGGACTTACCAACGGAAACGAAAATATTTCTTCCATTACCCGGACCTTTTACTCCTGCGCCCATTGCTGAACCGTTGCCAGAACCTTGATTACCAGTTGTTGCTCCCATAATTTTCTCCTTTTATTTTTAATTAAAGTTTGTACTAATTTGTACAACCTTATCTATCTTTCTTAAAATAATTTGTATACGCAGTTGGTATAAATTTATACCAACTGCATATGTAAGGTAATGCATGTAATAAGTCCTATAATATCAAAAAGACAAAATAAGATAATAATAGGAACTATCTTAGGCGGCTCTTCTATTGTGAAACCATCAAAGGGAAGACACTGTTATTTGGCCATGCGAAGTAGAAACAAAAAGTGGATTGAGCATAAAGCATCCGAACTCTTTTCTTTATCTTCTGATAATCCATTTACATCATCAAAACATACTAATAGATGGCAGTCTCTTTGTTATCCAGTTTTTGATGAATATAGAAATATGTTCTATAAAAATAATATAAGACATATTAAGGCTATTACATTAGACACAATGTATGATTTATCTATAGCAATATGGTATATGGATTCAGGAAAATATCATAACAATGAAATTATTTTAAATACACACATATGGGGAGAAAAAGGGACTGATACAATAGAAAGGTTTTTCAGGATAGGACTTAATTACTCTACAAGAATTACAACAGATAGGGGTCGTTTTAGAATTATAATTGATGCTGATTCATCCAAAGATTTTTTCAAAATAATAGCACCTTATACTCATGTAAAGTATGAATAAGAAAGCTATTATTACTGGCATTACAGGCCAAGATGGAAGCTATCTAGCAGAATTATTGTTAGATAAAGGATACGAAGTTCATGGAATTATGCGTAGAAGTTCTGTTTTTACAACTGAACGAATAGAACATCTCATGAACAATAATAATATATATGGAAAAAAATTATTCATTCATTATGGAGACATGACAGATTCTAGTAATCTAACGTCTCTAGTTTCTAAAATAAACCCAAAAGAAATATACAATCTGGCTGCTCAAAGTCATGTGAAAGTGTCTTTTGAAGTACCAGAATACACAGCCGATGTAGATGCTATTGGGTGTCTTAGATTGCTAGATGCCATGTATCAAAATTGTCCTGATTCAAAATTTTATCAAGCATCTACATCAGAGATGTTTGGAGGACGACGCAGCGAAATGCCCGAAGATGGATATAATGAAAATAATAATTTCCATCCTCGTTCTCCATATGGAGCCGCTAAATTATATGCATATTGGATTACAAAGAATTATCGTGAAGCTTACGATTTATTCGCTTGCAACGGAATCTTATTCAATCATGAATCTCCTCGCAGGGGAGAAACTTTTGTAACTAGAAAGATAACAAAATGGTGTGGAGAAAATATTACACTACTTAAAGAACGAAAGTTCCAGTTCGTAAAACCTCTTAGATTAGGAAATATGGATGCATATAGAGATTGGGGACATGCTAAAGATTATGTTAAAGCTCAATGGTTTATTTTACAACAAGATAAACCAGATGATTATGTGGTAGCTACTGGTGAAATGCATACAGTAAGAGAATTTGTAAAAAAATGTTTTGACTGGATGGACATGCCATTAGAGTGGAGCGGCAAAGGTATGGATGAAGTAGGCATATATGCTGGCAATATAGTGGTAAAAATAGATAAAAAATATTTTAGACCTTCAGAAGTAGATGTTCTTCTTGGCAATCCCTCTAAAGTAAAAAAACTTGGTTGGAAACCCGAATTTGATTTTGACATGATTGTTGCTGAGATGATGAAAAAGGATACTTGGCAACCTCCAAGAATAATGATGTAAGGTATATAAAAATGAAAAAAGAAAGTAAAATAATTGTTTTAGGACACCGAGGATTGGTAGGGTCGGCCATAGTAAGAAAATTATTTCTGGAAGGGTATGAAAATATAGAATCTAAAACTGTAGATTTGAGAAATCGCCAAGAGGTTAACCAATGGTTTAGAGAAAGCAAACCGGAATATATTTTCTTGGCAGCAGCAAAGGTGGGAGGAATTGTTGCTAATTCAACACGTCCTGCTGATTTTATATATGATAATTTAATGATTCAAACTAACGTTATTGATTCATCACGATGGAATGGCGTTAAAAAGCTTCTGTTTTTAGGCTCATCTTGTATTTATCCTAAAGAATGTCCACAACCTATTAAGGAAGATTATCTTCTAACTGGGCCACTTGAATCTACAAATAATGCCTATGCAATTGCTAAAATAGCTGGAATCCAAATGATACAGTCTTATGCTAAACAATATGGGTTTAATGGTATTTGTTTGATGCCAACTAATTTATTTGGTCCTAATGATAATTTTAATTTAGAAACATCTCATCTTCTTCCGGCACTAATGAGGAAATTCCATGAAGCCAAAATAAATGAAGATAAACAAGTGGTAATGTGGGGAACAGGAACCCCGAAAAGAGAAATGCTTCATGTAGATGATTTGGCCGATGCTTGCTTATTCTTAATGAACAATTATGACTCTCCTGAGATAATTAACGTTGGAACTGGAGAGGATTTATCTATATTAGAAATCGCAGAGTCGATAAAAAATGTTGTTGGATTTGATGGTGAAATTATAACTGATACTTCTAAGCCAGATGGGACAATGAGAAAACTTCTTGATGTGTCAAAAATAACCGAAGTAGGTTGGAAAGCAAAAATTAAATTCGATGATGGTCTTAAATCTACTTATAAATGGTACAAAGAATCACTCGCAGAAAATAGTATGTAAAACGTCACCCAATAATTTTGGCTTAACGGTATGTATTTCTACCTTGCCTAGGCCCACAGGGAGAACCATCTTTATTTCTCTGGCCTTCTTCTTGCCTTCTATTATTTGCACTGCATAAGTCATATCACTTCTCTGGTCATCATTATGCATTATGGTTTGCATTAGAAGAACCACATCTTTATGTATGGTATGACCAGTTTCAATCTCAAGAGAAAAATGAGTTGACATCAAGTTTTCAATTTCAGTTAGATTTTCGATACTAAGAAGATTCATCCTATGAGATATACGACATGCTACTATTATTCCTAACGGCAAAGAAATTGAATGTCCAAATCTATGCCTGCGTTCCAAAGCATCGAAAACAGTCTTGCCTAAATTCAAAGCAATTTTTTTGTCGTACAAACAATTTGCAAGGAATGCCTTTTTGATTACTAGATTTCTGTAAATCAATTCTTCTAACACTTCAGGGTCTTTGGCATATATCTTCTCAGAATTTTCTTTTATGAAATATAAAAGACCCTCATCACATATCAATGCATGTTTTAAGCAATCACAAAGGCCATCTTGAATCGCCCATATAGGCAAGCTTTTCAAGCATTTTAAATCAATAAATACAGCATTTGGATTTTTGAATGTCCCAATAGCATTTTTGTATGTTTTGTAATTTATTGCTGTTTCTTCCCCAATACATCCGTCAACACTACACGCCAGAGTTGTTGGGCAGTAAATACAATTTATTCCTTTACGAATAAGTGAGGAAATAAATCCAACCATATCAATTGTGGCACCACCGCCTAACCCAATTATTAGGGAGTTTTCTTTAGCACCATATGCGAATATATGTTCTATCAGGTGAGTTGCTGTACGCCATGTTTTAACTTCTTCTGCTGAATGTTGATAATTTCTCTTCTTGGGAAGAGGAAGAAAAACTAATTCGGAGTCACCAAATTGGTTATATTTAATTAGTCGTTCTGCATTTTTCATGCAGGGGTCATATATGACAAAAATATTAGTAGCATCTGCATGATGAGCTTTAATGTATTTCACCATTTCGAAAATGGCAGTATCAGATATGACTACGTTGTAATCACCCAGTTTGGAATTTATTGTTAAAGTTCTCATATTTAGACGCTTGTTGTTCTTCTATTTCTTCTGCCACGCTCTGGGTTAACAGCATTGACAGCCTTATCTTCTTTTTCTTTTTCCTTGGCAGCACGAATCTTACTTTTAGCCGCATGACTAAAGTTTCGTCGTCTGTACTGGCTCTCTATTTCGTCTTTATTCTGCCCCAGTTCTTTAAGAGCTTCCTGTTCTATAACCGCATCTGTAGTTCTGGCTTTTTTCAAAGCTGCTTTTAATGCTTTAGAATCCATTTTAAGCAAACTTAATGCATGTTCAAACATATCTTCTTTTGTAACAGCCTTTTTTACCAAACTCTTTTTAACATCTTCTGGTTTTTTTTCCAGTAATTCAAAGATAAATTCTCTAAATTTCTTTTTAGGAATTGGTTTTTTACCTAAGAGGGTGTTGATAGTTTTGACATCTACATTTCGGAATGAACTCACCCATTGACTTCCGCTTCCTGAATACCATGTATACCCATCTAGGAAACGTTGTATAGCTTTTTTAGTCCTACTGGTATAAGAAATACTGTAGAGTGCCTTATTAAAGTTTCCTGTGTAATTACATGCTGCTCTTAATAATGCCGTTAATAAAGATTGTCTCATCGGCTTAAACAACCAGAATTCGGCTGGCTCGATATATGTGATTTTCTTTATGTTTGTTGGCGCAATATGAGTAATGTTCTTATGGCCAAGCTTCTTTTCGAATAGATTTATAAATTCGGCTATTCTCTTACTAGTTACCTTAGATGAGTGAGAGAATAGTATTTTGTTCATAGGATGGCCATGGAAAGTTTCACGACAATGAATGAATTCATTGTATCGTATAGTACCACTGCCCTTGCTGGTAACAACTGCATAACTTCCATCTGACAACCCATTATTAGGTCGTTCAATTTTTATCTCTGGAAGAAAATACGGTTTTTTATTTTTTTCTTGTGACTTTTTCATAACTAGATTGTACCGCCGTTTGAAAATGGGGTCAATGAATATTGACTTCAGATGCATATATATTTGGGATAACGTTTTATATACAAGGACCACCATGATAAAATTTTCGGAATGGGTAATTAAAGAATCGGCTGGAAGTCTTGCCATTGGCAATGTCCTGCTCAAAATTAAAAAAGGTGAATACGAATATATTGTTCAATGGATAGAAGACGGTACGGTTGACGATAACAAATCATATTATGCTAGTGGTTTAGAATCCGAAGACCTAGAAGACGCAATCGGAACCATGAAAGATATGGCTCAGAGAGTGTCGGCTAGAAGCGACCAGCCGATAAGGGACGCTTCGCAGCCATGCATGGCGAGAAATAGGTGACGATGAAACGAAAACGAATCGCCGAATCCGGCAGCGGCCCCAAGGTCCGCAAGTACCATGGCTATAAGACCTACAGGCCCGAATTCGCCCCTTCCATCGCAGATTCACATCTTCAAATATTTCTTTACAAGTTCAATACAATACTGGAATCCTTCTGAATTATGAGACATATATTCTGGATGGTACTGCATTCCAAGAGCATTCGTATTCGGATAATAAACACAATCATATTCACGTTCGGGCGGCAAAACACCATCTGCGGGAGTCCATCCCTCATATATTTTTGACAATTTAGGGTCAGCCCACGCTAAAATTTCTGCGTCAACAGGAGGCAATTGCATTTGATGGTGAGTGGAAGTAACAATTATTGTTCTGCCATCATTAGTTGTTACTGTATGATTTCCACCATGACCCTGAATATTTTGAACTAATTTCCCACCAGACAAAACACATAGCAATTGTGCTCCACGACATATTCCCGCCATAGGAATGCCTAACTTCAGCAATCTTTCGAAAATAGATTTTTCGAATATATCACGCTGGAAGTCACTAGATGTAGTTCTATGTTCTGCTTCATTGTACAAATTGGGAGAAACGTCACTTCCCCCTTCGAATACTGCAAGGCCAATTGAATCTGGATTAGTTGTTAATACCGAAGAATCCATTTCACACGGGCCAAATTCTGCAAATGGTGTGTAATATGAGGATTGTCTATATCCATATTTGTTTACGATAAGAACTTTTTTCTTCATGTCACTACTCTTTCGTTCCATTCTTCCCCCCACACTGTGGGGGAATTCGGTGTTAAGTCGATAGTAAGTTCGAACTCTTTACATTGTCCGATAATTTCATTTCTAATATTATTCAAATCAGATTCACTAATTTTGTCTGTTACGTCAATCCAATCACTTTCCCATGTCAAAGTTCCAAATTCTTCATCATATACATCGAATGAGATAAAAACTTCATTATCCGGTCCTGTCCATTCTTGTCGTAATAAAGTATAGCTCATTTAGATTTTCTGCTTATGAATTCTTCACCCAACATGGGCTTATGTTCCTCTACAAAATCAAATAGTCCTGTTTCATTATTATAATTTTTTATTGTGAGGACTTCATGGTTTATTGTTTCGACCACATCTCCAACAAATAGGTACTGGGCAACGTCATTATCATGGAATAAAACTAGTATTCCGGGTTCTACGTCATCTGCACCAGAACCTCTAAATTCTTTGACATCTACGATGCCTAAAACATGCAACATGCGGAATGTACCAAAATGACCATCTCTCCGCAAGCTAATTTGGAAATTCTTCAAATCATTTCCGCTAGAAAATCTATCTACATCCACCCACCCACCCTTTGTCTTTTTTTGAACCAAATACAACATTTCTTCTTTCTCGCTATACCATTCATTAAACTTACCTGTCAAAATTGGAACTATGTTATATTTTTTGCAAGCCTCTGTTACTTCCCTTCTAAAGAAGGATAAAGCCTCTTCTGTGTCAAGAGAGCCTATATCATATTTTTCGCTCTTCCATAAAGATTCATTCTCTAGGTTAAGGATTTGGAAACAAACATCAGATGGAAGAATATAATGTATTTTTAGTTGGTTCATGGAATATTATTATACAAAATATTCATGAAATTTCTATGTTAAATACATGGACAGGAAGAAAAACCCTCATATGGAATATTATAAATTTGTTTATAAAAAAAGCAATACTTGGGATGGTAAATCTTCTTTATCTGGAAAAACCATTATTGTGTATTGTGAACAAGGATATGGAGACATCATACAATTCCTAAGATTCATTCCGCTTTTAGCGAAAGAAAAATGTCACATTATTCTTCATTGCCCTAAATCTCTTCAAAGACTTATCAAAGAACAAAATTGGGGTGTAGAGCTATTCGACAAATATAATCCCGATATCCCAAAACATGATTTTCATGTTTTATCCATGGATTTACCCCTATTTTTCGAAATACCTTATAATTCCTACTTGAAAGTTAAAAGCAACACGCCAATAAACAATAGTATTGGTGTATGTTGGGAAAGCGGATTCAGCAAAGAGGGAAGAGATTTTAATTTGAAAGAATTTAAAGACTTCGACCAAAAGTTATTCATGATATTCCCAGAAATAAAGAAACAGGAATTTTTCGATGACTCTATAACAGTATTCGATGCAGAGATAAAAGACTTTTTAGACACAGCGAAATTAATCAATTCGGTAGATGTGGTCATCAGTGTTGACACGGCAGTTTTACATTTAGCTGGAGCTATGGACAAAAATACATATGCCATTCTTCCAGAAGATACAGATGAAAGATGGGCAGGCGGTTCAAAATCTATATGGTATCCTTCAATACGAATGTTCAAAGGGAAAACGAAAGATTCGTTGAAGTCCATAAAAATACTTTTAGATGTAAAAAAACAGTTGAATTAATATATTTTTTCATTATAATGTTGACTTTTGAAAGATAGATTATATGAATGAACAAATATTCGAATTAATATCTCTTAGACAATCACTTTTAGAAAAATTAAAAAAGCTAGATACAGAAATAGTTGAAAAACTTAACAAACACAATATCAACGGAAAGACACTAGCAGACGAACGTTATCCATTAGGATATGAAGAAGAATACTACGAAGAAGAACCCGAAGAAAATGAAGAAACCGAATTCGGACTTGGTGGGGATTGGTGGAAGAATAATTAATTCAGCAGTTTCACAAACTTGTTTATGCAAAAGTGCTTAACCAACAACATTCTGTAATTTCTGGAGAAAAATCTCTCCTAAAACGACAAGTGTTCTTGTTTTAAATTGCTCTCTGTTATATAATGCCCACTCAAGAATTTCGAGAGTGAAACTATGAAGCTAGATAAAGCGGTATTTCAACGCAAACATAAATCATCCCGGTATAATGTCAAATATCACTTGTTCAATGAACGAAGCAAGACTCTCGGACAATCTATAAATATTCCTAAAAGCATCAAAAATAAAAAAGGTCTTGTTACTCTGAAAAATGTTTGCTTCTCTGGCTTGATGGGAACTTTTTTTGAAGACGTGAAATTGAATAGAATTTGTTACAAGCCAAAAATTAACAAGGTTCTTAAGTCCAAAGATGTTCAACGTTGGATTGATATTGCCAAAGTTGGAAGATTACTTCCTCCTTATGTGGAATTTGAGCATTTGAAAAAAACATTCCTGTTAAGATGCAATATCCCTCCAAGTTTGTTATATGTTTATCTTTGTACCTTAAGAGATGTAGAAGAAGAACCAGATTTCGTCCGTATAACTTCTTACCTAGTTGAAAAAGGAATGGATATACAGGCTGCTGTCGTTGCAGCAAGTGGTATAACCATCAATAATGCGGGTCACCATTATTTAAGAATTCATGCGGGTTATTCTGACAGACCAGTAACTTCTGTTAAGGTTCCTCTAGGCAAAATCTTCCAATTAAAGAAATTTTTAAAGAATCCTTCAACATATGATAAGAGAAGTTGTACGTTACTTGGAAAATCAACATCTACAACGTATGCTGGAAGCCAATTTTCCGCCCAAAATACTATAGAAAAGATACCAGCTTCAACAGAAAAAGAGATTTCTATTGCGGATTTGTTTGACGAAGACATTGTTGATATGCTATCATCTGGAAAGTACAGTAAAAAACTTTACGATAAATACCTAGCGAGAAAAAAGAAATGAGCAAAGAACCCTCAAGTAGGCTGGCAGATGTTGGAATTCATATTTTGATGGGAGAAATAACAGATTCTTCTTGTAAAGATGCTATTTCATTTATTTTAGAAAAGAATATTGATACAACTAAAACCAGACCAAAAGAAATACGACTCATAATAAATTCGCAAGGCGGAAGTGTTACCGCAGCGTTTTCTTTGATTGATATTATGCTTGGGTCAACTATTCCTATCGTCACGACAGGCATAGGACAAATAGCGTCATGTGGGTTGTTAATCTTTATGACTGGAAATAAAAGAGTACTCACTCCAAACACATCAATACTTAGCCATCAATATAGTTGGGGTAGTGGTGGCAAACAACATGATTTGGTTGCAGTTAGAAAAGAAGAAGACCTTATAGCAGACCGTATCGCTAATCACTATAGAATGTGTACGAAAATGACAAAAAAACAAGTGAAAGAGTTTTTAGGGCCGTCTGATATGTGGTTGACCGCAGAAGAAGCAAAAAAATATAACTTTTGTGATGAAATAAAACATTACGGCTGCACAAATGGCTAAGAAATACAAATACAAAATTGGTGATTGGGTTGAGGTACGAAATATTGTACGTTTTGTGTACTTAAGCCAAAGACGCAAAATGATTAGAGAGTCTAGCGACGAAGATTTTCAATCATTCATAGGACAAATTGTTGGCTATAAACAATGTTTTACAGGAAAAGTTTATAACGACGATGGTTATAAATATTTTTGTCAAGATAAGGCAATTGGTGTGTGGCTTGTAAGACAAGGGCTAATAAATAAACCTTTGTATGTTAGAGAAAATAATTTGTCATTATGTCCGTCGCAGGACCATGTTCTTCCTAAAAAGTTCATGTTAACCACACCTTGGACCGATTCCGCAAAAGAAGTAATGCGACAAGAAGCGATGCATATGAAGAGAGATAAAAAAGGAAGATTTTTAAAAAACAAAAAGGTCGTAAAAAAAACTGGACTCAGCGCATATTCAAACAAATATTACAAGACCGTTAGCATTAATAGGCAGGGAAATTAAATTATTATGATAGAACAAACGTTTTTCATCTTTGGCTCATCCACTAGTGTTGATTACAACGTCCTTGTTATCGTAGGACATATGCCCGAAATTTATACGTGCCATGAATGGTGTGTTGAATTAGAATATAGTCTTCAAGAAATGCTCCCCGAAAAACCTATTAACGTTAATTTGGGAGTTATCAAAGATGGCGTAATTACAAATGTATTCACAGGAACACCAGATGAAGTCAATAATTCCGTAATGAGTACATATCACTTGCATAAACAATGGCACGGTCTTACTATTAGGACCAAAGTGCCACGAGAACCCCATTTAAAGCTGCTGAGTGCCGCTAGAATCGCTTTAAGCTTTATAAAGGATGAGAAGTATAAAGATATTGTTAAGAAGGCTCTAACAGGTGATTTTAAAGAAAAAATAGAAACTTTAGAAAAAATAAACCTATCTGATATAGAAGGCGACAAGATTTCTATAGGAAAAATCAAAAAAGTACTGGCATTCCAATTTGGTCAAACATTAGCCTTGTTAGAAGGTGAAGAATTATATACAAAAGAATGTATCGCAGAACGATATAAAGAACTTGAACCTCATTTGACAAGAGACCCAGACGCCCAATTAGATGTGCTGGAAATCTTTAAGAAGAAGTTCTTGAAAGTGGCAAAAAAAGAATTGCCTAATAGGATGAAAAAATATGATAAAAAGGAAGTCATGTGGAAACGGCTTCCGCCAAAAACTGAAAGAGAAAAGAAATGAGTAAATTATAATTAGAGTAGCTGTCGGCATTATTGCTTAGTATGTAAAGGCGGTTCTGGTGGAACTGATCTTTGGATGGCAAAAGTAAAAACAAAACAGTTTAAAGAAAAAACTTCTAGAAGTATATGGAAGTAAATGGAAAAGTTATTGGGAGTAATATGAGTACGGAAAAATCTAAAATAACAGTAGCAGTTGACTTTGACGCAACATTGGCGAATTACGAAAGTT
>Ga0209128_1001358_pt1 | contig 16764 bp, 19 predicted proteins | sample ETNvirnome_6_100_FD_184072 | JGI IMG/M metagenome (GOLD analysis project Ga0209128, IMG submission 184072) | Marine viral communities from the Pacific Ocean - ETNP_6_100 (SPAdes) (version 2) | ecosystem: Environmental > Aquatic > Marine > Oceanic | place: Pacific Ocean | collected 2013-06-19 | reverse complement strand
ACACCTCATCCATGTCGGCGCGGTTGGCGGGGTTGTACGTCTTGGTCGCTGCGTTTGGTCCGACGCCGAAGTCGGTATAGAGGCGCCCGAACAGCGCTTGTGAATCGGGTCCGGTGATGCCAATGGCCTGCTCTGTAGTTGTGAGGCCGAGTAGGAGGGGGAGGTCCGTGATCTGCTTCCCGCTGGCCGCCGGGTAGCCCACAGCGTCCATCGGTGGGACGTTGCCGTCGGCGACGCCTGTGTCGACCAGGGCGGCAGTCCCCAAACCAAGCGTGGTCCGTCCGGCAGCTTGGCTGGCGTCATCGAGCTGGGTCAAACCAAACGCGCCCGGGGTTGTCCCAGCAACTTTGGCGACACTGGGATTCGGGTACGAACCTGAAAGATCACCCCCTGCGCTCCCGGACGGGACCCCACCACCGCCGCCGCCACCACCTTGGGAAATACCCATATCCGATCTACCTCGTCAGTTCGAATCGGTATCGGCCCATCCTGCGATGAGCTGACCGGTGGTGTTGGCGCCTGAGCCGCGCACTTCGAGGTCAGTGATCACCGCGCCCAACTTGGCGAGTAGCAGGCCGTCGAGGTTCATCGTCCCTCCGGCTGGGATAGCCATCGCCTTGGAGACGGCTACGTCCGCGTCGTCCAGCCGGACGTACAAGATCTGGGTGGCGTGCGTGTTTCGGACTGATAGCTCGACGAGCCGAAGGCTGGCTGCGAGCACAGCATCCGAAGTCTGATCTTCGAAGCTCGCAGAGGTGAGAGTCTGCCACGTCGCTCCTTGGTCCACCGGGTAGACGCCGATGGCGTACAGGTCGATACCACGGTCGTGGTTCAAGCGCATGAACGAACCTCCTTGGCGAGCCTACCGCACTCGGCTAGATAGGCCAACGTCCCGCCGGACAGCCTGCGCTGGGTACCCGTGTCTTGAGCAACATGAAGCAGCCGCAGAGCTGGCACTTGGGTCCCGCGAGGCTGCGCCGCAGCTGTGGGCAATTGGTGCATACACGCATCCTCAGCACGTTGAACGGCTCCGACGCAAAGGGGCCTTGGGACCTTTGAGGGCGGGTCCTGAGCACTTCGCTACCGGCGCCGCCGATTCGAGCTGCCGGCCGCGTCTTCGCTGCGCCACAACAAGCCATAGCGTGCTGCCCAACCGGTGTGCTTGACGTAGTTGATGTTGTCGTGGAGCGAAGCCGAGTGGATGAGCCCCCAGAACTTGTCGCGAGCCTGCTTCAGAGTCATCCCAACCGAACGTGCTTGGCTGACCATGCGTCCAGCTTTTCGATCGTACTGCTCGATGCTGTAGTCGTTGGGTGCGTGCTTGCGGACCACGATGCGGTGAGCCCCTCCCCGGGTCTCTGCCTTCGCGACCTGCTGCCCACGGCTTGGTGAGTTTGGGCGCGCTTTCGCTCGTCGCCGTGCAGCTACGAAGCTCTTGTTGGCGGCGATACGTTGGTCCAGGCGGCGATATTGCGTCCCTGCCTTCCTCAGCAGACCGTGCTGGATTGCGGCTCGAAGGACTGCTTGCAGCTGAGCGCGCCGCTCGCGGAAGGCTTTGGCGCCACCTGGGTGCGGCCCGAGCCGGACGTGCTGCAGCAGGCGGTACTCGCTGATCGTCTCGCCCACCCGCATGCCACGGAGGATGATCATTACCTTGCGTCGGAAGTTTCGTCGCCGAGCAGGCACACGACGAGGCGGGACCTCTGACGAAGTTCGAGTTCGCTTCCTGGGGGCTGGGTTTGAGCGCGCTTTGCGTCTGGGGGGCGGGACGTCGCGAGGCTCGACCTTGAACAGCTCGCCGGTGTACTCCGTCACCTCTCCGGTCGCTTGGTCCAAATACCGCATTGCGCGGCGCCATTGCGGGGCTGAAAGCCCTGTACCTTCAATACCATCACCGATGAAGGCCAACTCCCCGACTGGCTGAGTTCGAATCCACTTGCGTGCTCTACGGAGATGGTCTGGGGGCACACGACCTGGGCGAGGCGGGAGGTAGTCTGGGTTCGGACGCTCCTGCCTGGGAGCTGCCTTTGGTTTGCCCGGCCAGCTCACACGCGAGAGAGGGATTCCGGCTCGACGCGCCATTTCCTTCGCGGTGTTGATGGCGTCTTCCTTGGCCTCAGCGTCGCCGTCGCCGGTGTAGTAGGTCTTCGCTTCGTTCTTGACGCGCCCGTCGTACCAGACGGCCATCCACTCGTCCCACTCGCGATTCTTCTTGACGGTGAGGCGGACGTTGGGGCCTGCCTGCACCCCACGGCGCGGGTTTCGACGAGCCGGGGCTCGTGTGCGAGCGGGGGTGCTTGCCTGCTCTCGACGGACACGGGCGCTGTAGCCCTGGATCCGGGCCTTGCGAGCCTGCTCGTCGGCCTCCTTGCGCGTCCGGTAGTCGTAGCGACCTCGCCCGCTGGCCACCGTACCGCCGGTGACGTAGACGATGTACCAGACCCCGCCTGCGTTGCGACGGGGACGACGTGTCGCTGCTCGCCGAGCCGATGTGGGGCGCCCCCTGCGTTTCTTGGCAGCCGCGATCCGGCGCATCAGTGAGGCGCGGGTCCCGTTCGCGGCGACGCCGAGCCGCTTGGCTTCGGCCTGCAGCTGGCGGTAGGTCTTGCGTCGTCGGGTCGAGCGGGCCATTGCGGGGCCTCCGGGGTTCTCCCGCGCCAAGAACCGGCCCTGAGCATCGCGGCCGGACGTTGGACAGCTCGACGTGGCCCGACGGCGACGGGGTGCGGGGCATGAAGAACCCGCACGACCGGGCGACTTCGGAGGCCGGCAGTCGAGGTACTTGCGCTGCTTGGTGCGGTTCTTGGGTGGGCGACGCTTCGTGATCCGCACTGCGCTCTTGGCCGGCGCGAAGTCACGGTAGTAGTCGGCCCAGGCACGGGCGAGAGCCGCTGTGGCCGCCGGATGCGTGTAACGCTGACCCCCCTGGTCGTAGCTCACCCAGGCCGGGACAGCCGGGTTCGAGCGGGGCTCAGCCGTGCGTCGATTCTTCATGCTTTGACCCCTTTCGGTCTCTCCACCACTCAAGCCACCGCCAACGGCAAGAGGGCGGAGAAGGGGTCGAGGTGCGTCCTGCGAAACGCCGATCTCCAGCCGTCGAAGATCGTCAGCCAGGGCGGCCTGGGCGTCGACCCGGTGTAGGTACAGCTCCGCGGCGTTGCGTTGGGCTGTGGTGTACGGACCGCCCTCCCCAGAGAGCACCAAGACGGCTTTCCGAATACGTGCCGCGGTCGGCTTCTCAGCGTCGCGGAAGGTCTGCAGGAGCGACTTTGCCATTGGAACATCCCGAGAAGACAGAGGTCTGCGCAGTCACTCTAGCACGGCGAGAAGTTCCGCTGCCTCTCTCGCCCCTGGCGTTCCGCGCTTCATGTAGCGAGTATACCTACATGGAGAAGGCTCGTTGGAACCCGCGCTGGGGACGTGAAGCAGCTGGCGTGCTCTTCCTCACCACGTCCAAACCGCCGAAACTCTTGCTCGCGCTTCGCTCAGGCGAAGTGCTGGAGCCCGGGACCTGGGGCGTGGTTGGTGGGAAGGTCGAGCCGGGTGAAGACCCCTTCGAGGCGGCGCTGCGTGAGGCGATCGAAGAGCTGGGGGACATCCCCATCGACGGTATCATGGTCGGGAGCTACGAGTACGTCGAGCCCAACTTCAAGTACACGACCTTCCTCGTCCAAGTCCCAGAGTTCCCCGTACAAGACATCGAGCTGAACTGGGAGAACGACGACGTCTGGTGGTTCGCCATCGACGAGCTAGACGCAAACGACGAGGAGCTTCACTTCGGGCTGCGCGACCTGCTCACAAATTGGCACAAGGTAAAGCTGCTGCAAGAGTAAAGGTGATCACGGATGGGGAGACTTCAGGGGGAGCCCGCCCGGCCCTCCACCAAGACCTGCTACTTCTGCGGCGAGCGCGACGCGACTCGACTCTCTGCTTCGCTCGGCGGAAAGTACCTCCGACCTGTCTGCGACCCCTGCCGTGACGACGCCAAGTCCCTCAACGCCCTCGAAGGTCTTTGGGACGCAGACGGGATGTGCCACCGGAAGGGGTGAGATGGTCATCAGCTACGACTTCGATGAGTGCCTCTGGGGCGGCCCGGCTTGGGTCTTCGAGTGTTTTCTCGCGGACCTGGGAGCCGGACACGATGTCTGGATCTGCACCGCGCGCTACGAGGGAGTCGAAGCTCACGACGTCGAAGTTTGGCTCTCCGAGCTGGAGCTGCTCAACGTCGTGCCCGTGATCTACACCGGACGAAAGCTGAAGGGACCGTATCTGGTGGGGTTCTTCGCAGAGCGCCACTACGACGACGGGTTCCACCACTGCTTGTCGGCGGCAGCGTGCGGGGTCGAGGCGTTCTACGTGGATGGGACCAAGCACGGCCCGAGGCTCGTCGAGGCCTGAACTGCTCCAGGTCGAGCGGCTAGCTCTTCTTCATGAGCAGGTAGCCGCCGAGGCCGACCACCGCGGCGATGAACACGTACATCGCGACGTTGCTCTTCTCAGCCTGCCCGCCGCCGCCGTTCGGGTCGACTTGGCCGCCGCCGTTCGGGTCGACTTGGCCGCCGCCGTTCGGGTCGACTTGGCCGCCGCCGTTGCCGCCACCACCGCCAGGGCCGGGTGCGCCGGGTTGCCAGGGGTTGATTTCCCCAGGCATCTGCGACGCCGCGCCAGGGATCTGCCACTGCGGGATGTTCGCGTTCGGCGAGCGCCAGCTAGGCCCCTTGTAGCCGGGCAGCTGAATGGCGATGCCGGTCGGAGAGGGTTTGCGGGTAGCAGCCTCACCCCCGCCTCCACCCGGTGCGAAGGCGCCACCGGGACCTGAACTTGCCGGGGGTCGCACACCCGGAGGCGCAGGACGACGAGCCCCGGGCGCAGGACGACCAATCTCTGGGCACGCCGTCGTGGCGCGCCGGAGGTAGTAGTCATCGACAGCTGTCGTACCCCGAGGAGTCGCGACCTCTGGGCAATGACAGGGGTAGTCGCGAACGTGCCGACCCTGCGCGGCCGAAGACTTCTCGAAGCGGAACGTCGTGTAGTTGGGCGGCGCCCAACAGCGAACTCCCTGGGCCATGTCAGCTCCCCTGCTTCTTGTACCAGTAGTAGCCGCCGGCACCGATGAGCGCGAGCCACAGCCACCACATCTTGCCCATGCCCTGCGTCGGAGCTTGCTGCTGCAAGACCGGGGGCTGAACACCGGGCGGCGAGATGGTCACCGGTCTAGTATCGATGACGGGACGACCAGGACCGCCACCTGAGCTGGGTCGGTCGTGCGGACGACCCCCGCCGGTGTGACAGTGCTGCGCCTGGATCCGAACCTCTTCGGGCGTCGCGAGTCGAGCGCTCGGGACTGGGATGTTCGGGCACCGGCAGTCCTCGACGATGGGGACCGGCCAGACGTTCTTACCGCCCGGATCCGTGCAGTACATCGGCGCCCGAGCAGCGACCGGAGCCGCTGCAGCACCTACACCAGCAGCCGCTGCGACGGGGGCACCCTCATCGACGCTGAAATCGTAGACTGGGAACATGCAGTCCTCCTTTCGGGCTAGGGTACCAGCTCAGCGACGGGGGGCACATCGCCGTTTACCCGGGTTCTCGCTTGCATCAGCGCTGCCTCTCGTAGCGGATACGCCCTACGATTCCGTCCTTCGTCACGTAGACGACCTTTCGCCGACCCCGGGCGGGGTTGTCTCGCACGACGTCGAACTCCTCGCACCAATCGGTCATCCGTCGCCACACATCCGGTCGAGCCGCGAACGCCGCATCTCTGACCCGGACAGGCGAGGGGGTGATCACCTCCGCTCGACTCCGCCTACGCCCCGAAATGCCACGTTCACCAAGCCGCTGCTGCAGCTGCTTCAAGCTCCAGATCAGCCCGAAGTTGCGAGACCACGGGTCGCCGTCAGGGATGCCCTGCTCGACCCTGTAGCCCTTGCGGAACGTCGCAATCTCTTTCAACCACTTGTCGATGGCGGCGTACGCCTTCGCCCGTAATTCCGGCGACATATACGGCTCTCCGAAGTGGGGCGAGTCGCGTCGCCAGCTCGCGGGCATGGCGACCGCTCTGGCGAGTGCTTTGACGCCGGTCGGCTCGGTGTAGGTCCCCACCCGGGCCATCTCCTGCAACACGACCTCGACAACACCGTCGCCCCTCCCCGCATCCGCACCCTGGCCGGATTCATCGTCCGGGTGGAGCAGGTAGGCTTCAGAGCCGCTACCGATCTCTTCGTACCCGAGGTCTCGGACGGCGGTCTGGTAATCATCGGCCAAGTCGCTGCAGCGGAAGTACAGGTCGTGCCCGCTCCGTCGAAGCGCCTCGAACGACCACGCCAAGGTCGTCGATCCACGACTGTATTCGGTGGGACGACCGGTCGGACTCAAGAAGACGAATTGTCCGTCTTCCGCGAGGATGTCATTCAACTCGATGTTGACCAGCGCGGTGCCCTCGTCATCCTCGTCGTAGTCCTCCGACCGGTCCCAGATGGACTTCAGCCAGACGTCCTCGTGCAAGAACTCCTCGAAGAGGTCGTCGTCTGCGTCCGCGAAGGTGAGGCCTGGACGCGGGTCGCGCAAGCCGAGACTGTGGACCACAGGCGAGTCAGTGCCGACCCCGACGACCTCGCTCCTCCTTTTCACCAAACTCATCAGCCGACCCCGGCGAACATCGCACGGCCAACCCGGACCGGAGGATACTCGCCGTTGGTGATCCAGACCGGGATGGGGCGACCGTCGTGCACGTGCTCGAAGTTCTTGCGCTTCCCGATGGGGTTTCGGCCCGAGCGCAGGTAGTCGCGCGCCTTCTTCACGGCTCGGTTCCAGTTGGCGTGCTGCGGCGCCTTTGAGAGGTTCCCCAGGAACTTCGCAGAGTCGTTCCAGATCCGGGGCCTCCCATGCCTGTTGAGAGACCGGTTGTGGATGACGTCGTCCGGCGACGAACCCCAAGCCTCAGACCGGTTGAGCACGACCTGCATGATCCCGTGCTCCTCGACCAGGGTAGGAGCCTGAGCTGAAGTCTCGACGATTAGGATCCGGGCCAGCGGGTCGACGACAGCCGGATCAGGTACGGGGGCGCGTACGGTGCGCCACAACCCGTAACCCAACAGCGCAGCGCCGCCCCAGAAAGCCAGCTTCTCGAAGGTCATGTAGCACCCCTTTTAAGGACGAGGTCCGCCTTTACGCGTCTTCAGCTGGTCGGTCTCGGGGCTATTCATGCCCGACTCCGCAGTACCATCCACCCAGCGAACGCCACTGCGCCAACGAAGAACAGCGTCGTCACCTGCGTGCGGCCTGCTGAAGCCGCTGCAGCGCGAGCGACGGGGATGATCCCTGGGTTCGGATCGATCTTCCGAGGCGTGATGTCCTTGTGGCCGACGTGGCGACCGGGTTCTCGCAGCTTCGGGAAAGCTCGCACGAGCTGAGGGACGAGCCGACGTAGGGTGGCGACCTGCTGGGACGTGTACGCTTCCTGCGGTCCGGCATTCTCGAAGTCCACCCCGATGGAGAAGGCGTTGACGCCCTCACGACCTCGCCAAGACGACCTGCCCGCGTGCCACGTCCGCTCCGTGAGGGGGGCGCCCTGGAGCAGGTCCCCAGCTCGGGTGATCACGAAGTTGGTCGACGAGGGTGCGCTCTCGCCTCGGAGCCAGCGCTCCATGCGTGGCCTGTCAGCACCCTGGGGACCCCCACCAGGGCCCGTGGCCGTGTTGTGGTAGACCACGACCTCCACCGGGCTGACCTGCCGTCCCAGGTGCGGCGTCGGCACCCGATCAGCGGCGGGGACGATCCAGCTCATTTCACCTCTGGTGGCTCGAAAGCCTGGATGACCTCGAAGTAAATCGCATCGTACCAGGGTGGATGAACTGAATGTCTCGGATCCGATCCATTGGGCTACTCTCGCACCGACCAGAATCTGCCATCCGTACCGGGCGTCTGGTTCGGGGTCTCGGCGGCCAGGAACAGGCCCGTCTCCGGGTCACGGTAGACGTCCACGACGAAGGAGCCCAGCTCCGACGCGCGGATGGAACCCGTCACGCTGCCAGGGAGCTTGTAATAGAGCGAGATGACCGCGGTGTCAGCGTCCGGGTCGACTCGGTGAAGCACTCGATGGTCGATGGGCCGCGCGTCGTACTTGTCGCCCGACAGCACAGGCCGGTCCCAGAAGCGGCGCAGCGGGACCGGCTGCTTCCGCATCCCCTTTGGGTTCAGGAAGACGACCGCCACGTTCGTGCCACTCTCCAGCTCGGAGACGCACAGCGGGATGTTCGACCCCGAGAAGCTGAAGGTCAGGTTGTAGTTGGGCGGCGTGATGCGCCCGGCGACCTTGGTGTAGTCGTAGAACTGGACCCGGCGGAAGTGCTGGAAGAGCCCAGGGCACAACTCCTCCCAAGGCACGTCGGAGAGCACGTTCAGGCGGATGTAGACCGCGATGCCCTGCCGGGACCGAGCCCTGACCTTCCGCTCGATGGCGTCCACGACGAGTCGCAGGAAGCCGACCGGGTTGTGGTAGAGGGCCTGCGTGTACTTGACCTTGATGCCGAATTGGTACAGCTCGTCGATGCGTAGGCCCTTCCCGAACTTGCGCCCCTCCCAGTCCAAGCCGCCCTGACGGTTGCTGCCGGTTCCGACGAGGCAACCGGCGATGCACTCCTTCGACGCGCCCGCGCAGACGGTGGGCAACGCGCCCCTGACACGGACCGGGGAGTTGACGTACTCCCAGGCTCGCTGAGCCGGGCTCAGGTTCAGGCCCCAGGTCTCGATTACCTTTCGAAGCCGGATGCCGTAGGTGCGGTACACCTCTTTCTGGGTGTCCTTCGACAGCTTCGCGTTCGCCGTGAGCATGCCGCCCGCGAAGTACGAAGCAGACCGGTCAGGTCGACCTGGGTAGTAGTCCGACCTCTGGGTGTGCTTCGGCATGAAGCTCTGGATGCTTCGCCCGTTGACCTCGCCCCAGTAAGCCTCCTCCACCGACATCGCCAAGACGTCCCGGATGTCGACGACAGGCAGGCCCGTCTTCACGAACGCCTTTCGAGCCATGCCGCTCGGGTTCGGGTTGGGTCTGGGGGGGTCGTCTTCGGTGTCGCTGGTCATCTGGATGACCTGCTTGCCGCGAGCTTGGCGCTTGGCGATCGCCAGCGCTTCGTCTTCGTCGTCGCTGGCCATGACGAGCTGACCACGCTTGTTCACCACGCCGTAGAGTAACTCCATGCCCGCAGCGTACTACGGGATGTGCTCCCCTCGCAGCTCTTCTGGCTCTTCCTCGGGGTGATAGAGCCAGAAGTAGGTCTTGTAAAATTCCCTCTGCTCACTAGATCCGTCCCACCCATCTTCGAGCCTGTAGCGGATGATCCAGTCCTTGAGCCGTTGGTCGATGTTCCCGTGGACCAAGTAGCGCTGCATCGTGTGCCAGTCACGGATGCCGAGCGAGTCGGTCAGCGCACGCAGCTCCACCCAGCGATGGTTCTTTGAACCGAGGTTGGGTCCCCCGCCGCCACAGAAGTAGTTGCGAACGCCGCGGGGCCAGATGACGTTCTCCTGCTTGCGGTGCTCGTAGACCAGCTCTGGGACGGCGTGCTGGCCCGTCTGGATCTCGCTGCCTCGTAAGCCGTCAAGCCGCTCGTGGACGGGCCCGCCGGTCTCGGCATACCGCAGACCGTCATGCCAGCGGTAGATGAGCGGCTTCCAGTATTGGTCCTCGTTCTGCCAGACCCTGTTCGGGCCCCGGTAGGACACCGAACGGCAGCGCGGCATCACGCAGGCCACCTCACCGCCCATTCCGGCGAGCAGCTCGCGCAGGATGGCGAGGGTCGCCGCGTCGAGCACCTCGTCGGGGTCGAGCGACACGACCCAGTCACCGGGGATGGCGACCTCAGCGACACGGGCGAGGTAGTTGTTGCGCTGAGCGGAGAAGTTGTCCTTAAAGGGGTGGATGAAGAAGCGCAGCTTCGGCTCCGACTTCGACCAGTTGCGCATGTACGGGATCGTCAGATCCGTCGAGCCGCCGTCGACCACCGTCACCGTATCGCAGACCGTGAGCAGGCTGGTGACGTTCTCCACGAGGTCCGTCAGCTCGTTCTGGGTCATCATCGCGGCGTGGATGTTCGCAGCATCGTTCATGTCCAGTCCCTCTCGTTCATGTCCAGTCCCTCGGGTCGAGCACGATGTCGTAGCTGCTCACGTGCGGGTAACGCGCGCGCCGCTCACTCCGGTGGCACCAGGATGGTCGCACTCCTCACAGCTGTACGCATACTTGACGGTCTCACCGCGGCGCAGCTTGAGACACCACTTCAAGTAACCGCCGTTGCGGAACTCGGGGGAGTCGATGGGGAGCTTCTCGAAGACGAATTGGGGACGCTGATCACCGTGAATGCCGCACCAGCGCTGCTTGAAGCCCCAGAAGTCCCACTGGTCGAAGACGACCGACTCCGGCACGAGGTTGGTGTGCCAGATCATCTTCATCGACTCGTTGTAGCCGGCCGCGTCCACGAACGCAATGCCACCGTCCCGCATGCAGAAGTACGTCTCTCCCAGGTGCGCGAACCACGAGAGCAGGTGCTCGTTGAACTGGATCGAGAAGTAGCCGTCGAAGAAGGCCTCGGGGAAGCTCAGGTCGTGCGCGTCCATCTCGTAGGCGTGGATGGAGCCGCCCTTCGAGTCGTCGAATTGCTTACCGCGCAGCGCGGTGACGTTGTCGGGGCCGAGCAGCGGCGCGTGGACCTCGTAGCCCATGTTAGCGAGCAGGACGCACTCACTGAGGCACCCCGGGGCCAGGACGCGAGCTGGTGGTGGGAGATACGTCGCGAAGATGTCCACGAAGTCCTGCTGCATCGCCATGCAGCTGGCGTCGCCGGAGGAGTCGTCGTTGTTCCGACCCCCTGACTCCACCTTGCGGCAGAGCGCGAGCCACGCTTCCCACTTCGAGTGCTTCATGCGTGAAGGCACCAGCTCTTCTTGAGGGTGGACAGCGCCAGGGTGCCGGAGCGGCCCGTCGGGTGCTGCACCAAGACCTTCTTGGCGTCTGGCACGCTCGCGATCACGCAGCTACGACCAGCGGTACCCTTGATGGCGCTGCGACCGTACAGCGTCGCGCCAACGGTCAGCTCACTTGTCGCCTTGATCCGAACCTCGACCGGTTCGGTGCTCGTCTCGACCGGCGGTGACGGGGGCACCGCGATGAGGCTCGGCCCGGGCTTGCGCAGCAGGTAGTGGTCGTTGAGCCGATACTCGGGGTTCGGGTGCCACGTCTCGATGACCTCGAAACCCGCGCTCTCGAAGAGGTGGATCCACCCCAGCGGCGTACGCTGAGTACGGGTCGCCGTACGCACGGTGCTCTCAGCTGCGAAGAGCACGCCGCCGGGCTTCAACGCACGGAAGGCCGCGGCGACGATGCGCTGCTGGGCCGGGTAGTCGTTGTGCTGCAGCACGGCGTTGAACAGGCCGATGTCGAAGACGTCTTCCCACGGCAGCTGGTCGAGCCACATACGAAAGAACGTCGCCTTCTCGTCGCGGGTGGTCGCAATTTTCAAAGCAACCTCGGACTGATCCAGCCCCAGGTACTGCCAACCCCGCTTGGTGAACATCGGGCTGAAGCGACCGATGCTACACCCAAGATCGACGACATACGGCACCGGACCCATACCCGGCTCGTACCCGATCGCTTTGGCGAGACGCTCCACGAGTTGACTACCCTCGAACGAATCAGGGTTAGCCGCCATCTGCGACGTCGCTTCGAAATCCCAGTCGATGCCGTCTCCGAATGTTCCCTGGCTCATCAGCCTTCTCCTTCGTCGTGCTTGGAGATCGCTACGACCGCAGCCTGCCACTTGAGGCGGACGTTGAGCGGCAGGTCGTCCCAACCCGGACACGGCTCGCCGCGGAAGTTCTTGTTGGCGAACGCGGCCACGCCCCCGGCGTTGTACGCCTCGTACGCCCGGCGACCTCGCTCGTACAAGAACGTCGCCTCTCGCTCGTTCTCTCGGTCTCGTTGAGCTTCGATCTGGTCGTCGACCATCTGGTCTTCGATCTGCTCCTCTGATGGGTCGTCGTACTCGTACATCTCAGCCTCCGAAGAACTCCACCGCGCCGGGTGGGTGTGACGCCGGATCGAAGGCCACGAGCTTCGCGTCCTTGGCGACCTCGATGGTCGCGTCCCGGCGATAGGTGTCGAGCTGTCGCAGCTCGGTGAAGTCGTAGGTCCCCACCTCGTCTGGCGCCAGCACCTTGTCAGGATCGTGGTAGAAGGTGTCGAGGTTGCGTACACGCTGCGCCACGGACGCTGGATCCCCCACCCGAGAGTAGTGGTACATCAGCACGCCGGGCATGACCTCACGACGAGATTGTTCATCCGCATGCCCTAGATAGGCGAATTGCATGCCGCCGCTGTATGGGTCCGCCTCCCACAGCTCCGGCTGGATGAGCCGGTAGCAGGGGACGCTCCAGTCATCGCGGAACTGGTGGAGACCGCCGTAGAAGTAGAGCCGCACCAGCCCAAAGGCCGAGACATTCCGAGCCCAGAACAGCTCGCGATGAAGGTCTTTCTTCTGACCCGTGTGCAGCACCTCGTCGGCCTGCAGCGACAAGCACCAGGGCGTAGTCACCATGTCGACCAAGACCTGGGTCTGCTTGGCGATTTCGCTCTGCCCATAACCCTGGTGGTTGGTCATATCCCACTGGACGTCCACGACCTTCGCACCAAGAGCCCGTACCCGGTCGGCCGTGTCGTCCTCGCTGTCCGTACAGACCCCGACGAGCACGTTCCCCTCGCAGAAGTCCATGAGCGAAGCGAGAGCCAGCTCGAAGGGGTAGCCGAGCTTTACGGCGTTGCGGAGCGGCATGATGCCGGTCAACCCCAGATCTACCCGCGTACTCGTTGTAGTGGTGGTCACGTGCCCCCAGCTGCGATGGCGTCGTACAGTTCGTTGCGCGCGGCGTGGCGCTCCTGAGCCTTGTCGTGAATGAGGAAGTGACCCTGGACGAGCTGCAGCTCGACGCTCGTCCGCCCATGTACCTCTTCGTGTACTCGGCCCACCCAGGGCAACCCCTTGCGCTTGAGGCGGTACTGGAAGTCGAGCCCCCCGTGTCCAGGGCCGGGCTGGAGGACTCCACCAATGAAGTTGAGCCGGGGGATACCAACGCAGTCGAAGCCCGCCTCATCGTGACCGTTCACCAAGCTACGCAGCCCCGAGAGCAGCCCCAGACTGGGAATCTCGTCCGCGTCCATATGGAAGACCCAATCCGAGTGGGCGAAGGTCTCGACCGCGTTTCGCTGCGCGGCGAAGTCGTTCTCGAAGAGCCGGTCCTGGACGCGAATCTGGTTCGACCGCAGACGCACCACCGTGTCGTCGGTGCTGCCCCCGTCGAGGACGATGACCTCGTCGAAGTGTGGTGACCGACCATTACGAAGCCCCAGCGCGCCGAGCCACCGGTCCACGTAATGCGCCTCGTCCTGCATGATGGCTACGACGGTGATCTGCGGCAGGGGAACCTCGGTCATACCAGCTCCGAAAGCGCAGCGTGGGCTTGCTCACCGGCGAGAGTTACGAGCTGGGCAAGCCGCTGGCGCTCAGGGGTGAACGGAGCCCTTCGACCACAATTCTCGGTCGACAGCGTGAGAGAGAGCCCTTCTTTCCAGCGCTCGTACAACGACTCCATCCACTCGGAGCACGACTCCACGGACGGGTTCGCCCAGTCCTGGTCGAGGGTGTAGTAGGGTTGCCAATTCATGTTGTGCGGCGGCTCCAGGGCGTACTCGACAGGACACAACGCCCCGCCCTGGTGCCAGCCCCTCAGGTACTCGCTGGGCGCCGAGAAGTCCGTCGCGATGACCGCCTTCCCTAGTAGAGCCGCTTCGTGCAGCGGGAGGCCCCAGCCCTCGCCGCGGTGGGTCGACACGTACGCATCGAAGCCGCGGAAGAGCGAGACCAACTTCTGGCGCGGCATGTGCTCGCCGACCAGCTCGATGCGGGGATGGTAGGGGCGCCCCTCCCCGGAGAAGACCTTGGGCCGTCGGAAGCTGTTGCGCAGACGATTGAGGTTCGGCTCAGCCGAGCTGGTCGGCGAGTCGCCGTCGTAGCTCTTGATGAGCAGGCAGACCTTCTCGCCGTTCTGGAACGCCCGTAGGTAGGCCCCGATAAGGGCTTGTGGGGCCTTTCGCTCGGTCCACTGGAAGACCGAGCCGAAGACGAAGTGGGGATCGTCTGCGTTGTGCAGACGCCTCGTGTAGGCATGCTCGACCCCGTCTGGGTCGTACAGCTCGGGGTCGATGGCGAAGGTCACGTGCCGGAGCTTTGATGGGTCGACGCCAGAGTGCTCGTAGACCCGCATCTGCCACTGCGTCGCGCACCAGACCTGATCATAGCGGTTGATCAGCTCGATCCACTCACGGGGCAGCTTGCTCGTCTCCCACACCGATACCAGTACATGCGGCCTGGGGAACTTGGTGCGGAACTCCTCGGCGCAGTTGGGTGAGACGTGGATGATGGTGCCCGCGGTCGCGGTTATGCCCTCGTCGCTCTCGCGAGCGGCCTTCACGAAGGGGTCGCGTCCAGCCGGATCCGGGCTCGCCGCCGAGCCAGCGTCCTGGATCTTGAATCGCAGCCCGGCCTTGCGCAGCACGTGCAGCTGGTGACGCGCCGCGGCACCGTAGCCAGTCACACAGTTGACCCGTCCGACGTAGGTCCAGGGCAGGTTCATTCAGCGTCTCGTTTCGGAACCCAGCGACCCATTACGACCTCCTCCACTCGTTCCGAAGCTGCTGGGTCGTGAGCTTCCAGAGCTTCAAAGAGCCGTCGCGCGCACAGCCATCTCGTCCAAGACGTTCACGACCCGCGAATCTCCTCGATGATCCGGCCGAATTCAGTGCCGAGCGCGTGCCAGCTGAAGCGCTCCCGGAAGGCCGCCAGCTCATCACCGACCAACCAGCTCGTAGCGCGCATCTTCACGACCTCCTGCATGGTCTCCATAGCGACGTCGAGCTTCGGATCTGCCCACTGCAGCACTTCGCCCTCGCTGGGCAAGAAGTGGGGATAGGCCTCCATGCCGCGGATGGGCACGAGGTCGTACCCGATGGGCTCGTCGCCGTCGGAGGGCGTACAGAACTCTGGGACCGAAGACCAATCGGTGTAGATGACGGGCTTCCCCAGGAGCTTTGCCTGCAACGGCACCAGCCCGAAGCCTTCACCGCGGTGTAGGCTCACATTGCAGTCGCCCATCCAGTGCAGCCAGCGCATCTGGCTCTCGTGCCACTCCCCCGTCCACAGCCAAACGTCGGGGCGCTCCGTGGTGCCCGTCTCCTCTTCGAGAACCTTTGCGACCCGCTCGGCCGTCGGTACCGCCGTCCGACCCTCCATCGCCTCATGGATAGGCAGCGACGCCGTCGGCATCGTCTTGAGCGCGAAGATCTGGTCCGGGCTCGGCTCGGGGAACGCACGCAGGAACGCACGCAGCGCACCCTCCGGGTTCTTCCGCTGGTTGTAGGTCCCGATGTAGTAGAAGACGTAGCTGTCCTCGTAGCCTGGACTACGACGCTGCTCAGTGAACGGATCCTGCCACCACCACGACCCGCAGGCGTGCGGTAGGACGTGCACCGGGACGCTCACCCCGCACCGCTCGAAGATGCGCTTGTTGAAGTGGCTCGGGACGATGACCGCGTCCACCGAGCCGCTGAGCGACTCCACGATCCACTTAGGGAGCGTGTCGGCCTCGATGACCGTCACGGCGACGTTCTTCTGCTCGCCAGGGTGCGGCATGTGAGGCATCGACGACGGGTTGTGATGCAGGAGCGCTACGTCACGAGCAACGCCCTGTTGGCCCATCCACTCGCGTAGGGGCTCAGCCCAATGAGGCTGCTCGTCCCAGCGAACCGGGCTCATCAGCGGGAAGAGCTGCACCGGGAGCTTCTCGGCGTATGCGCTCATCAGCAGGTTGAGCCCCGCCTGCGTGTAGCCCTTGGTCTTCTTCTCGATTTCGCCGACGTAGATCACGTGCCCAGCTCCGCGAAATGTGCCGCCGACTATCCCAACCCGTACGCGAGCTAGCAAGGCTTTTTCGGAAAGCTTCCGACGGTTTCAGACTCCCGTTACCAGAAGACATCTGGAGTAGTAGCTACAGCACCCGATAACCATCGTCTTCATCCTCGAACTCCGGGGCACATCGGAAACTACCGTCGAAGACGAACTCGAAGTGCTTGGTACGCGGAAAAGCCTTCGGGAAAGCCGACATGGCGCGGTCAAGATTGGTTCCGTGCCACCACTGGAACTGCGGTCGAAGCTTCTCCCACTCGCTCGACTCTTCCACCCGCTCACCAGTGACGGTGTAAATGCAACCCAGCTTGAAGGCCACGTCGAGTAGATCGTTGCTCGCCTCCCACACCGAATCGAAGCTTCGAAAAATCTCCCGTGGATCGAGCGGTTTGCACGACTCCTGGTTCGTGAACTCGTGCAACGAGACGACGTTTTCAGTCCAGTCAGAGTGCTCGTCGATCGATACACCCCCGAAGCCGGGCACGATCACGAACCCAACAAGGTACTCGTAGTCAATGTCGCCCAAGTACCGCCGCTGAGGTACGAGGCGACCAGCCATGTCTACCGCGACCTTCCTCGCTTCTTCCGAGTCTAGAGTGTCGCCGGTTTCGTGTTCCCAAAACGCCATCGACATCGCCGCATCGAAAAACGCAGTGGCGTCCGGTCGGTTCGCGAAGTCCCCAGCGATCCCCCCGAGGCTCGACTCCTCCAAGGCCCAATCGACGTCCTCGTAGTTGCTCCTTCCGTAGTCGCC
>Ga0209128_1001356_pt1 | contig 16780 bp, 18 predicted proteins | sample ETNvirnome_6_100_FD_184072 | JGI IMG/M metagenome (GOLD analysis project Ga0209128, IMG submission 184072) | Marine viral communities from the Pacific Ocean - ETNP_6_100 (SPAdes) (version 2) | ecosystem: Environmental > Aquatic > Marine > Oceanic | place: Pacific Ocean | collected 2013-06-19 | reverse complement strand
ATTCTCTGAACGAACGGCTCCGTTGAAAGTTGTATTAGCCATTTGGCTACCTCCTTACAAAGGTTTTGCCCTAGAGTCTTCGTAAGCGTCTGCTGGGTCAGTCGCTAGGGCTAGATTATCCCAGAAAGGCGGGAGGAGGTTACCCTCCTCCCTTAGTTATGCCTATCGATCAGGCTCCTGGTGATCCGAAGATACCACGAGGATCAGACCAGCCAAACGCATAACGCTCGCGGGCCTTGTACCTCACGTTTCCGGTATCAAAGTCACCTTCCATCGAAGTCCGAACTGGAGTTCGATTGAAGCCCTTTAGTCCATTCGGAGCATCGGTGACGACAAACCATGCATCCGTATCAGTCAGGAAATGGTTAACGGCATATCCATCAGGAAGCATTCCCATGTTCCTTACGGCATTAACGTCGTTATCTGCCGTTCCCGGCCTTAGAGTGGACTCAAGAAGACGATCCACGGTGAACTGAAGTTCCTTTGGAACAATCATCTTCATACCGCGAACCGCAACTTTCAGACCTCGCTCATCAACGAAGCCCGCAACATCAATGAGGGCCTGCTCAAGGCTAGTCTCATTGAGATCCGCTGCGGTAGAAAGCTCGTTCCGGAAAGTACTGCCATTCGCCAGCGTATGAGCCGTGGAGCAAAGCTCCAGACCATCGCCGCCCGTATATGAGCTGTCAAAAGCATTATTAAGAACTGCAGCGCCCTTAACCTGCTTCGTCTGACTCATGCTACGTGCGAGGGCCTTTGTATAACGACCGGCAAGCCGATCATAAAGGTTATCCTCAACAGCCTCTTCCGTAATGGAGAACGCCAAAGCGATGGTCTCCATTGTATAGCGAGCCGTATATACTTCTTGGGCATCGTCGAAGGTTACCGCAGCACCCTCAGATTTGGTGGGTGCCGATCCAAACCCGGATAGCATAACCTCTTCTTCGAATGCACGATCTGAGCTTTCCATGGAGAAGATCTCTTCATACTCACGATCATAACGGTCGTACTCCAGACCGAATAGAGCGTGAAGCCCAGGCTCAAGTTGTTTTACTAGTTGTGCTCTACTAATAGCCATTTTTCAACACCCCTATACGCCAGTGGTTGAAACAGTACCAGCAGCAATAGCGCCGTTGGCACTATTGTAGTGGTTGTTCAACCGAACAAGGGCAGGGATACCGGCGGCTGTAAAGTCCTGATTGAGAGGATCTTCCTCCCAGCCAAGAATGCGCAGGTTTAGCGTATCCGTAGTTCCTATTGTGCCGATGTCCAATTTAGCAGAGGACATGCCCGTAGTAGTGCTTCCACTTGTTCCGGAATCAAAGGCTGTGTTAGCAAAGACAGCCGCTCGTGCTGTTGCCTTGCTGGTCCAGGTTGCATCCGTAGCAATGCTAAAGATCTGCATCGGGTCGTCCGCGACGAAAGCCCTTATGGGGTGATTGCTATCCGCACCCGATCCAGGCCAATAATTACTCCACGTGGGTTTCCCTGTGGTGCTTGCGACATAACGACAACCCATGAAAGCACCTAGCAAACCAACAGTACCACCAGCGGCTGCGCCTACGATGTCAATATACCCTGTAGATAGGGGAATGACCGGCGAACCAAAATAGATGACATTGCTGTTAGCATTGGCAATTTCATACTGCGTATATCCCGACACACCCGTGGAGTTGGAGTTTTGACCCATCTTCGCGACAGGTTTAAGCCCCCATGCTCCATTAGTATTTGCCATTTTTCGCTCCTTTGGCAAATGGGTTTAACAGTAAGCCCTAATTATCCGAAGATTTAGGACCTCCAAACGTAACGCGCGATTGGCGTTCAGGTTTCTGAATCGCCATCGAAGGATGCTGGTTCTCCTTGAAAAGATCGTTGTCAACTGCCTGCATAGCATCGGAACTTTGCTTCCGAAAATACTCTTGGCGCTCGCCAACAACCTCAACTGGGATACGTGCCAGCAATAAACCGCCTACGCCAAAAACACCTTCATACTTGCCACTGTCTATGGTGGGAGCTTCAAAGTCTGGGTACTCTTCTTTCCGAACTAATTCCCAGCCCTCTCTCATTCGGGCAGAAATATTCTTTCGGTCATCGAAGCCCCTAACTTCAGAGCGAATCCACCTGTGGACAAAGCCTTCAGGCGCAGCGGGTGCATCCAATAAGGATGGGGGGGTCCAAGGCTTCCTTCGCGGTGTGGCCGCTCGGGTCTTGGAAGCGCGAGGAGTTTTGTCAATTGCTTGTTCAACCATCATCAGCTCCTAGCGTTTGTATTTCGCGTACTCGTTAAGAGGAACCCCTAGCTTGTCTGCTATTGCAACTTCGCTGGGGGATAATCTCACTGTTTTGCGCCCAGAAGAACTGGAGCGAGTGGCAGAGGCTACGGCCTGTTGGGGCCTTCGACTCTGTGGTGCGGGAGCAATTTCGCCAAACTTATGCGGAAATGCCTCCACTAGTCTTTTGTCAAGTTCATCGTAGTACTCTTTAGACTCAGTGTCAAAGGCCTCATCTTCTACAAGGGCCTTATGTATGCCAAAGGCGGCAAAAGTCATTGCCTCGTCTTCTCCGAACCAGGGGTTCTTGCTGGCCCAAGCCTCGGCTTTAGGGTCTGGCCTCACGGGAACTTGTTGCGCGACTTGGGCAGCCTGCGCAGCCTGTGCTGATTGCGCAGCGTATGCGGCTTGTTGCGGTGTCGCATACGACGCCCTTTGCTGAAGCTGAGCCGTTTTAACCCGCTCTTCTTCAATTGCCAACTGGGCGAGCTTCTTATTTAACTCGACCTGTGTTGCCGTATCGTTTGTTGCAATTGCCGTTTCAAGATCTTTTGCTAACGAGTTCGCTTGGGTGGCTACCCGGTCTCCATACTCGGCTACATAGCCCTGATCCAGGTTTTGTACCCTATTCTTCAGGGTTGCGTTTTCTGCCTGCACGGTTTTTGCGTAGTTTATAGCCGCATCTTGTTGCCGCTCGGCCTCTCGTGTCTTCTTCGTTAACTTATCTATTCGGCGCTGAACTTTTTTACTGTATTCCGTGTGCTCCTCATCTTCGATAACAATTCCGGAATCTTGTCTGTCTGCGGCGGATGCGGAAGTATCAACACTAACTGCTACAGTCTCGCCGCTATCTGGTAGGTCTACTACCAACTCGTCTTGTTCAGGCATGGTATACTCCCATGTTAAATGTGCAGGATATCCTCTGGATCCTGTATGACGGCAATTACTTCATCGTCGTTCAGAACGCGGACTTCGCCGCCGTCAATTTTAAAGCGCGCTCCCGCATATCTACCGAAAATAACCCAGTCTTTCGCCTTGCACCACGGCTTCCAGCACTTCTCTGGTTCATTCGGGTAGCCGAACTTTGAACGATCTTTATAGGCCAGAGGGCCAACCTTCAGTACATAGCCACAAACAGTGGCAACGGATTCTCTCTCTACAACAGCATCGGGGAGGAAGATCCCCCCGCCTGTTTTCCCTTTGCCTCTGTAGGGAAGTATCAGCAGACGCCAGCCGGTAGGCTCTGGCAACCGCTCAAGAATATTTGAATCGACTTTGGCAGGATCCAGTACCTGCTCCTCTTTTGCCACATAAGCAACATTTAAGGAGACAGGATCGTTGGTTTTGGGAAGTTCCTGTTTGTTGGGCATTATTCCGCCTTATCTAGGATTTCTTTCAGCTCTCGGCTTATATAGTCCAAAGCTTCAACATTTCCAACCAGTTGTCTGTATTCTTCGAAGTTTTTCACAGTTCCAGCAGACATCATCTCAGAAATACGGTCCTTTCGCTCTTTCATGGACTTGAGCATGTGCTGCGCTAGTAGGATGCCATCCATAACTAAACGTTCCTGACCTTTCTAGGTGCTTACTCGCTAACCTTCTTGAATTTTTCAAATGTACGGAGGCCTCCAAGGCCTAGTAGGCCCATTAGAACCGGCATCATTTGGCCCATATCAAGCAATGGCAACGGCACAAGATGCCCTGTCTGCGCCAATATAAACGACAATACCGGCTGCACGATATAGGTCCAGGCTAGGGCACTTCCGCAAGACCACCCGATAAAGGGTCGCCATCCGGCGACAAAGATAGAACGATGAGCAGCCTCTTGCTTGGAAACCTCTAATTGTGCAAGATCAATTGTTGCCAAGTGCGCAGATAGTTGCGCCTCGATATCGCGCTCGGCCTTTGCCCTGGCTTCCTTATCTTCAGGTAAAAAGCGCCCGATAGCATCTCCTACTATGGATAGAAGGCTTGGTAACAGTGCATGTATCATTTTAGAGGTCATCCTTCGGTAGATTGAATTTTATTTGATCTGCAAGCCAAACATTGTCTGGAGAATGTGCTTTAGGCCGAAGACCCCTTGCTTCACACCCGACAATTTTTAATTTATCCAACCGTTTGGTAAATTTGAGTAAGTAATTTTCACATTCTTTGTAGTGAAGTAAAACGTGCCAGCCAGATAAATATGTGGTCTTACTTGTACCATCCTTGACCTGCTTTTTAATAGCTGTAAGCCACTCCCCTACGGGCATCTTCCTAGACCCGTCAAGACCGTGAAATAGTGTGCGAATTTGGCCCTTTTCGTACTCAACAATTTTAAAACAGCATGGTAACTGTACGCCGCAGACCATGTTACGCCGCATCACCCTTGAGTATCTCAAGTATCTCTAGGGGGAAAAACCGCACATCTGTGATACAACCATCTCGGATGATTGCAACCAAAACATCCGTCTCGATATTTTTTCTGGCAACCATGATTTGCGCTGCCTCAAAACCACGAAGCCCCGTCTCGTCGGCGAAGCGTTCCCGCTCATCGATGTCTAGAAAGTCAAAAGAAACGGGGTCAGTTTCCTTTTCCTCGATAAAAGCAATCAAATCGGCCACAGGACGACAGGCAACAGAACCCCCCTCGGCATTGTTGAGGGTGAATACTACCAAAAACACCACCAAAAGCGCACCGATAGCCCAGTTCGCTCTGGAGCTTTTAAATGAGTGCCGAAGCACTAGGGCGCTCCTCTCTCTGGAAAACCCCAGTACTTCGCCACCGATTTGATAGCCTCGGGCGCACCTAGTTTATACCAGCACGCAGACCCGCTAGGCCAAAGCCCGTCAGGATTGTCTGCAACTCGCCCCAAACCGTAGTCCAACCTGACGCATCACCAGTAAGACCGTTGATTAAACCAACCGCAACCATCAATGCCGCGATTATATATGTCTTGCGCCCTCGTAAAATTTCCATCTTTAGTTCTCCTCGATTCAATGTTAGCGGCGGCGCGTTGAGCTGACATTAAGCGCAGCGCAACGGTGCCCTTTCGGTCATACCAATATGGTAGACGCGAAGAACCCAGCTATGTTTAACAGATTTTGAAGCTCCCTCCGCGAAGAGCCTCACCCATACCCCGTTTCTTGCCCGTCGTTGACGTAGCTTTAGAACTATCTGGGGTGCTCTCTTCCTTCCTATCACTATAAGGAACGAAGCCTTGACCTTTAATCACGACACCTTTTCGGGTTATCCCTACTGAGGCTCCCTTTCCTTCAGACATGGTTTTCTCTAGCCTCCTCGCTGCTGTTTCAGAAGTTCTCGCTCTTTAGCAGCACGTATGCGAGCTTGAACCATGGTCTCATTAGACTGAATACGATCTGCGCCAAGTTTCTCGTTTGCCGCAGCCTTCTGCTGATCCAATACCAGACGCCCCTGGTCTATCTGATTTTCAGCGGCATCTCGCTGTGCTCTCAATTGCAAGTCCTGTTCCTTTAAAGCAATAAGCGGGTCAGGTCCAGAATTTGGTCCCTGTGCTATCTGAGTACTTAAAGCTTTCAACTCCTGCATTCCTTGCGCTACAAGCTCTGCAACCATGCTTTCTATCTGAGGTGCCTGCTCGGGTGTTGGCGGCTGGCCTTTAAGCTGCTGCGAGATCTGTGTTACCACTTGCTCCTTGGCCTTGAGAGACACATGCTCCATAACATGCTTTTGCAACTCCATGGCAATGTTGGGCATCTGGGATATCATATTTGAGGAACCAAACACAAGATGCGCCATGATATGCGCGTCATGGTTCTGGCCTTCGAAAACTGTAAGCGGAAGGTTTTCCAGGGCTTCCGAGTTCTCTTCCGCCGGATCTTTCGGTGCGGGCTGCTCTTGCGCTACGGGCTTTAGTATCGAATCAATATCCTTGACGCCGACAGCCTGGTATATCCGCCTATAGGCTTCATACATATTATGGAGATCCGGTGCCGATTGCGCCAGTTCCAGCTCCGTCTGAGCTAGTGTAACGCGCTGTGCCATGGAAAAGATGTTGGGATCCGATACCGGAACGACATCTACCCTGTCGTCGAAATCCTCGGCCTTTATGGTCCGTTCCGCACCAACCACGTTATATGGATATTCGGGGGGGAGCGATTGACCCAGCACATCGGCAAGAAGGATGAACTCCTCCTTCTGGGCATAGTGCAGCCGCTTGTGGATCGCCGACATTACCTTAGCGCCCTGCTCCAGTAGCGCAATCGTGGTTCCTACCGGTGCCTGCTGGTTTGCGTCTCCTACTTGTAAACTAGAAACCGCCGCGAACCGCTGACCTGCCTCGACACAGAAGCCCATCAACTGGAACAGAGTCTGATCCGCACCCTTGTACGGCAGTAGCATCAACGAATCGCGAATAGCGCCCCCCGGCGCGTCCACATCTCGAAATTCGCCTGGGGACAGCGGATTGTCGTCATCCCGTATCCTTAATCCGCGAGCCTTGAACCCGGCAGGAAGGTTGGAGAGCGTTCCAGCGTCGATAAGCTGACGCAGTGCAGCAGTAGCCGTGCGGCTCAACCCGCCGATCATGTGGATCAAACCAAGACCGTAAAACCCAAAGCCGGGGAGAAATTTGAAATGCACAAAGTACTGATTCTTCTTCCGGGCCTCATCTTCCGGGTGGTAGTTCCTTCGGACGCTTAAAATCTTGCCGCTGTTCTCGGATACTGTAACGACATAAGGCAGCTTGATGCCCGTAGGTTCTCCACCTTCATCGGTGTCCTCGTAACCTTCAAGATCCAAGTCTACGTGGCATTCCAGTAAAGTGACCTCTTGGTCCAGATAATTGGGGGAAACACCCGCAATATCGTCCATCTCTTCGCGGACCTGTGAGGGGTCCGTCTGAGCCGGAGTTATTTCCACATCGCTATAAAATCCCGCGATCTGTTTCTTGCGCAGCTCGTTCTCACTAATCTGAATAACATGCGTAACGTTCTCCGCTGTCTCAAGATCCGTGGCCATATACGGAATAACCAACTGCTCCGCTGGGACAAATCTACTTACTGCACGCCCCAGAAACTCGTCATAGTAGACCTTTTTGAAGGTAGAACCCGACAAGGGTAGGTGGAATAACATCTGGTCAAATTCCGGTGTGTACTCCTTCATCACACACGTAATTTGATAATTCATAAAGTGGCGGACGCGCTCCGCTTGATCCTCTGCCTCTGGTGTAGACTTGCCAATTATTTCAGTCCTGACCGGGCCTCCCGAAGGCAAAAGTTCCCCAAAAGCTTGCGCTTGAAACTGAGTCACCGCCTCCGCGAGAAGCGGGTGCGTTACCCCAGTAGCTCCTCGGAAGGGCTCTGAGCGCTCTTCATACTTAAATCCCAGAAGCTCTAGGCCAGTCCGATACGTGTCCTCCCACTCCTTGCGCCCGTCTTTGTTGGCTTCGTATTGCTCAAGTAGCTCGGAGGAAACCTTCCCCAAAGCCGCATCAGATAAGGTTTCGGCAAGATTGTCGTAAAAGTCCCCCGTACCAGAAGGGGTAGGCCGAGGGTCAAAGTCAATGACCACCCCTCCGTCCTCTTCCAGCTCGATATTAAGACCCGGTGCCGCAATAATAGCGGTGTCCTCTACAGGAACCTCGGCCCCTGGCCCTTCCTCCAATTCAACTGGAGGCAGTCCGTCACGGCGTTCTACAAGAGATGCCGTGCCGAAATTACTGTGCGGTAGCGGAGTTTCGGCCATTTATACGTTCCTTCTTGTCGCACCTGGCGGTAAAAGGGACTCAATCCCGGTGTATCTGTCTTCTGGAGGTTGTTCCCAGTACTTCCCCCCTGGGAGATCCTCTATCTCCGGAAGCATGTAGGAGGGGAGATTGGGAGGCGCGACATACCCCCCTGCCGGCTCCCCGAGATCCGCGCCCGTCGGTGCTGGCGGCGGCCTTTCCCACGGCCCTTCGATGTTGCGACCAGAAGGCCCTAAAGCCGGAGGCGTGTCATTTCGTGGTGTCTCTCCCAGAAGACTTCGAAGAGTATTAAAAAAAGGTTTGTCAATCGCCGCCGCTGTGAGAAGATCTGAGCGGTTCTCTCTTATGAAATTCAGAACCTCCTCTGTAGTCCCAACACGCATGAGATCATACAGCTCCCCAACTACAGCTTCTACATCCGTGGAACCCCCGTCTTCCATCCCGATAGGGCGAAAGCCCAGTATACCACCATTCCGCATCTTCTCTACTCCGGTTATGTTGCCTTTGTTCTTACTGGCATAAAAAACCTGCTGGCCTTTCTTAGGGCCATACGTTCCCGTCATCTCAGCCAGTATTCGCTGGCCCTTTTCAGTCAATGGCATCTTACCACCCTGCTACAGCGGGAGACTATACCGCGCACCCACACCCCAGTCCGGCGGTTTATCACCGGAGGGCCAGCGCCGACTGCCCTCTAATCGTAAAAGGCCCCCCAGATCGAAGGGGTCGCGAATCTCATACGTGCCTTCAACGGAACTCTCTGAACTCGAATCAGATTGTCTGCCGCTAGTTCCGCTCACCTCTAAAGCTCCTGGCCCGATATTCGCGCGGGCTTTTCCCCCGATCTGTGAACTGTGGCCCGTGTACCATGGGGATTTACTATCCTCCCGACGATACGATGCCTCAAGTACTGGATTAGTGAACCACGGCTCAAGGCCCGGAAGCGCAAAAGGGCCGATCCCTAGTTTGAAGAGGCGCTGCCGTGTTGTTAGAGGCTGCTGTGTTGTTCGATCCGGCTGAATACTCCGTGATACGTCACGGGCAACCGTTAAAGGACCAACCCCCCCGGTAATCGTATCCCTACTCATAGAACCAGGCTTATTTAGATACTTCTCCCAATATTTTGAAATGCCCAAGCGACCCGGCAAGGGACCCAGATTGCCACCCCACGCCGCCGCAGTGGTGAGTCCAGCGCCGCCAGAAACCGGCTGTAGCTTGGCGGATACTACTGGAAGATAGCGGGCCGAAGTTGGATCCGCGCGCACCCCGACTCCATTAGAAGCGGTCCCAGCTCGAATAGCATACGGCGGCAGCTTACCAATAAGATACTCAGACGCCGATGTAGTGCGTAGGTCCCACGGCTGCTCATCGACAGGGTCCGCCGTATTAGCAAAGAGCGCGTCGTAAGAACTATTAGCCATTGATGAGCGTCCTGGTAGAGTCAAGCGAATAGTGCGTTGGAGCGTCAATCTCCGCCAGTTTCTCTGCCTCGGCTATAATCGTTGGATCGTCTAAATACCAGTCTCGATGCTCCGGTTTGAGATTTTCTTCCAGTACTGCCCGTGCGACCAAACCTTGCAAGCCAGTGTAAAGGTTACCACCATACTTAACTCCGTTATCATATGCCTCTTGGGCTCTTCGGGCATAGGCTCCGGGATCATCGTTGTGTCTACGAGCCCGCTTTATTCGATCTTCTTTGGTTCCTTCTCTACCACCCCCTAGATATTCTAGGATAGCGAGTTCTACATCCCCCTTGTGCCGCTGGAGCTTTGTGGTAAATTCCCGAAACATGGCCCGTAGTCCCATCTGCGGGGAATCAAATATCGCATACGTTAAACCAGAGGTAGGGCCGACCCAGGAGCCTATTTCTCCGGCATAACGGGGCTTACCATCTGCCTGCGCTGTAATGTTTCCAGGGTTGTTACGGATACCTGCGGGTGGTTGCGCTGCTGTCATCACAAAGTTTCTCGCTCCAGGATTACGGGTATTATGTCCGCCGCCCCCGGAGAGCCCAAGGGGGCTTTTCCAGAGATGCCGCTAGCATCGTCCGTATCGCGTCGGGAGCAGGACGATTCGAGGCTAGGGCGCTCTGGGCCTGTTGTCCCGGCACCCCCAAAAGTTGGGGCACGTCAGGTCGTGGAGCAGGAGCGGAATAACTGCCCCAATCCTTCATACTAACTTTTTGGCCTTGCGGATTGTAGATGTTTGGGTTTGCATCTGCTACCAGAGGCCGTTTATCAATAGTATATCCGCTCTCTTGGAGATATTCTTCAAACTCAGGTGTAAGCCCCGGCACCGGACGAGAGTCGGGATTAGCTTCTGCCAACGTTTTTGGACCTGTAAAACCTTCAAAAGGATTATAAGTCCCCGGATCAAGTGGGTGGGTCTTATAATCCCCCCCGTCCAAAGCCCACGAGGGCTTTTTCCGAGATGCCGCTAGCATCGTCTGTATCGCATCGGGAGCAGGTGTTCCTATAGGTACAAAAGGTGTTCCTATAGGTACAAAAAATGCAGGACCCGGGGCATCAGCAGGTGTTCCTATAGGTACAAAATTTGTACCCGGGGCATCCATTAAGCCCGGAGTTTGTCGGAACTCATATCCTTGTTGCTTTGCGTAATCTAAAAATTGTTTAGTATAACCCTGTCCACGTAGCCCTTCCCATTCTATATCATTTTGTGTAACCGGGCCTGTATATCCTTCCAGTAGTTGGTTATAGATTTGTTGACCATAGATTTCCTCCCGGGTGAGATCACGGCGAGGAGAGGTCCTGGGCCAATCCTTCATACTAACTTTTTGGCCTTGCGGATTGTAGATGATTGTACCTGCATCTATCGTCGTAGGAGTTTCATCAATAGAATATCCGCTATCTTGAAGATACTGTTTAAACTCAGGTGTAAGAAAAATTCCGGCTCCCCTACCAGTTTGCCCTGCTTCTGCCAACGTTTTTGGACCTGTAAAACCTTCAAAAGGATCATAAGTCCCCGGATCAAGTGGGTGGGTCTTATGAGGACGAGGTAGGGCTCGCCGGTAATCCCCTCCGTCCAAAGCCCACGAGGGCTTTTTCCGAGATGCCGCTAGCATCGCCTGTATCGCGTCGGGAGCAGGTTGTGGACCAATACCGGTAGGTGAAGCAGGTTGCGGATTCTCTACTCCGGTTATGTTGCCTTTGTTCTTACTGGCATAAAAAACCTGCTGGCCATCCCGCATCGCAGGTTCTGGAACCCAGGGGCGACTGGCCAAGTCTTTAATTATGTACTCCTCCGAGTTCTCCGCATATGGACTATTTCCCGCTGGTGGTGGCTCTGCGGGCGGCGGCGGTGCTGGCGGGGGCGGATTAAAGTCAGGATCCAGCTCTGGGCGGTAGCCGTAGCTCGCCGGATCAGAGTTTGATCTGGGCTTTATGGGGTTTCTGCCAAATCGGTCGGCCATGACTAGATTCCTTTTCGAAAGTAGCCCCGGTAAAAGTGGCGCAGGCTGCGTCCAGCCACTTCCCGGGTGAAATGTTCTCTTATCAGGGTTAACGGAACATGGGGCATTAGCTTATCATCCTGCGGTCATTATACAAAGGCTTGTCGATGAACCCGCCAGCGGCTTTTTCTATAGTTTTGGGAGACTCCTCGGCCCTTTGTCCAAGATCAAACAGCTCCAAGGCTCTCTCCTCGTTCTTGTTCAATGGGCCGGGAAACGGTGTTGTTGAGTAGCCCATCTCGGAGAGCCTTTCATTTGCATGGTTACTAACTCTTACTACGTGTTCTGCCACAGCCCTTTCCCATGGGGCAAGGTCCTCGAACCCTGAACCACGCAAAATGGCTGCTGCTATTGGAACATATCTAGCGTTGCGATCCTCTGATGCTTCATAACTTACCGTTAGTATTCCTGTTTCATTTGCTTTTTTAAGGGCGTCCAATACGAAAATCAGGTCGTGGTCATACCCTTCCGCTGCCATGAAGCGCCGGTCACCTCTTACGTCAAAACCCCCGAGATTGTGAAGCGCCAAGTGTTCAAGTTCATGTCCCGTAGTCTTCGCCACATCCTCTGTACGAGAAACGTTGCCATAGTCCAGACTTGTGCCTCTTTTGTCATCCCTGTCTGTAAGATTCATACGGACAGTTCCTACAGGGGGCTGTCCACCAGCGGCATGCGGTTTTGAGTAAATACCCCTTACAGAAGTACCAAATAGGGGATACGTTGGATGCTCTCCAAGAAGTACCCGTGGTCTCAGAGCGTTAGGTGGTAAGGCTGAGTTAATCCAGTCCTCTAGAGGCCCTCTTTTCCCCATTACATGCTTAATGTGTCTGGAAACGTTGCCGGGTGAGGCCTGTTCCACAAGAGCATAGCCGTACCTTGCAAGAGGACTGGCATTAAGTACTGGTTCCAGTCCCGATCTGTAGTCCAGGTCCCCAAGTGCTACAGACGGAGGGTCCATCATTAACTGATGCTCCGTGTCAAAAACAGCGGCACCCGGACTAAACGGGTCCATATGGGCACCTATGCCTGTCTTGTTCTCAGCTACTAAGCCACCTTCGGCCATTCCAACGAATCCGCCTGCGGCCCTGTCGTAAAATGGTTTATCAATGAATCCGCCATGGGCAAATTTCTGGATACCTTGTGTAAGTAACTCCTCTTTCATCTCAGGAGTAATGGGGAGGTTCCAGACTTTCGTCCCTTCAAACCTTCTGCGATACTGTTCTACGAGTTCGTCACGCCGATCTTGAGTAAGGTTGCGCCAATGCTCATCCCAATCTGATTCAGGAATCCCTAAACGTTCCATAATACGTTCACCACTTATGGCCCCATCATCGTAAGGGTTAATCTCCATGGTCCCAACCCTGGCCCCAAACTTCTTCCCAAATTCACTGGCATAGTTCTTAATCCTCCCGTCGTACAAACCTTTTAGTTTTTCACCGCCGATTTTTAAATCAATCCCCTCATAAACACGCGTCAGACCTTCAACCCCGAGTGCGGCGACCCTTTCTTCTTGCTGCCTTACTTTGTCAGCTAACTCTGCGCCAAGTGTGTAATCAAGTTGGTCTGCTTCAACATGCAATACTCTGGGAACGTCGTCATCTATTAGCATTGGCGATATCTTAAAAGTGCCGTCCGGCATTGGAGTTACTTCAATCGTGCTAACCTCTTTGCTTAAATCATACCGCTCTGCCTGTACTTCGCCAGGGGTCCACGCCACGCTATCGTACCCTCCCTCTGCCGCCATTCGTGCAACGCGGCGGAACACCATTTCGTACCACGTTTTTTTAAGTGGTGCATCAGGGACCATGCTCCTTGATTGATTAAGATTGCCTACTTCTGCCGCTATTTCCGCCAGTTCTTTTAACTTTGCTGCGGCTGCTGGGTTTGCCTCAGAAAATCCCTCGTCAATGTAAAAAGACCCATTTTCATAAATCCGCCCGATATTTTTGAAGTCGTTGTTTTCAATTATGTCTCTCGAATACCAGAGAACACCGTTACCATCAGGCAGCACTGTGCCGCCAAGATTGAAATTTTCTGATAAGTCTGCATTTATACCGGTGCGCCTTTGCATAAGATCGTCTACTTGCCCATCTATGTCTGCGTTGTGATTTGTAAATTCTGATGTCTTGTACCCTTCCGTCCGGCCCTTCTTATGCCAGTCGCTCTGTATCTCCTCGACAAACAATATCTTCTCGCCATTGGGGCCAGTGCGGTCGTTCAGTCGAACATGAGCGAGGGTGTTGGGTATTTCGAGATGACTTCCTGTGAAATTCTCAGCTATCCCTGGCAATGTAAACGCCACTTCGCGGTAGTTCTCGCCACCGGGGAGGGTGTACTGCTCAAACAATGGTTGTCTATCAGGGGTATCGCCAATTCGGTCCAGGACTACGTCCCAGTCCGTGGCGTAGGCTCGGTCCTCGTCGATAGAACCCTCTGCGAAAGAAGACTCGAATGCGTCGGTCATGGCACCTTCGGATCTTACGACCTCTTCGATATCTAGCTGATTGGCACCAACAAAATCCTGAATCTCCTGCTTGGTTACGGACTTCTTATCGAGGAACTCAGGAAGACCCATCCATTGCATCTCTTCCGGCTTTACGCCTCTGCTATTGGAAACCATAGCCAGCATCTGCTCACCCGCACCCCTTTCCATTGGGAGTGCGTCAACGGCGCGAGCAACCGCTGAATAGTATACGGGAGCTGGCTCTCTAAGATCCGGCAAAGATACAATTCCAGTTGGTTGCTCTCTTTCTTCTTGTGATGTTGGAGCCGGTGGCACCCTTCCCAACATCTGACGGAAATACTCCAAGCCCCTGAAGCCCCTGCCCGTTCCCGGGAGCGGCTTTGCCAGCTCCTCCAGGTTCAGAACGTCCCCGAGAAGTTGATATTCTTCCGGCAGTAACTGGTAACCCTGCTGCGCCAGAGTAAATAGCCGTCTAGCAGCCTTCAGTTTCGAGCCAGGCCCTACCAGTCCTCGGAGTACGCGACCGGGCGTAATTCTTGGGTGCTCGGGTTCGTGGATAATTTCAGGGAGACGTGGGGGGTCCGCAGCCTGACGTAGCTCGATTAAACGCTCGCTGGATGTTTCGGGTACGGTAGCTTGCTCCGTGGGCCGTGGTTCTATTGTCTCAAAGTCTACACCTAGTTGTGATAAGTTTTTTCGAGCCGTCTTCCCGACCCCCTCTCTTTCTGCAATCTCCAGACTTTCTGTCAGAAGTTGTTGCGCTTCTCCAACAGGCATTCCCGAAAGTCGCCTCTTCCAAAAACTAATCGCCTCTGGGGACAAGCCTAGTGGACTAGGAATTAAGCGCCTACCTATATCCTCCTCTGCTCGGCGGTATAATTCGGTAGCGATCCCTTTTCGTCTGAATGATTCGTCAATTCTAACTGGACTAGCAAACGGACCCATCGGAGAAAGAGACATCCTCCCGATTTCTCTCCCACCTAACTCTGCCCTCCAACTTTCAGAATGAGGCTTGAAGTATTTTATGTCGTCAGCCATAGTAACTCCGCAGGTGTGTAGACGACTCGCCGTCTACCCAATCATCGCTCGGCAGTTGTACAAAATTACCTTGACGGTACCGCATCAAAGCCTGCGTGGTGCTATCCACAAGATCATCGTATTCCCCATGCGGAAATGCCGCACATTCCTCGATGACTTCGTCAGCCCAACGTTCATCAGGTGCCCATATCATGCCACTTTCAAATAGTGGCGAAACAGAATGCACCCGTGTCAGTTTATCGTTACCTTTACTTGGTGTAAAGTTTACCACCGGTATACCCAGTTGACGAAGTTCCTGCGTCAGCGGCATTCCCGACGCCTTCGCCTCGATTATTACCGTCTCCGGCTCCCAGAACTTGTACTGTTCCAGCGCCTTTACCTTCAAGTCCGGAAAATCCCAGCGACCCTTCTTCGCGTCCAAAAGAATTAAATGCGCGGAGCCTCCGTCCTGGGGATAAAATACCCCCCACGTTGTGATGGCAGAGTAGTCCGCCGTCTCCCGGCGACTAAAGGCCGTGTCGTAACTCTGTATTATATACTCCAGTTGCGGCACGTCGTCCGCTTCCCAGCGTTTCCACCACTCCTTCTTGATGATTGCACCCGCTTCCGAAGTCGGGTTCTGCTGCCATTGCGCATTCCACTTCGCTACGGAGAGCGAAGCCCTTACCCCCTCCAGTTCCTCCTTCTTCCAAAACTCCGGCCAACAAGGCTTGCCAGACGGCATCAAGGCCGGGAACTCCACAACCTCCCACTGGTCGGCGTGCTCATCAAAACCCTGGGCCTTCAAAACCTTCGCCGTGAGATCCTTCAAAGACCAGCGGGTCATAACAATGACAATCGCCCCCCCAGGCTGGAGCCTCTGCCGGGGACCCGAGGTATACCACTCGTATGCATGGTCCAAAGCCGTGTCGGATAAGGCGTCCTGTTCAGAATGAGGATCGTCAATAATAAGTAAATCCGCACCGCGACCAGTGATCGCGCCTCCAACACCTGCCGCGAAGTACTCCCCACCATGGTTCGTGGACCATCGTCCCGCAGCCTTGCTGTCTGCTTGCAAACCCACACCCTCGAAAATGTTCTGGTACTCCGTCGAGGCAATAAGGTTCCTGACCTTGCGGCCAAAGTTTACAGCTAGCTCCGCAGTATGGGTGGTCTGAATGATCTTGGTCCGTGGATCACGGCCAATGACCCACGAGGGGAATAGGTGACTCGCGAACTCGGACTTTGTGTGCCGAGGGGGCATGTTGATTATCAGGCGCTTGGTCTTTCCGGTTGCAATGTCCTCGAATCGCTCTGCAACCATCTTGTGGTGGGCACCTGCAATGAACTCCGGCCAGACTTTGCGCACGTACTTCAGAAAGCTCTCCTTGCATCCGGTCACTTCCTCCATTTGTGCTAGGCGTAGTTCTAGTTTTAGGCGTCTTTCAGCAACTTCTGGTGTCTCTGTTCTCAGCATTTGGAAACCTGTGGTTTTGTTTCACGTGAAACATTGCGGGGGACCTTCCCGAACGGTTTTTATACCCGTGAATCGGTATCGTTTTCCACCGTATTATTTCTATGAAACCGAGCCATGGCCACCGCAGGTTACGGCCCCGGGGCGAGGAGCCGGCACCTGAGTGACGCAACCCCTTGCTTTCGCTGCCTGAATCAGTGTCACGGGCCCCTAGGGCCGGGTGCGACTCGGTCGCACCAAGTGCCGAGGGCCGAGGGCCGAGGGCCGAGGGCCGAGGGCCGAGGGCCGAGGGCCGAGGGCCGAGGGCCGAGGGCCGAGGGCCGAGGGCCGAGGGCCGAGCGCCGCGCACCACGCACCGGGAGCCGGGAGCCGAGGGCCGAGG
>Ga0209128_1001355_pt1 | contig 16791 bp, 31 predicted proteins | sample ETNvirnome_6_100_FD_184072 | JGI IMG/M metagenome (GOLD analysis project Ga0209128, IMG submission 184072) | Marine viral communities from the Pacific Ocean - ETNP_6_100 (SPAdes) (version 2) | ecosystem: Environmental > Aquatic > Marine > Oceanic | place: Pacific Ocean | collected 2013-06-19 | reverse complement strand
TGGCATGGGCCTTTAATTAAGGGTGTCCATTATGTAGGATTTTATTATTATAAGATACATTTTGTTACTTGTGCAACAATTTGTAGCTTTTTTTTAAATAAAGCTGCTTACGGCAGCCACTCGCACTTTGACTACTCGCTAGGGTAAAGGAGAAAATATTGGAGAGAACCCCATTAACCAAGGCAGTGAACCTGGTTAATATTTTGATAAGCTAAGTAGCCTTCACTATATTGTTTTAAAGTCTTTGCATCAGCATGGATTATTTCCCTCATACCTCCATCCCGCGCTTGCATCCATCCAATTTGATATGCTCGCGGCTTTGATTTTATGTTCTCGCACATAGGCGGTTTTTTTTTACTTTCAATCGCCATAGAAGTCTTTAAATTTCTGTTCGACTTCTTTGCGATATGCTGGCGATTCCTGGTACTTAGGATCACCAAGTAATTCATTAAGTGATTCCTTGGTTATTCCAGGCTCCCTTACTTCATTTCCTTTCGGCATCCTACCTTCACCACTCTTAGCTACTAAAGTTTCCAGTACCTCCACACCACTGGCCGAAGTTGCTAGAGCTTTAAATCCTTCAAATTGGTCTTTATTCAAATTAGCTTTACCCCAATCACCAAGATCACGCAGCCTGGCTTGGGCATTTGTTCCTAGTGCCTGGATCTCATTATCCCTATATCCATCAGTGTCCCCTATTTCTTGCTTGATCCAACCATGCAGCAGCTCGGAAAATGTTTCTTGACTCATATTCGATTGCTTGGCAGCTTCTTGAAACCAGGTCATTCTTGGATCTTCAAGATCGAACTGTCCTTCAATTCCTTCCGGTAGCGATAGTTCATACTTGTCCGGTGATCCAGTGAATCCACCAAATTTCTTTTCTAGTTCACTGTAAGCTTTCGCCTGGTCCTCTACTGATTTATATTTATCTTTCAACCATTCAGGCTTTTCACCTTCCGCTGCAGCTTCAACTGGAGTTTCCTCGACAGCCGTTTCTTCTGCTGCTGTTTCTTCTACTGGTGTTTCTTCAATCAAAGTTTCTTCTTCACTCATTGTGCTCTCCTAAATTATTTTTTTTTCTTGTTACCAGCCAAAGCCAATTGTTCCTCAATCTGTCGAACAATCATGTTTTGACCTTCTCTTATCCCGGCACCGAACTGTGACGAGTTTGCGTTCAACACTGGCCGATCAAGCGTTATTGCTCGCAACCGGTCAAGCACGTATTTACCTGCATCAGTGCTAAAACATTCGTTAAACTGTCCCGCTATTTCACGCGACTTTGCTTCATTCTTCTTTTGTGCTTTCTTAATGGCTGGACCATTAAGATCAAGCGACTCCCAACTGCTGTCCACCTGTCGCTGTCTCCTGTGCTTGTGCTTGTGCTTGTTCTTGCATAACTTGAGCTGCTTGTTCCTGCAACTCATTTCTCTCCTCTTCAGATCTTAATAATTCTTGGTCTAGTCCAAGCTTCTGGCCGATCCAAGATGGTAGATCTTCAACCTTGGTTCCTAAACCAAATATTTCTGGTCCTAAACCGATTGTCATTTGCATAAATTGTTGAATTGCTAGTAGATCTTCTTGATCCTGCGCTCTGGCTAATGGTGAAGTATGTTTGATAGTAACTTCTCTACCATCAACTTTGAAATCTCCAATCTTGCCGTTCTTCTTCAGAATATAAACTGCCCTTTTAATGATCTTTTCTAGGAACTCAGTCTGTAACCTGGAGAAAGCTGATCCTGCATCCATCACTAATTCTTGACCGCGCATTGACATTTCGGTAGCGGTCTTAGTGGGCGAGTCCATACCTCCATAAGGTTCCGCAAACAAACACTTGTTGATGCTTTCCCGGAGATCCTCGATAACCAAATCTGAAACATTAAAGTCACCAGCTCGATCAAGTGGGCGCAGTGTTGGATTTGTATGGTCATTAGAACCAACCGGAATTGCCGTACCTGGTTCCAGCGTAATGTTGTAGGGATTGATCACTCCATCATCTGTAACCGTATAGATCCCTGAAATCGCTAGTGCTGCGTTGCGAAGGGTGAACTCACTAACCTTATTGACGGTTTTTATCGCTGGCAATATCTGCATCACTCTACCTCTACCAAGGATTTCACCTGGTACAACCATCTCGCGGAATACGATCCAAGGAGATACTTCATAAAAGCGGACAAATACGAGCTTCTTTTGTTCTCTTTCGATCACGCATTGATAGTAAGCGTTCTCTTTTGGAGCGAATATAGTACCTTCAATCAGAGTTATCTTCTTATCTGGGTTGTCAGTGACTTTGTTTTTTGTTTGTTCTGATAATTCAGCACCCGGCCAGATCCGGTCAATATGCCTGGCGGGAACACTATGAGATCTCCAGACCGTTTCAATCGTTCCGCGTGGACCTTCTTCTGGATATAGATCAGCAAGTGGAACTGCGGTGAAGTGCAATAATGAATCGCCACCTGGTTCAGCTTCTTCGAGCATCAGAGCTCCGGTTGAAACACTCAGATCCAATAAAGCTTCATTAGCTTGGGTGGCAAAGTTTGAATGATTGATGTGATCAAACAGAATACCAGTGGCTTCATCGAGATATTCTTGGACCTCATCCTCCTCTTCATAAATCTCGGAGCCTGTAACCAGTTTGGACCATTGTCTCCAGGGTGGTATCAAAGTGGCCTGGACTCTGGAGGCGAACTTCTGTACTCCAACCACTGCGGTGGAATCGTAGATGTCCACGTTCTTTTTTTGTCCTGGTGTATTTAATGAGAAATTCTCTCGCTGTGGCAAGGCCATCTCGTAACATTCTTTTAAATGAGTAATCCAAGGTTGTTTGCGAGCGACTGCGGCATCATACCTAACAATTAATTCTTCTACCGTTCCTAATTCTTTAGGAATAACAAATTTGCTCATACACTAGCCCCCTAGAGTGTCTGTAATACCTCTTTCATCAAACGAAATTAACGATGCTCGGCCATACTTACTGCGTCTCATAGCATTTTTTTTAGCTTTAATTTCATCGCTAAGTCTTACATCTTCCTTTTCCTGACGTATTTCAGCTTTAGTTTTTTCTGGTGGTGGTGGAGGTGATCTGCGCCCCATATCTTGGCTCCTTTATCAAGTATTTAAAAAGTTGATACGGTCTATATATCCACCAGGTTTTAATTCCTCCAATCCCCAGAAGTCCTTTCATTTGCTCAACACAAGTGAAAAGAGTGGGCCAAGGATTTCTGATCCTGGAATGATCTTGCCGCACATTAACGTGAATTATAACACTACAATTCGTAACATTGACAACATTTTGTATCTTATCTTTTGGACCAAAGGGTAATATTTCGATAGTTGTAGCTCCTAGACGTGGATTAAATGCGATCCAATTGAAGCCATCCCAACGGACCGCCCACACATGACGAAAGCCTGGTTGTAAGAGATCTGCGAGTAACCAAGGCATATCACTATGCTCGAAGATCACATACCAATCGGTGTATTCGTAATACCAATCATCCAGAAATGAGACTTCTTTCAACCAACTCAAAAAACACTCCAGTCCTGTTTCAATACCGCAGGACCGGTAACTCCTTCATACTTCTTGTCGATCCAGGCAACTGCGAAATAGCGGAAAGCATCAGCACCATGAGAGCTCCAATCGTGCAGCGGGCGATCCTTGTAAACTCTTTTATCTTCATCATATTCGCAACGGTAATAACTCAGAGCTCTTAAACCATCAGCACAACGATCCTCATCGAAATAACATCTGGGTAGGATCCTGCGGGCCGCTTCAATACCATCCATGATTGGAAGATTAGGGACCACACGAAAGACAATCCCCATCTGCCTGGCTTGATCCTTGCGAGATTTACCAGTGGTCAGCTCCCGGACTTTAATATCATGCGGTGCCCAATGATCTGCGTAGGTGATTGAATGTTTATCTCGAAAATCATGCAGCCAATTGATGTAGTGCTGTAAACCTTCACCAGAGTTTTCATAATAGCCAATGATCCGCAGCTCCATACCAGCTCTCTGTACCAGAAATATTGAGGTTGCGTCCGCAATCCCAAGGTCCCAGAATGAATTAACCGGTAACACTGGATCAATCGGAACCTTGGTGATCCTGTTATCTTCTCGAGCAGCTTCGATCTGCCTGGCATAGTAAGCACCTTTCTGATTCTCAAGTGGCTCGCCAAGCCAAATATGTTTGTATAGAGCTTTGTCAAGTTTCTTTAGGTGCAGCCGTTCCTTCTCCAACTCTGGTGGAAAAAATGGATTATCTGAATAATTTACTTTACACACATAGGAATTGGGTGGTGGATTGACCACGAACCGTTGATAGGTAGGATCCAATAGATCTTGAGCATTGAATGAAATCCAGATCTGGCTACCTGGTGCCCGGATCGTTGGGACCAACGTGTCCCAGGAAGTTGAAGTAACTTTTTCGGCCTCCTCAATCCATACACGATCGATACCTTCCATGGACTTGATCTTGGTTATGTTGGATCGTAATCCTTCAAAGCTGAAGCGAGATCCATTATTACCAACGATCTGTGTCTTTTGAATATCGAAAAAGGGTTGTAATCCCATCCTTTCGATTGTATCAGCAAGCAGCTGGATCACTGAATCTTGAATTGACTTCTGGATCTCTCTGGCGCATAGGACTCTAGTTCTTTGTTTGTAAGCCTGGAGTACCAATAGCTGTGCAATCGCCCAGGATTTGCCACTTCCTCGTCCACCATGGGCTATTTTATAGCGATAAGGTTCTAGGAACGGCTCGAACGGCTCAGTGATTTGTATGCGAAGTTTCTTCGTCATCGATCATTTGTTGATAATGAACCAGGTCCAACATGGATGAATAACACCCAGGACAGAAATTCACTCGATATATTCCAAAATAACCCTCGATCCCACCATCGACTTCATCGTAATCAAAAGAACAGACGCTACATTGGTGAGTTGTCTCTTCGTCTGGCTCAATTAAAGTTACGTCAACCATTGGTTCATGTGGATAACATAGGGCAAATATCCAACAATAAAACCAAAGATGAAGCCTGGTATTACTTTGCTTTTTTGGTGCTTATAAAACTCTAGTGGTATTGGTATTTTTTTCATGGTTTGATGATCTCCACTTGTATTGTTGCAGGCATTGGATTGTCGGGATCATTGGACATCACCTGCTTATCTAGTCCATGGATCCTTGCTTTTACATTTACAGCTGAAATTGCCGCTCCTGGCTGGCCTAAAGCTCTTGCTAATTGACGATCTTCATCAAGTTCTTTTGTTAAAGTTTCAACTGTAACTTCAAACTTCTTCTGCAATTGTGTTTGTAACTCCCCTACTCTTGTTGCTATCTTGTTGTTATCAAGTAAAGCTACAGCATTACGATTTATAGTTGGTCCTTTCATTTTTTCACACTCATAAGAGCGACGATATGCTTCACTAGCATTGCCAGTCTCAATAAAAGATTTACAGAACTTTTCTTGTTTTGTCGTTAAATTATTCATTTGCTTTATAAGGTGATTTAGGTGGCATAGGAGGCGGTCTTTTTTCCTCCTTCTCTTGTTTTGTTGTTAGCTTATCCATTCACTTTCCACCCATGACATGAGTTGATAAATACTGCGTCTGGTGTACAAGTTAGTTGCTCTGAAGCTATTACAGAATGATCCGGTGCGAATTGAACTCCGCTGCATCCTACCAACAAACAAATCCAGATCAGTAATATTATTTTCATATTTCGGCATACCATTTATCATCAATGTATTTGTAATTCTTATCAACACTATATAAAAGCTTATTAACTATCTTTACTGCTTCGCCCACAGAATAAATCACTTCAACATGAGCGCCAGCTTCCTCAATCTTTTTGATCATTCGCTTCTGGTTTTTACTCAACCGACCTTTCGGAGTAGTTGTTTTTGGTTTTTTAACTTCCAAGCCAAGATACTTTCCCTGACAAATAATCGTAATGTCCGGCACCCCAGCTTTCACTCCTTCCGCTTTCAATTTCTTCGCAGTAATCAAGTTTCTATTTCCTCCATTTGGCACCGCCCAATAACATAAGCCAGTTAGATCCAAATATTCACAAATCGCTTTTTGGATCTGGTGCTCGACATCCGCCACTATTGTTTGCCTGGTTTTTTTGGCACCACAGTTTTTTCTAAAAGATCATATATCCAAGGTCCAGGCAAAATTCCTACTTGTTTTTCCAACACCACTAAGCGTGTTCTTATCTCTTCAATAATTTCTTTGAGCTGTTCCATCATCTCTCCTATTTTTAAAATAATTAATAATTTTCTCTTGGTGTTCAGCGATCATCGCTTCGAGCCGAGGTTTTCTCGATACATCTTCATCGTTATGGCTTTCGATCCACTCTGGTATGGCATGAAATTTGATCATCATGTTTGATTCGTGGGGACTCCAACCGCGATATTTTTTGTTATAGCCAATAAACCAGTTCTTCACATAGCCAGGAACATTAGTGAAAGGATGATCCATGAAGAATCTGTATTTCTGCTTATCGTCAGAATCGATCCAGAGCCTAGCATAATCAGTAGTGTCAACCTTGTATTCAATTGCACGTCTGATTGCAGGCCGCCCACCGCAGTATTCAATGAACTTTGGTAGTGAAGGTGCGAAATCAGATCCAGATCTTCTGACTTGTTCCAGCGCATGAGTAATATCATGGTTTGTAATCCCCGCCAAACCCTTAGACCATTCGTCGATCATTAGGTTCGTTAGTTCTTCATCATCATCCAGCTTGGCTGCAAATGACGGGTACATCACTTTGAGTTTCAAGATCACCCGAGCTGCTAACTTTCTCATCGAGCCACCTCCTTCAATGCGCCTGTCCCAGCTTTAACAAAATTAGCTACAGATTTCCGTTTACCACCTTGATCTTGTTCTTTCGATAACCAAGCATTTACAAACTTCTTGATTCCGTTCTTCGTTTTTCTACGAGTAGGATTACCATCAAGCCAACCAACCATATTGCGAAACTCTTGTTCAATATTCACAGCCGGGTACAGATCTCTATACTTTATGAGATCATCTTTAAAGATTGGAAAGAGGGATTTATCATTGAGCTCCAACCCAATAAATACATTATCATTTACATTAACATTATCATTAACATTAACATTGGGTTCATCTTTGGTTTCGTCTTGGTTATCTTTAGGTTCTTCTCCGGTTATCTTTTGGTTCTGACTTTGGTTTGGCCTACCACCTTTAAGACCGTTAAGCCATTTCTTATAATTAGCTTCCAGTTGTGGTTTAATCAGCTGAAACATTGCTGCGGGAATAGGTCCCATTTCGATCTCTTTATGATTAAGACCAAATTCAAAGATCCCGCGATAAAGCTCCAACTCTTCTTGATCACTTAAAACTTTCGCAGCTTTATAGAATGACCGGTAAATTACAATCGAATCTTTTTTCGGTTTCATAATTCCCCCTAGTGAAATTCTTGTGGCGGGTAAATATCTGGCCGCGTGTGGTATCTCTTCACTTCACCATTGGTTGCCTTTTCCAGATTGATAACATGAACGTCAGCAACTCTCCTTACCTCATGCGCCCATAATTTCACCAAAGGAATAGAAACCCCCAGGTCTTTTGAAATCATCTCCCACACATCTTTTAAGAAGGTGTAGTTACCGATTGCTTTTTCTTTTCTTGCATATTCTATTAGCGTCATATCTGTCTATTTTCTCCTTATTTGTGACAAATTGTAGCATATTATAACAAAAGATACATATATTATTCGTGTAATGTTCAAAAAAGAGTATAATTTGACCTAAAATAGATACAAAAAATAACCAAGGAGAGGGTATGCCCACATGGATTAGACGCGCCAAAAGGATCATGCACGAAAAACATTTAACTCAAACCGATATTGCTCCTTCAATGGGTAAAACTACTCGCGGAGCTATTGGTCATTATTTCACCGGAAGGTCCCAGCCTTCGATAGAACAACTGGAAGGCCTAGCCAAGTTTTTAGGAGTGTCGCTATCCTGGCTTGTGTCTGAGAATGGCGATAACGCTGCAGTTGATGATGAAACCCTGGAACAATGTTTGTGTTTAGTGGAAGCTGCACAAAAACTAAATCCAGAGATAGATCTAAGTCCCGCCCAGGTGGCAAAGATCACTGCTTATCTTTATCAAATGAATAAAGATGGACAGAAAATTAATCAAAAGAAAACCCTGGATCTAGTTAAATTATTTACTGTTTAAGTAAATTTCAACTTGACCTACATTTGAATACATTATGTAGTATAATTTAGGGCTCTTTATATCAATGGCGATATAATTGATCAATGCAGATCAATCGTTTGGTACATGGCACCGTTGGATTTAAAAGTTACTTATAGGTGATGCTACATTGGAGGGACATCACTAAAAGCCATAAGGCACTGACTGAGAAAGAGGACAGACAGTATAAATTAATTAACATCTGAAGAGGGTGTCAAAGGAAATTATTTTCCAGCCAACGACCTCTATAAAAGCGTGGAGTAACAAATGACAGTAATTCAAAACGAGCTTATAACTCATTCCCCATCAAATGATGATGATCCGCAGCGTGAAGCAATCAAACTTGTCGCCAAACAGATCCTTACAGGAGAGCTGGTTCATAAATCCAAAGTAATCACAATACCAACAATGCTGGTTGGATGTGTGATTATATTTTTTAGCGGATATTTAATGGCATCTGGACCAATAATATTACCTTTACTTAGTTCTATATTGCCACCAAGTTTTCTCTAAAATAAGCCAAGGATAACGAATTTATCCTTTAATTTAGTTTTTTTTTAAATTTTTTTTTAACTCTCTAGGCCTTACTGCGCCTACATTTCTTAACTTTCTTTAGATACTGTGTGTAATTAATGCTTGCAAAGGTTACAATTTGTATCTATAATGTAATTGTGTTATTAAGAAAGGGAGAAAAAAAATGAAAGGGTTTATCAGTAATGAGCGCGGTCCGATCAAGCCGGTTTACATTGTCCCTAGATACCTTCAGATTAATGTGGCTAATGATCGAGTCACTACTTACCTCAATGGACGAATGGTCAATGAAGGTTATCGCTTCGAGGGAATCAAATATAAGAACTATTCAGACTATGCTACCGCAGTTGCGGATTTCTATGGTCTGAAAAGTGGTGATGTTAAACGTAGGACTATTAACTAAGGAGAGGTTATGAGAGGAGTTAAGTTGAAAGGAAAAAATATGGCGGCTTACCACAAGTGCGCTGAAAGGGCAAAAGAGGAACTCGGTCATTATGGCAATGACGATTTCTCTTACCGAGCTGATCTTCATTCAGCTCACTACGACGTTGGCTTGGATTTTGAAAAACTACTTGAGTTTGATGGATTCGATTTTGCTCATGATGTATATGGAATAAGCAAACATCTAAATCGATTGACACTCAAACTTGAGAACTGTTTTTTACCAAGGTGTTCAGATCCTAAACTAAGGGAGGAGGTAGCGTAATGAAATATGAAAAAGTTATATTTACTAAAGACTCACTGTTCATAGCTCAAGCTCCTTGTTGGAACTTTGAACTAGATGCTGACAAGCTACTTGCCAAAGCATTGGAGTTAGGGTTTGTCTCCAAGATCGGTGATGATCAATATTTAATGAACAATAACTACGAGGGGAAAAATAATGGATAAACATCCAATACCAGGTGTTGAATATGCACTAACAGGAGGACCAGGTGATCCATGTGTTATGGCTGGAAATACTTGGGCCGAGTCTCGAGTGATCGAGCCCATGCTTTGGGTTGTTACTCCATCGCATGGATATTTGAGAGTGAGTCATAAGGTTCTGGAGAATGAAAATTGGGAGATCTCCAATTACTCTTATGTTGATCGCTGGGGGAAGGATCCTTGGGTTTACCTCGAGGAAGATTGTGATGCTCCAAAATGGTTGAAGCGTCTCTATGGCGAGAATTGGATTGAAAAAGCTCGAGAGATCGAAGAGCGTTTAATTGATTCTCATATTTCAAGTGAGTTTGTAATGAAGGAGAACGTGTAATGAAACTAAATACTTTAATTAAAAAGATCAACAAAGCGATCCCGGAAGCGAAAGCCACTCCGGGTGTCGAATTTGGTGAAGAGTACAAAGATGGGATCTGGTTTCGAGGTAGTGAAGATTACGTCAAAGCGGATGGTTTAAGCATCTTTGATTACTGGGCTAGTAACTCCCCATGTTATGTGATGGGAGTTCATCCTAAACTGAACAAGATTGTAGAAGATGCGGGCTGGTTTTGTGAGCCGTATGATTCTGGAACTTTGTTTGCTTGGAATTAACTAAGGAGGCAGTATGAATATAATCTATAACAAAGATAGTTTCGATAATGCTATTGAAGTCGAGAACTATCCCTGGGGTTTTAAATTCAAAACTAAAAGAAGGTATTGGATTGAAACTACTAAGCGAGGAGATCGTTTGTGTTTTCAAACTTTAAATCCTAAAACTAACAAATGGTGTAAGCCAAAAAAACGGACTTATGACTCAGTGTTAGTTCTTTATTTTGATGAGAATGATCATGTCAAAACTTATGGATTTCATGAATACAGCAGAAAAGATGTTTATAAGTTTGAGAAAAAAGTTGATGTTGAAAAACTTAACAATGATCAAAGGAAAAAACTTTGTGAAGCCAAAGCGATTAATCATGTTTACAAAGACGTTACTTTTAGTTTTGAGAATGTAACTATGATGAGCGCGGAGGAAAAAGCAAAGCGAGCTGAAAAGAATGATCGGATAAAGAAACAAATTAATACTGCGATCAATCATGCTTACAACGGATGCTTAATCAAAAACGATCTAAAGGAGGTAGTATGAATAAAGTAATCGTAATTCACACAGCATACGAGGACAAGCCAGAAGTTGTGGCCAAGGTCTGGGTTGATGATCTGACAGATGAAGCCGCCCTTGAGTATGCTTTCCGATCCACTCAAAATATCGAAGAATCTTGGATCAAAAACGAGAATGTTCGTTACCTTGGTTTGGATCTGGATGGAGCTCGATCAACTTCTGTTGGTGATCTAATGTTGTTTAACGGTGATCTATACAAGGTTGAGAAATATGGCTTTGGTCTAGTTAAAGATAAGGAGGTAGCATGACTAGAAAAGAGATCCTGGCAATGGCGCGAGGAATTATTATTGCAACTAAGAAGGAGAAAAAATAATGAGTGATTTTGCAGAAGATCTAGCAGATTACGAGTATGACAAGTTTCAAGATGCTTGTGCTCATTTTGATGATATAGTCTGGCAATACGTTAGATCCTTAAACCTACAAGGTCTAAGTGTAGCTGAGTGTATTAAAGAAGGAGAGAGGTTACAAACCAAGTATAAGGAGAAAAGAGATCTTGCAAATAAGAAACCTTTTGCCGACTATCAATGATACAAATGCTAGCACACGATACAAATAATAGCATATAATAGGAGACAATATGAAAAACGAACAATCAATATTAGATATGACTAGGGACCAATGGCTTGAAGCTAGACGTTCTGGAATAGGGGGTTCCGATGCTGGAGCGATCCTGGGAAAAAACAAATGGAGAACTCCGCTGGACGTTTACCAAGATAAGATTGGTAGTGCGCCCGCTACAGAAGAGAACGAAGCTATGTATTGGGGACGTAATCTGGAGGATCTAGTTGCTAAAGAATATGAGATTAGAACTGGTAATAAGATCCGTCGCAACAACCGAATAGTAAAGCATCCAGAGCATGATTTTATTATCGCTAATCTGGACCGCGAGATCGTTGGCAAGGATGGGATCCTAGAGGTTAAAACTTCAAGGGTTGCTTCCGATTGGGGGGATCCTACTACAACCGAAATACCAGCTAGTTACTTGGCCCAGGTTCAACATTATATGGCAGTGACCGGAGCTGAGTTTGCTGATGTTGCGGTATTGATCTCTGGATCCGATTTCCGGATCTATCACATCCCGAGACATGAAGAATTAATTGCTGCAATGATCGCAGCTGAAGTTAAATTCTGGAACGAAAATGTCTTGGCTGGTGTCCAACCGGATCCGATCAGCGCAACAGATATGAAAACTCTGTGGCCGGTTGATAACGGTGAAACATTGGTAACAAATAATGGAACCACTAAAACGGTTGCACAACTCAAAAATGTTAAACAACAAATTAAGGACCTCAAGGTAGATGAAAAAGATCTAACTGTTGAGATCCAAAAAGTTATGGCCAACAATTCCATTTTGGAGGATGGAGATGGTCATACCCTAGCGACATGGAAGGAGAGGAAATCATGTCGTTTTAACACCAAGCGGCTCAAAGATGAAGCTATGGATATTTATGAGAAATTCCTAGTGGAAACTTCGGGCCGCTTTTTTATTCTTAAATAAAGGAGAAATATATGACTAAGAAAAAAGAGCCAGCCAAGAAAAGTATTGTTAAGTCTATGGCTAATAAATTTGGTATGGAGATTAAAGCCTTCGAGCAGACTTTAAGGGAGACAGTTGTTCCTGGTAATACTTCACCAGCACAGTTCGCTGCATTTCTTTTAGTTGCAAAAGAATACGATCTTAATCCAATCACCAGGGAGATCTTTGCTTTTCCTTCCCAGGGTGGTATTCGTCCTATTGTTTCAATTGATGGTTGGATGACAATGTGTAATCGCCATCCTCAGTTCAATGGAATGACAAGCATAGACAACTTGGATAAAGATGGCAATCTTATTTCAATAACTGTAAAGATGTTTCGTAAAGATCGTGAACATCCAGTAGAAGTAACGGAGTACATGAAAGAGTGCCGTCGTAATACAACAACCTGGAAGCAATGGCCAGCGAGGATGCTTCGTCATAAAGCAATGATCCAGGCAGCCAGATACGCATTTTCATTTAGTGGGATAGAAGAGCCTGATGAATATGAACGATCTGAAACGGTTGTTAATACTAAAACAAAACCGAATGGCAAAGGCTTAGATGATCTGGCCGCTTCGGTGATCGAAGAGGATCCTGTTGTTTTAGATAATGAGACGGGAGAAATTATTAAACCTAAAAAGAAAGGAGTTAAGAATGTCAAACGGAAAAATGACAAACAAACGCGAGACGCTGCAGAAGCTCATTGATGCTTGGCCAGGTGGAATATCCCGCCAGGATTTTCCAAGGGGATTTGCACTTGCTCAGAGGATCGCTGAGCTGATACACAAGGATGGTTATGAAATAGAATCTACCCAGGTGGCTCATCAAAATAGGCATGGTAATACAGGCCATCATGCGATGTACACAATTTTAAAAATATAAGGAGAAATACATGAGTGGAAAGCTTTATGATCTAGTAGTAACAACAGGTTCTTACCTGGACAGTAGTGGACAATCTAAAAACCGTTATCAGAATATGGGTGCCCTTATGGAAAACAAAGATGGTGGCAAATATATTTTGATCAACAAAACTTTTAATCCAGCTGGTGTTCCATCGGTTCCAGAAAAGGATTCAATTGCAGTGTCTTTATATAAACCTAGAGAAGAGACTAAACCTGCAGCCAAACGGCCAGAGCCAGAGCCAGAGTATGAAGAGTTTTAAAATAGCCGCTGCATCTTTATATGGAATCTTGGTCCTGGGACTTGTCGGAACTATCGACTACCAGGACGAGATTATTGAAGGTCAGATCTACGTCAATAAAGTTTGTCGTGGGGAAATGATTGATTACAAAAAAATACAACCGGAGTGCTTATGAATATATATTCACATAAATTTATTAAAGTTAGACAAGTTGCTGAAATGACTTCATTATCTGTCCCATCTATTTATAGGTTACAAAAGGAAGGTAAGTTTCCAAAGTCTGTTAAAATTGCAGGTAATACAACTAGGTGGATCCATCGGGAGATTGAAGAGTATTTAAACGCTCGTTTAGCTGAACGAAATATAGTATGATTGTGCTAGTATTTGTGCTAGTAAATGGAGAGCCTGTTATAAAGCCTTTAGTAGCAAGGATGGTAGAGTTTAGTTAGAGTCCGTGTGTCGGCACCATATTAACATTATCAAGCGGTCTTAATGGCCGCTTTTTTTACGTCCCTATGCGGCCTATAGAGCAAATAGCTACGTATCGTCTCTTATAAAATCTATTTAATGTATCGCCCAATATTACTATATACTGTGCTAGTAATTGTGCTAGTACATATATTATGGCAAATCGAAAAGCAGTTTTAACTGATCGATACATACAATCTATAAAGCCAGAAGAAAAAGAAAAATTCTATTCAGACTATGATAGTTTGTATCTCCGGGTTGGTCCATCATCTGAAGGTGGCGGCAAGACCTGGAGGTTTAGATACAATAAAACATCCAAAAGCCTGGGTAAATATGACGCTAACTTAGCTGAAGTTAGGGAAGAAGTAAGAGAGTATAGAAAGAAATTAGCTAAAGGCATTGATCCATTTAAAAAGAAAAAAAAGAAACTTGAGTTTGCTTCTGACTTTGTAGAAGCTTATGCTAACTTAAAAAAACTAGATAAAGAATCTGCGGAATATAAAAAAGTTGATAGGGATGTTACCTGTTTTATTACTAGCCAGGGAGATCGAGCTCCCCATGAATACGGTAAAGCCGATATTAATGAGTTCATATCCGAGAGGTTAGAAGTAATAACAAAGAAAGGCACTCCCCTTAAAACAGGCGCAGTAAGAAGAGAATTAAATTCGATTTCAGCAGTTTTTAATTTTGTATATGAAGAACATGAAATAGATCACTTCCATCGTTTTCGCAAACTAAAGGTTCCTAATGAAAATGAAGATCGAAAAGAGAGGGAAGATTTTACTTCAGATCAGTTAAACATATTGCGTGAGATTGTTGCTGGCTCTGATAATATAAGGGAACAGATTATAGGATTATTAATTGATACTGGAATGAGATCGTCCGAAGCAGTAGGATTAGCTTCTGGTGATATTAAACTGGGAAAGATCCCACATATAGTATTGCATCGTAACCCTTTACGTAGATTAAAAACTAAAAATTCTCAAAGGATTATTCCCCTGGTTGGATCTTCCCTGTCTGCAGCTCGTTGTTTAGATCGTTCAAATGAATGGCTTTTCCCAAAATATTTAAAAACACTAAACGGTAAAAGCAGCGCAAATACTGCCGTTAATAAAAGGCTGCGTAGAATTTTAGGACCATCATCTCCAACTTCACATTCGTTCCGTCATACCCTTAAAACCAGACTAAGAAATTTTGAGTGCCCTGGTTATATGCAAGATGAATTAGGCGGTTGGTCCAAAAACATTTCAGATATGTATGGAACTCCAACTGATATAAAAAACAAAGCTGAATATATTGAGAAGTCCCTGGATTGGGTTACTGAGATCTTATAAGATCCAGGCTTGCAGTGTTGCGCCCTACTTCTCCAAAATCTTTATGCAGCAGAATACAGCACATATCTCTACCGGATCTATAACCCATTCCACTATGCCAGGCATCTTTTGCAGCCAAGGTCCTAAAACTTTCCCAGGTACAACCAGCAGACTCAATGACGTTCCTAGTATGAATATGGCCAGTGTACCAATATCTGTGTTTAGTTGATCCCCACTCTTTAGGTTTGTCAGCTGCCATTATTTGAGGTAGTTTATCCGGCTTGGCCATATCACCATGAGTGGATCCGATCAAGACCTTGCCGAACTTATAATACCAAAACCTAGATGGCTGGACATCGACAGTAACTCTTAGCTCTGAATGATACATTCTCTCCAAGGCATAACCAAGGAAAAGTGAGCTATGCGCGTCGTGGTTGCCGATGATATTCTTAACGATAACATTCTTATGTTTCCGCAGCGCAGAGGTTATGATCTCGCACATCAAATCAATCCCAACTTTTAAAACCTTGTGCCAGCGTCCGTCCACGTCGAGGTGGTTATTGCTCCGGGCGGTCCGGTTCTGATCATTATCGCTGTGGAAGAAATCCCCGAGCTGGAGTATTACAGCGGTGTCTGTAGATGGTGATCTTTCTACCAGGGCATTTGTTGCTTTTTGGAGATCCTTGGTTGCGATCTTTAGATCAAAATCTTCTCCGGATTCATTCCTATGAGCCAACATCCCAATGTGCGGATCACCCATTGGATAGACTGCCAGGAGATCTTTATCGGTCTTGCTTGGTGCTCTTACTTTTACCGGAGTGAAATCAGTCAGGGATTGATTGAATATATCTGCGATCTCGTCAACATTAAAGCCTGCATTTTGGGTTTTTACCCACTGGCCTTTGACGTTACCTTCATCATCATAATACGTTGATACACCCTTAATATTGAAGCCTTCAGCTGCCGGGTGAGTCATGTCTGCTTCTGGCGCGATCCCTGCCGCAGCCGCCCTCTTTTTTAACATCCTTAAAGTGCGGGAAATATTAGACTGATTGATGCCGAGTTCGACAGCAACCGCCCTCATTGAACCTAACTTATCGTACAGCAAAACCTTCTGCCGTTGCCCAGCTGTAGTACAAAAAATAAGTAGGTGTTTCATCACCGACGTGAAACTATGGAACTCCCGAAATATAAACCGACGATTGATAGAATAGCGTGCGAGAGCCATTCTGGTGTAACTATTCCCTCGAGCTCGATCCAGGTGGTAATTTCCTTAGTGAAGTCCAGGAAGAGTAGTTTAAAACCGGAAGTGGAAATAACAGGTATCTGGGTTGTGGTGGAAAACAGCACCGGACCAACCAATATCCAGGCGGCCATCAACATGAAGGATATAACTAAGAAGCGACGAATCCAGTTGGCATTTGGATTAGAGAAAGCTCTTGCTGCTTCTCTGGATCCCTCCTCTTCTTTATACCGTCCAATCAAACGATTGAACTGTTCAGCCTTATCA
>Ga0209128_1001354_pt1 | contig 16793 bp, 23 predicted proteins | sample ETNvirnome_6_100_FD_184072 | JGI IMG/M metagenome (GOLD analysis project Ga0209128, IMG submission 184072) | Marine viral communities from the Pacific Ocean - ETNP_6_100 (SPAdes) (version 2) | ecosystem: Environmental > Aquatic > Marine > Oceanic | place: Pacific Ocean | collected 2013-06-19 | reverse complement strand
CCTACCACCTGACATCAATGAGTCAGATGCAAGCTTTAGAGTGTCGAACGACGGCACTGGAATCAGAGCTGGGTTGACGTTCGTTCGTGGCATTGCTAACTCTGCAGGCCTCATCACTGAGAACAGACCATACAAAACTCTCCATGAATTCTTCAGGCTCAACAGGGACTGGAGGAGAATGAACAAGAGGGTGATTGAAGCACTCATCCTTGCTGGCGCGTTTGATTCATTGTGGCCAAATAGAAAGCAGATGATTGCGATCTATACTCGCTGGAACATGAAGAAGGATAAGCGAAAGAAGACTGAGGAGGAGATGGACACATTGCTCAGCCTGGCCATGGCTGAGACAAAGGAACTTGGAGAGGTTGACTTCACACTGAAGGAGAAGATGGAGCATCAGCTCAGGCTGTTTGGATTCCATTTGACACACAGTCCACTTGAGATCTATGCTGAGGAGATCAAGAAGTTTAACTATGACCTACCTGCTGACATTATTGAGACAGGAAAAGGCAGGGCAGTCGGTGTAATCACTAAGATTGATAAAGCTGTCACAAAAACTGGTAAGCCATTTCAAAAGCTAACAATCAACATTGGAGTCAACACACTCTCTGGAATTATGGTTTGGTCAGAGCAGATCAAGAGATTCGGAAGAGCTCTCGTCATTGGTAATTGTGTTGCAGTATTCGTCAAGAGAAACGACAAGTACAACAACTGGCAACTGATGCAGGGGATGAGACAGAAAACAATTCGACTTGTTGCCGATTCTGGTAGTGAAATGCAATAGAATCGAGCATATCGTTAATGTGCGTGGTACAAATCCACAGGAGACATCAAGATGAGAATGAGCACAGCTAAGAAGAAGGCCAAAGCGAACAAGGGTGGATCTGGTAACTACCTTGACTGGCGAGATGACGGCAGCGTTGATATCTGGATTGGATGCAACGATCCTAACAAGCAGGTTGCAGTCAGGCACGTTCACTTCATTCCGTACGAGAATGAGGATGGCGAGTCGAAGAAGCACAAGGTTGTCTGTGACAGCGAATGCTCTCTCGACAAGTTCCTCAACTGGCTGAAGTCTGACAAGGACATTGACGAAGACGACACCATCTGGAATGTTGCAGGCGATGAGTTCACGAAGACGGATCTTCTGAAGTGGGAAGGCGGAGACTGGAAGAAGGCCATGTGGCCTAAGTCGGAGACCTTGTTCTCAGTTATCGTTGAAGAGGATGGAGAGTTCATCAACAAGATCCTCACTGCTGGACCTGGGCTTTTTGAATCGATCTCCGATGTAGTTGAGGAGTTTGAGTCTGAGAGTGGAGAGGACTTCTTTGAAGGAGACCCTTGCTGCATTAGGCTTATCTATAAGGAGAAGGCAGCGCCTGCCAAAAAGTATCGTGCAAAGGAGATGCCTAAGATTGAGCTTCCTGATGAAGTGAAGGAGATTCTTGACTCGGGAGAAATGCTTGAGCCAGATGACTTCGTTGAGTACACGGACGATGGTGAGACTGTTGACTTCATTCAGGCGAACCTTGACGGCATTGACTGGGAGCCTGAAGAGCCAAAGAAGAAGGGCAAGAAAGCTAAGGACAAGAAGAAGCCTGCAAAGAAGAAGCCTGTAGTTGACGAAGAAGATGAGGAAGAAGAGAAGCCAAAGAAGAAGCCAAAGAAGAAGCCAATTAAGAAGGCAAAGAAGAAGGCCGTTGAGGAAGAAGAGAAGTCAGCAAAGAGGCCCAAGAAGAAGTCTAAGAAGAAGGACGATGACGTCACAGTCCAATGCCCGAGCTGTGACAAGGAGACAAGCCTTGACGAAGATGACTGTGAGCATTGTGGCGAATCGATTGTTGGCTTTTGATTGATAGGTCTGGAGATACAGCATGGCAAGAGGTAAGAAGAAAGCTGAAGCTGTTGATCCGTTTAGCCATGTGTTTGGGAGTAGTGCTGTGACGCTTGAAAGCATTCCAGACTTTCAGGTCCTGGAGACACAAATCCCTGGACTCAACCGCGCGACATGGATCAATGGCATCCCGACAGGCTGCGTGATTGTGGTTCACGGCCCAAATGCTGGCGGAAAGACAACGCTCGTAACAGCATGCCTAGCATCTGCTCAACGTAAAGGACACCTTGTTGGATTCGTTGATGCTGAGCGAACTGCCGACAAATCATGGTTTAAGAGACTAAGGCTTAACCTCGACTTGTGTGCATATAAGCTACCAAAGACAATTGAAGATGCGACCGAGTGGATCCACGACAAGATCAACAAGTTCACTTCAGCTCAAGAGTCTGGTGCAATTCCACCTGACAAGCAGCTCCACATCGGCGTTGACTCAATCACGAAGATGCAGCCAGAGGATATTGTCAGCGGGAAGCAGGGGAAGAAGAACTATGGAGCTCAAGCAAATGCAATGAGCTTCTGGCTATCAATCCTGATTCCACTGGTTGGGAAAACAAATGTCGTCATCTGGCTAATTGCACAAGAGCGAAAGAGGATGAACAAGCAGAATTGGGAGACTGAATATAAGATCACCTCCGGTGAGGCAGTTCTCTTTGATGCGTCGATGAGATTCAGAGTGACAGGAGCAGGGAAGATCAAGGAGAAGGTTGACGGAGACGATGTCGTTGTCGGCAGGCGACATAGGATCACAATCGCAAAGAATAAGTTTGGTCCAGATGGCGAGAAGGTTCTGTTCTATCTTTCAAATGGTAAGGGTGTCTCACCACTTGGCTTGGACAGAGCAAGAATGCTGATGGATGAGTGTGCGGAGAATGGCCTCGCCGCATTGAATACACCAAAGAAGTCGTGGTTCACATTCTACGATATTGATGGCAATGAGCTTGGCTCATTCTATGGCGAGAAGAAAGCAATCCTTGCTCTGAGGTCAAATCCAAATATGTTCAATACCCTGTCGAGTGGACTCGCTAAGAAGAATGAGGAAGTATACAAGAAAGTGCTGAGAGATAGAGATGATCTCTCAAACTTTGGTGATGACGATGAGGATGAAGCGCCAGCCAATCCTCGGAAGAAACGTAGAGCTGCAGCGAAGAAGGCTGGCAAACCAAAAACTCTAGGTACAAAGCTTAGAAGGAGAAAGAAATGAAGAAGTCTGATATCATTGCGTTGATCTCATCTGAGACTGGAATTCCTCGTAGAACCGTTCGTGAGGTTTTCGACAAGACGTCTGACGTTATCACTGACGCGATTCTCGAAGGCGAGAAGGTTTCCATCACTGGACTTGGAACATTCTCCCTCACATTCCGTCGAGCACGTCAGTCTCGCAATCCTGTGAACGGTGATCCGATTCAGGTTCCAGAGCGTATGGCAGTTCGATTCAAGGTTGCTCGAGTGTTTCGACAGCGGACTCGTGAGCTTGACACTGGTGAATTCACTGAGACGGTGTCGAAGGCAAAGGCTAAGACGAGTCGACGTGTCGCGTCGAAGGCCAAGAAGCTGAAGCGAAAGAGCTGATGTTGATTTGCTGAGTAAACTGAGAGCCTGCTCACAATTGCGTGGGCAGGCTCTCGTTGCACATGAGAAACGGAACGATGGCTAGACTTCTGATTCATGGCGACCCTCACTATGAAGTATCATCGAAGGCTGCATCAAATGTAGACATTGCTGATGTTCATATGCAACTCGCTGAGCTTGCATTCGACCAAGAGGTTGACGCTGTAATCAATCTAGGCGACACCTGCGATAACAATCACCCAAGGCCACAGACGATAGCCTCCATCATCAGTGTCAACCTTCTCTTGGCTGAGGAAGGTGTCATCTCCATCAACCTTGTTGGAAACCATGATATCTCCACCAAACACTCACATGCATTGACACCACTCGTTGGACTGCATGAGAATGTGGTTGTTGTTGAGAAGCCATCGTTGCTGAGTGTGTGTGAATGCGACATCATTGTGCTGCCATATATTACACGTCAGCAGGTCGTCAAGTGGACAATGAGACGTTCGGCACGTATTATGCAAGGGCGAACAGGCTCTGATAAACAAACGATACGGAAGGCCCTCTCACGACTCCACAATCCACAGGCGTATCTTGACGCGAAAGCACAGAAGCTAATCGACAAGACAACAGAAGGAGTTCTAGCTGTTGGACACCTTGACATTCATGGTGCTCGAGCAGGATCAGAAGAGATGATGCTTCGGGGTGGGAAGCTTAACCTGCCTGACTGCATTAGAAACTCAGATAAGCCAGTAGCGTATGTTGGAGGCCACATCCATCAGCCGCAAATAATTAGAACAAAGCCATGGCCAATTGTAACTGTTGGATCACTTATCCACACTGACTTTTCAGAACGACACGAAACCAAGGGTGTCATCATCTTGGAGCTTGACGATGTATGAGGGACTGCCAATCTGTGTCTTTGACCTTGAGACGAAGAATAGCTTCAAGGATATCTCAGACAAGCATGGATTGAAGACAGAGCGTGAGTCAATGAAGAAGCCTGAGCACAGGCGAGATATTGGTGTATCAGTGATGGTTGTGTATAACTATCAAGATGGTAGGTATCACATCTTTGATGATCACAATCTCCACGATGGCATTGAGATGCTTAGGAAGTCGACCATCATTGTCTCATTCTTTGGAAAGAAGTTTGATGCGCTGATGGTTGAGGCGATGGCCAAGGATTCGTCTGTGCTATCAGAGACTCACCACATTGATATCTATGAGGTGGTTGCTCAGAACATAAAGGCTAAGCATGGTGTCGAGAGATTCGGTGGCTATGCACTAGGCGATCTCGCTGCAGGTACATTTGGTGTCTCGAAGGTTGACAAGGGCTTGAATGCTATCAAGCTGTACAGAGAAGGAAGGTGGGCTGAGCTTATCTTCTATTGTCAAGATGACGTGAGACTTTTGAGGATGTTGTTTGAGCACGCATCTATCTCTGGCAATCTTATGTCGAAGGTGAATGGTTCAATCGCCGCACCAATTCCAAGAGTCATGCCACTCATTGTTCGTAAAGCCGCAAGTAGATTCTCACTTGGTCGAGCAGCCTCAAGTAAGAGGCCTGCTCGTCGCCTGAGGAAGTAGACAGGAAATAGCTGTGCCACTACGTTGTCTTGATGCTGATTGCAGTGGAACTCTTGACAAGACTATTGACTCAAGAGATGGATCGTTTGGTGATACAGGTGATGGCATTCCACGAAAAGTGTTCAACCAAGTCAAGGCTTGGATGGGGTGTGATGGATTTAGATGGAGGCTTCGTGAGTGTAACGATTGTGGCAAGAGATGGTCAACGATCGAAGAAGTGATGGGACCAAACTTCGGAGCTGAGCCAGCTGTTCGCAAAGAAAAGAAGGCTGTTCCAAATCTTGCAGAACTCAAGACCAAGCCAAAGTATAAGCCAATCCTATCTGTAGCTGAACATGACATAGACAATCAAGCTGCGATGATTAGCAAGAATATGACTGGCTTTAGTGGTGAGCAGTGTGAGCAGTGTGGAAGCATGCAGACTGTGAGAACTGGAACATGTGTCAAATGCCAGGTCTGCTACCATGATGGAGGTTGTGGATAATGAAGCTGAAGCTCAAGAAGAAGCAGCAAACGTGGGATGGCCTATTCAGTGACGCACTTGAAGGCAAGTGGATTCCATTCAGCCATCCTGGCCTAGTTCAACTCAACGTGAAGTCAACTGAAGATATTGACGCAAGTCTGATTGAGTCTAAGGTTGCCAAGATTATTGTGTCTCTTGACGAGGGTGAGGAGATTGACATAGAAGCACTTGAGACATTTCTCAGGCTTCATACTCTAGCATTTCAACTTACTATCACACGGACGAAGTCAAGGCGAACTCGTATCAGAGAAAAGCTTTCATCTAAGTCACCAGAGGAGGCAATCAGAAGCTACATGACTCAGTTTCCTCCACTCAATCCTGAAGCAACACTAACCGCAGCACTCACATGCTTGGACGCTGACTGATGATTCTTGACACTCTCACTCTCATAAACTTCATGCGATTTGCTGGCAAGCATGTTATCGAGTTTGACGGCAAGGAGATTGTTGGAGTCGTTGCTGAGTGGGAGAATGAATCAGACAGGTCAAATCGATCTGGCAAGAGCTGCATCATTGACGCGCTGACCTACCTACTCTGGGGTAAGACAAGGGCGAAGTCAGATCAGTTCCTGTTGTGTCAGTATACGCCTAACTCTGATTATGAAGTATCTGGAACGTTCATAAGATCTGATGGCGATGAGGTTTACATCAGGCGTGGCAGGGAGAACAAGAAGCCATTGCTTGAACTTGAGATTGCTGGTGAGCCAGGTGGCGATAATCAAACCATCATCGATGAAGTTGGCATGACATATGAAGAGTTCATCTTTGGCCCATGCTTCCTGCAAGGTGAAGCAAACTCATTTATGAGTGCATCTCCTTCAACAAAAGCTGAGATGATCCTCAGATACCTTCAGAGTTTCAGATGGGAAGACGCGCATAGCTCAGCGAGTGACAAGCTGAAGGAATGTCGTGACAACATCGTTCGACTCAGAGGCTCGCTCGAGTCACTCAGAGGGAATCAGAGCATTGAGGATGCTGAGAACGATCGTAATATTGCACGCGATAATCTGAGCGATGCTAAAGCCAACCTGAAGTCATTGCGAAAAGAATACAAAAAGCTCAAGAAAGTTGAGGAGAAGTCAAACGAGCGTGAAAAGCTAATCGGCGACATTGAAGATTCAGATGATGATGAGGCTAGGTTTGAAAAGAGAATCGCTCACCTCAATGAGAAGAAAGTTGAACTGTCTATAGCGAAGAAGAAGCTGAAGCAACTCAGAGCTTCCATCGGCGATGTCAATGATGGCTTTAAGAGGATTGCAAGTCAGACCATTAAGGTCGACTTTGATCTTGCTAATGCTAGGCCTAAGCTTGACTTGTGTAGAACTCATATTGAAGCTGTTGACGAGTGCTCAGGTATTTGTCCAGTGCTCGATGAGAAATGTGACAGAGTAGACTTGACTGAAGGTGACGAAGAAAAGCTTCGTGAAGAAGTAGACTCACTTGACGAGAAGATTGACGCGCTACTTGAAGCAAAGTCAGATCTATCTGATGAGTCACGTAAGTTGTCAAAGTCAAGCAGTAGAGTTTCATCACTCAAGGCAACCATCTCAGCTATCGACATCTCCATGCTCAGTGAGTATGAACAACAGCTCATCGACGCAAAGAAGCTGAAGAAGAAGCTGGAGAAGAAGCTGGAGAAGATTGACATCGATCCAGATAGCCTCAAGCGGCTCGATGAGCTTGGTGAGTTGATTCAAGACGCAGACGAAGAGAAGGATGATGCAATTGAACTCCTTGGTAGCGCTGAGGCTAGGGTCGAGCATGCTGAGGAATGTGTCAAGAAGATTAAGAACTGTGAAGAATTGATCGAGACTGAAGACAATGAGCTGATGATGTGGAACTACATTGTCAGGATGTATTCGCGAGCAGGTATCCCATCACATGAGCTTGAGCAAGCATTCACAGTGCTCGAAGATGAAATCAACTACGTCTTGGGTGAGCTTGATTCTGGCACCACTGCAACGATGTCATCCTTTAGGGAGCTCAAGAAGTGGGAAGAGAATTGTGTTGGCTGTGGAATTGAGTGGAAGCTGAAGAACTCAAGGAGTGCACGCTGCACAGTTTGTGGTGCTGCTAGAGCCAAGAAGAGAAGGGATGAGTTCACGCTTAGCTTTGAAGATGACAAGGCGAATGAAGATCGATTTGACATGGACAGTGGTGGTGGTAAGATCATCAAGTCAATTGGTGTTCGCATAGCTTTGTCACTGCTCAAGATGCGTAACTCTGTTGACCCTCTGTCAATTCTCGTTCTTGATGAGTGCTTTGGTGAGCTCGATCAAGTGAACCAAGAGAAGGTGTTGCAGGTCATTACGTCTGTCGCTATCAAGCTTGGCTTCCAACAGATTCTCATTATCACTCACACCTCAATCAAGGATTCATTTCCCAACACACTCCTCGTCACAAGGCGGGAATATTACAGTGAGATTTCTTGGCGATGAAGAAACTGAAGAAGAAGTCAAAGGCAAAGAGCTTAAGGGCTCGCACGATCATGGCAGTCGATGCCTCGATCAATGGAACAGCTATCTGGATTTGCGATGAGAAGTTCAAGCCAATCTCTTGGTTTCTGTTTACAACGAAGAAGTATGTTGCTGGCTCAGCTCCTGGACATACGCACAGAGTAGTCAACAAAGGATATGATAGGACACTTGAAGCACTTGCAATCTTTGAAGACCTGTTGGCAACATACTTTCCAGACTTCATTATCTTCGAGGACTACGCACTAAGAGCATCAGGCCTCGTATTTAACATTGCAGAGTTCACTGGCACGCTAAAGCTGGCAGCATACAAATACTGCAAGCGAAGGAAGAACTGTCACATGAGGACAGTCGTGCCATCTGTAGTTAAGAAGTGGGCTACGGGGAATGGCTCAGCAGATAAGGAGTGGATGGTCGATGCTGCACATGGTATCCCAGGCAAGGCGAACAAGTCCCTTATCAGGCACAGAGATACTTACGCTGCACTACCAGATGACATCAAGAAGCAAGATGACATTGCTGACGCATACTGCATCGCTAACTTCTTCATGCATGAGCTGATGATTAGAGATGGAAGACTGGCGCTGAGTGACGTTAAGAAGATGCATGGAATCAAGTCTGAGTGCTTCTTCCCGAAGAAGAAAAAGAAGTCAAAGAAACTACGAGTCGCACCACACCTACAGCCTTGGCTATCCTGATGACATCGCAATTGATTAAGAGAGTCGGTGGTAAGGCACACCTCCTGCCGCTGATTCACGACAATCTCCCAAGGAAGTGGAGCAGGCTTGTTGAGCCATTTCTTGGTGGAGGAGTTATCTTCTCATCATTCAATGCACAACGTAGAAACAAGGCTCTAGTCAATGACGCTGATCCACATTTAATTGCTGTGTTTGAGCAGGTTAGAGATGACCCTCATGCATTGTGGCGACAGTTGACGATGTGTGAAGTTTCTCTTACGAAGTACATGTATTGGCGTGGTCTTGATGTGAGTAAGCTGACGAAGCTTGGCATTGCAACGAGAGCTTGGTATCTAACATATGCTGCGTGGAATGGGCTGTTTAGAGTAAATTCAGACGGTGGACACAACGTTCCATTTGGTGGCGACAGAAGAAAGGTGAGAGTTGATATAGACCATCTGCTTGAGTGGCAGCAGCTCCTTAAGAAAGTTGAGCTGACTTGCCATGACTTTGAGTGTGTGGTTGATGCTACCTCAAAGGGAGACTTCATTGTTCTTGATCCACCATACGTCGGACAATTCTCTGGATATTGCAAAGGTGGATTTGGCATGGACAACCATGTGAGACTTGCCAAGTCACTCAACAGAGCGACAACTCGTGGCGTTCACTGGATGGCATTTAATTCGCCTGACGCTAGGGATTTGTATGAAGACCTTGATGAAGCTGAGGTAAAGGTCATAGACTCGAGAACTCTCATCGACCGTCCGTATGGAAACAGCGGATCAAAAGAAGAACTGCTTATCGTTAACTACTAGGGGATACCATGCTGATCTTTCTCTCCGTCTGGGTTTCGTTTTGGATTACTATGTGGCTAGGCTTCAACCTAATGCAACACAAGCTCCTGTCTCCAATCATCCTCATGTTTGGTTGGAGAAGCGCCTATGTAGGCGTGTTCTATGACGTGTCCATGCTTAGAGTCTACTTCTTTCCACTTCCGTTTATGGGCTGGGTGTATTGCTTGAAGAAGTAATCCTTTCAGCATACTTGTTATATGAAAATGTCACAGGTAAATGGAAGAAGCACGAAGGGAATGTCCGACAGATACGGGCATATTATCGTGGATGGAAGCAACCTAGCGAGACGAAGCTTCCACAAGCACAGGGGCCTCTCGATTGAGCATAGAGGTAGGACCGTCAGAACTGGTGTAACGTTCGGCTTTCTGAAGTCACTCATCAAGTTGAAGCGCCTGTTCAGAGGAGAGCTTCTCATCACCTGGGACCAGGGATATGACGTAAGAAAGAAGCTGTATCCACAGTATAAGGAAAAGAGGAGAGTGAACAAAGACGAAGCTGAGATGACTGACTACTACGATCAGCTGGAAACTTTGTCGAAAGTCCTTGCAGCAATAGGCGTATCTCAGTATCGATGTAAAGGCTGGGAAGCTGATGATCTGATGCACACGCTATCTGTAATGCACACCTCTTCTGGTAGAGGGAGAGCAATCATTGCCTCCAATGACCACGACATGTATCAGTGTCTCACAGAGAGTATTCATCAGTTCGTTGACTTGAAAGGAAGGACAAGAGTCTGGACGCCTAAGGTCTTCGAAGATGAGTACGAGCTACCTCCATCAAGATACCTTGATGTTCTCTCACTCTCAGGTGATTCAGGTGATGGTGTACCAGGAATCAAAGGTGTTGGTGAACTGACGGCTATGAGGGCGATACGCGCCTGTCCTACACTCGTGCATGATATCATCGCATCGAATCAATTAAATCCATCAGGCGCCCTCACAGCATCACTCATCGCCAAACTTGACAGGGACACTGTTGTGCTGACGAGGCAACTTGTCATGCTCTACACTGTTCGTAAGCTGCAAGTTATAAGTCCTCCACAAAATCGCAAGCTGATGATGAGATGTCTTGAAATCCTTGAGCTTGATAGCTTCACCGAAGAGCACCAGTGGAATTCGCTATGTCAACTTGGGATGTGAGCGATGACTTCATAAGATCTGCAGCTGAGGCAGCGTCACTTAGGATGTCAAACATCCAGCTCTGTGACGTAAATACACAGCCCAGAGAACTGATCGATGTCGTCAAGATGAAGACTAAAAGACTAGCAATAGCTAGAATCATAACTCCTACTGATGATGAGCATGAGTATATTCTCATAGTTAACAGTAAAGCTTTCAACCCTGATGAGATCATAGTCCTCAGGAAGCTTCTATCAGTTCACAGAACTCCTCCACACACAGTTCGGAAGAGAGAGATAAGTGGAGGCACTGGATTTGTCTTCAGCGCAATGGAGTCGTTAACTTGTTGGACAAGTGAGGAGGCTGAGTCTTGAAATGGCAAGGAGTGGATGCATTAAGGGGCTGCGTCAACTAAATACAGTTCCTCTGGATAAGGTGAAGATGAAATATCCTCACTTCATCTGCAAGAACTGTGGCAATCGATTTGCAGTGAAGTCTCGTAGACAGTCTGGAGTGAATTGCTCGAGGCTATGTAGAACACAGCTCAGGATTAAGAACAGACGAGACACGAGATATGATGACTACATAGAGTTTGATGACTTCGACAAGAGGCCAGAAGAGGTTAAGATGAGGAAGTGCTTGATGTGTGGTGATCTGTTTGAGTCATCTCATGTTCACAATAGAATCTGCCCAAAGTGTAAGTACACAAATAGATCTTCAATGAGATATCATATGGACCCATGTGGTTCATCTTTCTGAGGAGTAGACGTGAGTGATCACAAGTTCATATCCCAAGACGGAGATGAAATCATAATCACCCTCCCACATGGACTGAAGCATGCCACTGATGTTACAATTGAATCAGGAATCGACATCGTGTTTCTGTCAATTCCTAATGCAGAGATTGTCCTAACTGGCTTCACTCCTGGAGATGACGATGGCGCTGAGAATCAAGAAGCAGACTCTACAGAAGGCTAAGGTAAAGGCCAAGAAGAAAAAGAGTAAGAAGAAGACAAAGCAGTTTGAAGGATCATCTTCTGCGCCAGGCTCAGATAAGCATGGTGGACGACGTGAGATTCCTCCGAAGAATACTCAGTGGTCGAAGCGAGGCTACGATCTCATGCCTCCTGGCCATGACTCCGTCGATGTTTTGCTCACAACGAAGGATGGTAAACTTGAGCACACTGTCTCTTACTCTAAGGTGTGTAGGAATTGCTCGAGAATGTTGTGCCCTGACAAGGTTAGGGATCCAACATCGAACATGTCGTGTATCGTTGGCCTTGGTCTTAACAGCTGGGAAGATGGTAAAGTTGCACTGAGACGAGGGTGGTGGAAGCCACTTGAATCAGCACTCACGATCGTCTTGGACAGAGATAAGATTCAGCAGCAGATCGACATTGAGCAAGGCAAGTTGTCAGCAGAACCAAGCGAGGATGAGAAGCCTAAGAAGAAGCGTCGAGGCCGTAAGGCAAAGGTTGTTAAGCGAGTCACACCTAAGGCTAAGAAGAAGAAGCTCTTCAGAAAAAAGTAAATGCAAGTTCCATACTCCAGAACCAACAAAGAGAAGAGAACGATCAGGGCGCCTCCTCATGTGCTGTTCAACAGAATGGTGAGGTCTGGAGTAGTGGGCAGGAAGAGGAGAGTGCTGACCGACAGCCACATCTTCAGGAGTGCAAAGTTCTTCAGAGAGTGGTCGTTCTTCTCGCCACATCGCTTGCTCATCATAGGGTATTCATATCACTCGATCATCTACAGGATGATACAGTTTGGATGGATACCTCATAAGCTATATGAATTCTACAACCTCTCAAGGCCATACGTCATTGCTAGCTATCTCTCTTGGAATGACATACTCCACAAGTCTGATGATCCTGATGCTCCGCCATCAACAAGAGCTCTCTGGAGACTCAGCTCGAGAGAGTCTGGCTATTGGCATGAGGTTGTAATCATGGATCCACTGAGGCTTGTGTCTGGATGGAAGCCTAGATCAGCTGACCTAGGAATCGTTGAGTCAAGGCTTGCAAAGGATCAGCATGAGACTCTGAATAACTTTGACATAACTGACTACGAGGAGCAACTGAAAGACCCATGGTACGACAGGTTCCACTTGTGAAGAAGTCATCGACAGACCATAGACCAGTCATTGTTGATGTTCCAGAATCCGTTACTTTTATGATGACTCGCGACGATCTCAGAAGAAGGCTACCGAGGCTATTACTGCCAAGCAAAGTTGCTGCGTTCTTCTTCAAGATTGAGATATTTGACTGTAGTGTGTGTGGTGAGTGCTTTGTGAGATGTGAGAGGATGCACCCTACGCAGATTGCTCATTGCCCAAGAAGAAATCTTGCACACCTTGATCTTGTGTTCTGTTCGATGTGGAAAGTATATATGGGATGGGAGGACTAACGTGCCGAAAGCAACACATACGCGCACATAAAGAGGCTGACACTGCTGGAGGAGTTACTTTAATTGTGGCCATCATCATTGTTGGTTCAGTCTGTAGACTTGTAAGATAATAACCCCCTAGGCAAGAGATCGCCCCCTGAAGCAAACCCCCGGACGCGATCTAGTATATGCTTAGCGTGTGGATTGATGTGAATGCTTTGCTGACATTGAGGGTGATGTTGCTTATGATGTCCTTACGCTGAATGTAAGACGTGTGAGGAGACTGCAGATGAGGACATACCAGCAAGTTCTAATCATTGAAACGACAGCAATATCACTGAGAGCTAAGGCAGTTGAATGGAGCTGTGAAGATTCAAGTGTTGATGTTCTATCACCAGTTAATCTAACGCCACCAGCTCAATTCCATTATCAGTATGAAACAGTTCTGATGCTCTTGGTGATGGATGGAAGCTCCTTGGAATTCCTGAGGATATAATGGGATACTGCACCTGGTGGCTTGTCCGTGACCACCAGTCTTGACCGATCTCCAGTCTTTCAAGATCTTTTTTAGAAGCAAGAACTTTCGGTGAATTTCAAGATCTCGATTGCAGAGTCGAGGAGGTGAGATCTCCGATGTCGAGACTCCACAGGTGAGATCTCCGATGTCGAGATCTTCGACTCCGAGATCTCCCCACCACCAGCTCCTCGCCTTCCAGCGAAGTAGAGCTTGGTGAGGTGTAGCTGGAGCAAACATCGTGTCAACGTCATACTACCACAATATCCCAAAAATTCCTGATTGTGTAACTCTTCTATTGACTTAGGTCTAATCTCAAAATAGCTCACCTTCTTGGCCTAGGAGCATTTACCTTTTGGTAAGTCGTCTACCTAAGGCTTACCGTTTTGTTGTTGTCAACTAGATTCCAGACGTGTACATTGTCAACACGCAATCAATGTGAAGGAGAAACGATGACTGGCAAGATATATCTTTCAACTCTGGTTGAAGATGAGGATGGTGAGTTGTGGCTTGCAGATGAGGATGGCGACATTCTCCCAGCTGAGACTTTTAGGAAGCATCTCGGAGACAAGGTTGATGAGCTGGTCAAACGCTCTGTTTGTGAGTTGACACCATGTCTAGTCCACCTGAGATATGACATCTGCATCAAATTTCTTGAGACGAGTGTTGCACACGCATGCAAAGAAGCAAGGAAGGTTTTGACAGGCGACAATGACTTCCGTGGATTCATCGAGGTTGAGTGGGGAGATCCAGAGGAGTAACTCGTAAGCGTTCAGCACAATGGCCTGAGGCTTACCACCTCCGGCCTTCGTGTGGAAGCCTTCTCTTCTTGGCCGACAAGCCACCAACATTCGATCTGATCTTGTGTGACGAGCGCGCACGCGAACTGCAATAGACGTGCCAAAAGGCGTCTGGTTTTCTTGAAAATCGATAGCCTTTCCTCATTGACATCCGAGCATGTTTTGACGTATTGTACTGACATGACGACGAATGAAGGCACGCTGATGTGTCAACGTTCACCAGGAGATGACCCCATGAGTACTCACCGCGTTAACTGGTCCAAGATCATTGCCTTCGATGGCGCCACCCTCAGCATCAGCGAAGGCAGCAAGTCGTTGGTCACGACAGATCTCGAGCGTGTCTCGGCTCAGATGCAGGAAGCCGGCTTCACGAAGTCCCGCTCGAAGCGAGTCTCCCAGGTTGCTCGCCGCATCATGCGAGCCTTCCGCCGCCGTGAGCTGCCCGATCCCGAGGCGACCAGCGACGTGCAGGTCGGCAAGCTCTCGAAGCCAGGGTGGACCTGCTTCGCGTTCCTCGCTGATGATGAGGAGGTCCTGAAGGCTGCTCGAGAAGGTGAGCTGACCAACGGCCACGTCGCCGCTGTTCTCGAGGCTGCTGCTGCATACCGCGAGGAGGCCTCCTCGAACGTCCGTCGCTCGCTCGACTCGATCACCAAGCGCCTCAACGCCAACGCTGCGTAACACCTGACCGCTCGCGCCTCCCTCGAAAGGGGGAGGCGTAGAGCTGGTGTCACCTACTCCCTGGCCGACAAGGTTTTGAAAGAACCACCCCCATTGACAATCCAGTTCCTTTGGTGTATACTGTAAGCATGATGACGACAACCGAAGGAGATGTCATGCCTGCCGACTCGATCTCTCGCGCCGACCTCAAGGACGCAGTCCTCCACAGTCTCAACTGCTCTGAGCATCCTCTCATGGTCGAGCAGCTTGCACGTCTCCACCCTGTCGCTCCTCTTCGCATTCGACGTGCTCTCCGCGCTCTGCACGCAGAAGGTGCCATCAACTACGTGAAGAAGGGAAGGTTCAGGTACGCGAGCCCTGCTGTCGAGTTGCCCACTCTGACTGAGCTCGAATCTTCTGTCTTCGCTGCTTTGCTGAAGGATGATGAGACTCACGTTGATGAAGTCTCAATCGATGGCATGTCAGCTCGGTCATTCTCAGGTCGTGTCTCCAGTCTTGTCAAGAAGGGGCTCCTCACTCGTGAGACTGATCGCGACGTGACTCTCACCAGGATTGGTGAAGCAATGACCTTCAAGATCGCATAACGAATTACTCGGTTGACAACCGTGGTTCGACGTGATATACTTGTAGCACGATGAATGACGCGCTTGACGCGTTGCCATCCTAGCTCGCAAAGGTTTTCTTCGTTCGTTTCCCTGCGCGAGCCGACGATGCGCCCCCACCTAATTCTTGGTGAGGGTGCATTGTTGCGGGCTTATACTCCCTGGCCGACAAGGTCTCTTAGATGTCTCCTCTGTTGACATTTGGCGTTCTTTGTGGTATATTCTAAGCATGACGAAACAACAGCTGCGATTTGGTTTTCTCCCCGAAAGACGACGGATCTCCGTCACACCAGTTAAGGACAGTGATGAATACCTCGTCACCGAGTGGACATCAACTCCTGGACTTGGTGAGACGATCACAAACATCCAGAGAGCTGCAACCATTCGAGATGCAAACCACCTCAACAATCTCTGGAACAAGACTCGACAGCCTCCAACTGCAATGATGCTCAGCCTGAGTGTGAACTGACATGATTGGCAAGATCAACAACCCGAGCGTGTGCCTTCTCCAGCATCAAGCTGTCATAGCAATCAGAGATGAGTTCAATGGCATGAGGCCAGACCTCGTCAAGTTCGACAAGGATGCTGGCACCATCGTCATCTTGCACCCAGACGAAGAAAACCTTGAGGTTTTCCGCGGACTTCAGAAGGGTCACTCTGGCCCTTGGATCTGTCGGCTCGATAATGAGTTCTTCATGCCTACTGACGCTGTGAACTAGGGAGATGGGACTCTGTCCCAGTACACCACCCTCCCTGGCCGACAAGGTTGAGAATGACGTGTCGCGACGTGTCACGCGCGACACCTGCAACGCACGATTGCAACGCATCAGACGGCGTCTAACGCGTTTGAATCGTTTGGACGTGTCAACGCACGCAATCAACCTTCGACGCGTCACACGCGCGCACACGCGTCGCTCCAAGATGTCACGCCCTGCGTTGACAATCGAGAGTCTTTGGTGTATATTCTTAGCATGACGAACGCACCTGCACCTGACATATTCGACGACCACAAATGCGAGCATGGAGTGTAAAATGAGAGTTGGATTTACAGGAACACAAGGTGGAATGAACTCTGTTCAGGCTAAGAATGTAAATTTCATTCTCAATCTTGTGAGAGATAACTTAGAG
>Ga0209128_1001351_pt1 | contig 16813 bp, 31 predicted proteins | sample ETNvirnome_6_100_FD_184072 | JGI IMG/M metagenome (GOLD analysis project Ga0209128, IMG submission 184072) | Marine viral communities from the Pacific Ocean - ETNP_6_100 (SPAdes) (version 2) | ecosystem: Environmental > Aquatic > Marine > Oceanic | place: Pacific Ocean | collected 2013-06-19 | reverse complement strand
ATATTTTGCAGACCACAGGAGATATTTATTTCTGCCAGAAGGATCTCTACTTGACATATATTTGAGAGACAACACAATTTGTTCTTTCAGCTTATCGGCATGCCCCTCTGGAATAGCAGCAAAGATATCTCTTGGCAATCTTTTCTTGAAATTGGTTGCAAGTGCAATTGCATCTGACAATCGACTTTCAATTAAAAGTTGTTCTGTCATGTATGCTTTCCAATTTTCAAATATGAGTTTCATTGTGTTATTAATTCCTTAATCTTCATCATAATCGGCCATGGCCATGGCCGAAGTACTGCCGCCGAGATCTTTCCAAATCTTAGTGTCAAATATGCTGTTTGCTCTTGTATCTACCGGTACCCACCTGTCCAAAATACGCAGGCAGAGAGACGTAAGTTTTTTCTCTTTGGCGCGGTTGAGCCTTTTTCCCTGCATCTTGGTTGCAGAACTTATAATCGGGACAACTTCAGAGTTTGCCGCCTTAGCTATTTTACGTAGAATATCGCATTGTTTGGTTTTTTCGCCAGAACCACAACCCATATATTGGTTTGGAACTGTGGACGTCCAATGACTCTTAACCGCTTCCATCACTTCAACGAATGCAACTAAAGGTTCATTGTTTATGTCTTCTGGCTTCCAGTTTTTGGGATTAAGCCAATTGTCATGCCTTGTTTTTCCTATAAAAGATACAAGCTTCCTCGCTAAATCGGACAACGCAGCAGGCCCTTTGGCTGCTGCCGGTTGGATGCCTGCTGCATATGCGGCTGCGCCGCCAGCGCCCATGCCCAAAAATTTGAGGAATTCGCGGCGGGTTGCCTCATCAAGTTCGCTAACTGTTGCTTCAATCCCTTCTTTAATAACCTGTTTTAGTTGTGATTTAGTTATTTTCACTGTGTCACCAACTCCTCAATTCTTGCTAATGTGTCCCTAATATGTTCTATATCTTTCTCAACTCCAATGAGAGCGCGAGCATTCTTTTCATACTCCTCAACATCCTTCTCGAGTTTATCAACTTGATATTCTATGTCATTCACATTATATGTTAGTTCAGCGACATCCAAGTTTGTTTGCCAAACCCATCCAGACAACGGCATGATAAGTATGCCGAGAACAAGAGTAAAGATTTTCCACAGATCTACGTTGACTTTCATAAGTCTTAACTCCTATTTAACACCGAAAGTTTCTGGAGAGGGCATCGGGATATCGCCAGAAATGAGGTTGCGGCCGGCTCCACGTAAACTATCAATTATGCCTTTCCATTTACTCAGCTGATTGCGGTCTGGAATATATTCGCGGTTGAGGATATCCAACGCCTTGTTGACGACAGACTCATCCCCTGATTTACTCATCTTGAGCAGGTCGGTGCGCATATCCGCAACTTGTTCGATCTGAGCATTAACATATTTTGTTGTGGCTTCTGCGACCTGGCCAGCCTTCTGAAGTTCTTTTGGCAGCATCTCAGAGAGTTGATCAACAGAAATTTCCTCTGGGCTCATATGAGCTAACTTAAGGATCTGGCTGACTTGTTCTTCCATTATCCCCGCGTCCAGCTGATCTCCCACTGCGCGCGAAAAAGGTGCCATGGCGGAACTTGGATCAGCAGCATTGGCTTTCACAGATGCCTTGTAAAGATCTCCAAATGAACCACGAACCATATCGACTTCATCGTTGGTCAATATTTTATCCCCCACTTTAATTTTTGCCATGGCCTCTTGCGGGTCAAGCATTCCCATGAGAGCATACATAAACGCAGCCATCATCACTGCAATGACAATTTTAGCCATAACGGGATGATTCTCGGCAAATCTTTTCATCAGGCCTGCTGCTTTTCCAATAACCCTAATGGCAAGTCCGCCGCCCTTTTCTATCATGCTCCGAGCCTGCATAGCCACTTTCAAAAGCATATCATTGATTTTCTCTGCAATGCCCACTTTTCGTTCTTGAGGTGGCTTATAATCGGGGTCTGCTGTCAATTCAGCTTCTTTCTCCCAATCAATTTCCTTGAGAAGCTGTTCATATTCGTAATTAAAAGAATCTTCCCACAATTTTATTAATCGATCTTCTGTGAGTTGTTTGTTATCATATTGTTCTAATAGAACATTAAAATTTGTTTTAACAGGCTTTTTATTCTCAAACAAGAAAACATGAGTTTCTTTATCCTTAACGGTATCTTCAAACTTTCTCCAAGTTTCCATTATTAATTTCATATCTTTCATTTATCTTTTGTCCTTTTTCGTTAAGTTGACTTTCATTTTAAGGATCCCATCCGGTGCCGGTGGCATATCCGCCCCGAAAGACACGTTTGAGGCCTATTTCGTAGAAATTCATAATGAATTTCCGCGTAGCACTGCCTTGCTCGTGAAATTCCGGATCCTTCGTCCATTTTTCGATCATATCCGCCGCTGATCGAACACCGCTATGCAACTTTGAAATATCAACAGTCTTTCCACTGGCATGGGCTGCGTCCAATTCCTTAACTGTTTGGACTATTTTAAGCGATTGCTCGATGCCTGCTCCATCTGGGGCGTTGGCGAGCCTATCTGAATTATCTATCAACACTCCGCGAACTAATTTGTGTTGCAAATCGCTCATCGTGCCACCTTTGCCCTTGCCGCCGGGCATCTTGACAGCTGCTTGCGCTTCTGGACTTTGAACGAACACTATTACAGCGTATAGGACCACAGCAATCAACATAACCGTGACAACTTTAAAGATGAGAGGATGCCTTTGCCTAAAAGCATCAAGACTCTTCAAGACGGAAAGTACTGCTTTAGCCGTAGCTTCAATTGATTTTTTCGCCAACTCTATAAGTTGGACCTGCTTCCTTAGAAAGAAATCTGCGATCTTTTCAACCGCACCACCTCTCTCTTGAGGTGGCTTATAGTCGGGATCTGCTGTTAATTCAGCTTCTTTCTCCCAATCAATTTCTTTTAGAAGTTGTTCATATTCGTAATTAAATGAATCTTCCCACAGCTTTACTAGTTGATCTTCTGTAATGCTTTTGTTATCGTACTGCTCAAGTAAAACATTGAAGTTTGTTTTGACGGGTTCATTGTTCTCAAAGAGGAATACATGAGTTTCTTTATTCTTAGCAGCGTCTTCAAACTTTCTCCAAGTTTCCATTATTAATTTCATATCTTTCATTCTTTATGCTCCTGTTGTGGCAAGGCATGGGGAGGTTTCCAAGCCCAAGATTTCTCTCCCAGCGACTCTAGCGCAGTTTCGAGAACGGCTTTTTTGTTTTCTGGTGAAGTATAACCCAATTCTTCCAATTGTGTTAATAGTTGTGCTGCCGAAGAGTCTAATGCTGGATCGCCTTCTCCAAAGCCTCTTTCACTTAGTACTTTTTCAAGCTCTTCTTTGATGATTTGTTTTAGTTTTAGTTTGGTTAGTTTCATTTTTTACACTCCTCTGGTAAGTATGATTTTGGCTCTTCTTTATAAGTAGTTAGTGGTGGTTGCTTCCAGTCAATTTCTGGACAATATTCTTTATGATCTTTCTTATCTTGTAAATAGTATACCAGTGCCTTTGTGTCTCTTTCTATGTCTCCAATATCTTCTTTGGGATCTCCCATTGGAGCGAAAGCGAAGACAGCTAAAAATGTTGCTATTGGGAGTTTCATAATAGCCCCATCTTCTCTAACCACCCTATTTCGTAATCCACTGTCGTCTCGCCATCGAGATATGATCTCTTGGCACCTTTCTCATACTTTGCAGGATCGTAACCATCCTTAGTAAGATGCTTTATTACTTCCTCGTGCCATTCCTGAAATTCAGAATTCTGATTAGTTAACTCTTCCTTCAAATACTTGCGCCAATTTTCAAATAGAAGTTTCATTTTTTAAATAGTTTCCCCATGGCGTCCAACTTTTCGATGGTGCTTGTCTCTTTAGTATATACTTTCATAACTGGTGAATCGAGGAGTTCATCTTCTCCGAACTCATCTTCGGGTTTCCCACGAAGAGCGGTATCCGTTTCGCAGTTATCTTCTTCGTCTTGCGTTAATGTGTTGTTCATATCATCCAACTGTTTCTTTTTTACATCGGATCGACTTTTCATATAATATTCCCACACAGCAAAAGCCTCGGCAGTTAAAGAATCTCTATCTGCTATCAACCCACTCTCGCCTGCAACCTCCATTGCCACGTCATAAAGCAGCGGACCCCAACCTTCGTCTGCTCTCGAAAAATTAACCATGTAAGCATACAAGCAATCGCCTTCGCCTGGACCTCCAGAATATACCATTGTCACAACCCCGTCGAGTTCATTACTAAGATTGCCGGTCTGATTGGCGAGAAATATCTGTTTGCCAGGACCAGCGCTGTTTATTCTTACAAAAACGCCATCGGGAAGATCTTCTGGACCTTTCGCAGCCTCGGTTAACATGTACCCTCGCCACTGTTCCATTATAAGTTTCACTGTTGTGGCACTCCTGCCCAATCTACTAAATAATCTTTCCACTTCTCTTCAGCCTTTCTAGCTGCTTTTTCATATGGGTTGTCTAAGCCATCAAATCCTGCTTTTCTATACTTCTCATATTTCTTTGGGTCTTGACGCGCATGTTCATATTCGTGTAGAATAGATCTGATAATATCTTCTTCGTTTGTCATGTTAGGATAATAAACATAAATTGCACTCTCTGCATCAACAAATTCTGCTTTTGCTTCCTTACTTACTTCTCCTTTCATTCCTGCAATGCCGCTATGGCGCGCATAAATGTCTGCGTGTAATTCTATTTTTGGAACTCCTGGTCTGTGAGCTGGGCCTCTATCATCTACTATTTGTGGATATACTCTATTCACAATAGATTGGACTTCCTCTCTAGGCATGCCTTCGGAGAGATATTGGCGCCAATTTTCAAATAGGAGTTTCATACTGTTTGCACCTTTATCACCCACATTTCTGGTGCTTTGATTGAGGCCAAAAGCTTTCTTATGTGATCATCACAGGCGTATTCTCTTTGCCCTGCTTGTGGGCCCCATTGGACACCGTATTCAGCATCTTGCATACAATATTTGCATCCGGAACTACTCATTGTACAAGCCCGTATTCCAAAAGATATATAGCATATGCTAGGGTGCCCATGAATATGACAAATAAAATTTCGGGTGCTCTGTTCTCTATTGTTTTAACTATTTTATATAGAGTCATCATTTCAGCTTGGCCAACGCTAGTTTAACAGTATGTTTTAAATTGGGAGTTGTGTCGTAAATGTCTAGTTTGTCATATGAAACCCATGCCCAATCTGTGTGTTCGTAATCAATTTTCAATTCCTCGCCATTATCAAAAGAAGTAGAATAATATACCATAACTTCTTTCTTTTCTTCCAACTCAAAAATGTTCTGAAGCGATAAGTTTGTTTCCTCAAATGTCTCACGGATGGCTGCTTCTTTCGGAGTCTCTCCTTCTTCTATGTGGCCCCCAGGAATTCCCCACTTACGAGGCATCCAGTTACTGTCACCAAATCTTTTAAGCAAAAGCACCTCTTCATTTTCGTTTAAAACTACGGCCATGGCCGCTTTGAATACTTTCACCTTACGCCTCCACAGGTACCGTCTTGAAAATTTTAATCCCAATTAAGCCTTTAGTCTTGTTAATCTTTGACACAAGTGAAGATAGTCGGAATCTCAAAGAATATCTCCCTTTCAAAAATTTAAATTTTACCCTCACCTTTTCTGCTTCTATGCCGGCAGCTCGTTCCTCGCCGCCTCCAGGCATTATGTTCACGGTCGTAATGCCTTCGATACCACGGATGTCCGTGAGGACATCTGTGATGTTTCTTTCTCCGGACACAGTAAAAATACACTCGGCCTCATAGATTATCATTGTTTCCATGAGGCTAATCCTGTTCACGACGTTGGTGATTATTTCTTTCGCTTGTTTCTCAGATAAAACGTTTTTTTTCGTTTTTGTATCTTTCATCCCTAAATCCTTTTAAAATTACAGAATACCACAATATAACTAGTCATTTTATCAGCTAATAGAATAAAAAAAGGGGCGCCGAAGCGCCCCCCTTCAAAAACAGCAGCAAGGATTTTTAACTAATTTTAATTTCTTTGGCCGGAAGCAATTCTTGTTCTGGTTTTTTTACGGTTACAACAAGAATGCCATCTTTGTACTCTGCATTAATATCCTCTGCAGCCGTTCCGTCTGGTACAGTCCAAGATCGCTCGAACGAACTGAATGAATGTCTTTTGTCTTCTTTTTGTTCACTTGTATAAGACAGCGTAAACGTTTTCTTCTCGAGAGATGCCTTAAGATTTTCCCTGTTGAGTCCTGGAGCAGCAACTTCAATTACATGAGCGTCATCTGTCTCGTAAACCTCCACAGACGGCGTTGATCTATTGAAAATCTGTGGGTGGAAAAAATCTCTGTCAAAAGTGCTCTTGGTCGGTGCCAAAAACCCGTCGAGAAGTTTAGTAAGGTCCGTGAAAGGATCTGAAAAACGAACAAGTGTCATGGTAAGTCCTCCTTTGTTCTAGATACATAATAATAACTATAAAAGAAAAGTCAACCCTAGTGAATAAATAAATGTATCCTGTGCACATATTTTAGTTCTACTTCGTCCACAATCAAAAGTTTTGTATATGAAGACAAAAGAGCATACTTCTGAGCGTCAACTGAAATTGTTTCTTCTTCTGTTAGTTCGTCGACGAAAGGAGGAGTGAGAATTACCTCGTCCATTATGTCAACGTAGCGACAACTTGCAGAGTAATATTCGCACAGCAAAGTTATTAAGCTCGACTCCCATGCTTCATCATCGTTTGCGTACTCTTGAATGAAGGATTTAATTACTTTCTGTCGCCCAACGCAGTCACTTATCCTGGCTAAACAGTCGTTCAGGGGAATAGAATAGTATCCTTCACCTTTCTCATTCATTTTTTTGTTTTTCTCTTTCTCTTCCTGAAGGTTCTTCCTTCTCCCCAAAAATTTTTATTCTTCCTTTGATCAGTGGTGAGATAAGCTTCTATGTAGAGTCCCTGTTCGTCCTCTTTAAAGATGGCTTTGTGTGGCCGAAGTTCCCCGTATAATGGCTTTGGAGTCTTTTTGGCATACTTCTTGCGTGGTGGTGCCAGATTTAAATGTTCAATACAATTATTAAATATTGTATTCTCAGCAAGGCCTTCAGCGACGTATTTTTTGTAGTCTACGTCGATATGCACAATCACGACCCATTTGTCTCGGCCATATCCTTTGATGCTGAAGAAATTGCTCCTAGAATATAACCCTTTTTTTGTTTTTTTTGGGTTGTATGTGTCAAGAGCGGAATGAAATTCTCTCAGATTTCTCAGCGTACACTCGATCATTTCTTTAGATGCTCTTTCAGTTCTTTAAAGCCGCCAATAAAGTTATTATCGACAACTTTTGCGTTCTCTTCCCAATTAACGTTTTGTTCCCAGATCATAGGAACAGTTTTCCAGTTAAGCTGTTCTTTAGTTGCTTCTAATGCTTCTTCACAGTTTTCCATGTCCGTATAAGAAAATTTTAAATCACTTTCTTTTAGTAAATTCAATGCTCCTTGGCAATGGGGACAACTGTTTTTAGTAACAAGAACGTAATGTTTTTCATCTGCCATTTTTAACCTCTTAAAAGTTGTTTGTTTGAATGCAGCCCAAGTTTTTCTTGTATTGTCTCCGGTGTGCCAACCACTACAAGATCAATACCCGACTGCCCTCTGTTGAGATATACTCTAGTAAAAATTTGTCTTTTATCCAATTGTCCTAAACGATTTTCTGATAGAAGTCTTTTGTAAGTTTCATCTTCTCTCAAACAAACAATGTGTTCTGGATTGATAAATATTTCTCTAAGGGAGAATGAGTCAGCCAAACGACCATCATCTGAAAATTTATTATCTTTGTATACTTCTGTTAACTTAACTACCATTATCTACACTCGTATATGTTTTCTTCATTGGTAAACCAGTATTGACCATTATATAATATTTTACAATATGGTGCCCATCCTTTTTTATGTTCAACGGTAATTGCATGGGCCGGCTTTTCCGTTTTAATCCATTTATTTGGTGCCTCGTCCCTAGAGTGTGAATCATGGTTAAACTGGAGTAGCGTTACATCGGAGGGAATAAAAACTAGATCTCCTTTTTTAAAACTACTCACCAATCTCTTCCTCTCCGCTTTCGGGAAGATCATCGACGGGTGGACCAGTTTCCCCAATCTCAATCTTCTCCGCCTCCTCGCGTAAAAACTGTTGTACAGTGCGGTTGTAACCTTGCAATATGTCCATGGCGTCCTCCAGAACTACCACACTTCTTAAAAGATTTTCTCTGGCGCTTTTGACATCATTGAATGAAGAATCAACTTCTTCATTCAAAGCCTTTCTCTGAGCAGATTTGATAAAGACACTAACTTCTTCGTTTATGTTTACAGATTTTTGTAAAATATTTGAAATTTCTACCGGGACTTCAGTAAAATCAGCTGTGTAAGAGATTCTAACTTTTTTCATTTAACACTCCATCTAAAGTATAACACTCCTTTATTATTTTGTCAAGGGGTTTTTCTTACTTTTTTTAAAAATCTTTCTTCACAGTCAACCATCTGTATTTTTCCTAAAGGGAGCAAGGTATATACTTTGGCTCCCCTGGCAGAACTGGTCACTGGCTTTGCCCCAATTTCGATAACGGAAAAATAACAATTTCGAATTTTTATCGGCGCGGTTTTTCTGCCGCGAACAAGCTGTCCAGTGGCAAACTTTGGTTCAGCTTTAGTCTCGTCAACTACTTTTTGCGTAAATTTATTCTTACACATAGAAACAAATTGTTTCTCTGTCGGAACGAAGTCCGACTTACTCAATATCTTTTCAGCAAGATCTTTAAAATAGGGCGGATTATTTTTATAATAGTGCGCGCATATCATTGCTACTTCTTTTTTTTCATCATCGTATTGTACTTTCCATTTTTCATAATCTGCCACTGTTTCTTCTGAATATTTTTCTTCTATTTTTTTTATGGCTCCAAGTTGAGCTTCAGTCATGCTTCCATTTTTATTATATTGTTCATAAATGGATTCTAAAAACTGCTTCGTACTACCATAGACAAACGGAATTTTTAAAATATCTTCGATGCGTTCTAAAATAGAATCGTCCTTAACTTTGGGTTTTTCGACTTTTTTATAACTTCTATAATATCTGTAGGTAGCCATCACGTTAACCCAACGAACTTAAAACTTGATGCATCCCCAAACCAATTAAAGTTGTTACAATGATCCACAACGCTTTTGATACTTGTCTTTTAAAGCTCTCTAGATCGCGGATGCGCGCATAGATCCCTTCATCTGGATTGTAAACGGCTTCTTTTATTTTCACGATATCCTCCGCCATTTCTTCTTGCTTGTCCTTAACTATTTCAATGTTATCCATTATTCTTTCAAATTTCCCATTCAATTCAAGAAGTGCGGTTTCGGTGCCAGTAGCCATTTATTCCTTTTCTCCCTGGTATTAAATAGTTTGCTGACTCACTAATCGTTCTCAATTATTGCGTAATTTGTAGTAATTAACGTCGATGCGGCCGAAACAGCATTCTGAAGAGCCGATTTGGTAACTTTCGCGGGATCGATGATGCCGGCTTCGAACATGTCAACAAGTTTACCAGTGGCAAAGTTTCTGCCATCGCTTTTTTGCAGAGATAAAATTTCGTATAAAACCAAATCCGGCTTCTCACCAGCATTCAGTGCCATCTGCCTAATTGGAGATTTGATTGCCTCACATACAATTTTAGATCCAATTTCTTGATCTTCATTTTCAAATTGAAGATCCAAACCATCCGCCGCTCTAACCAAAGCTACACCACCACCAGGGACAATCCCTCCCAATTGTGCGGAACGAACGGCCTCGAGGGCATCTTCTACGCGATATTTCTTTTCAACCATCTCAACTTCTGTTGCACCACCAACGTGAATGATGGCAACTCCACTTGCGAGTCTAGTAATCCTTTCTTGAATTTTTTCACATTCGTGAACAGAATCGGTTTGCACCAACTCAAGCTTAAGTGCATCAATTTTCTTTTCAACCTCTTCCACATCGCCAGTCCCCCCAACAACCGTTGTGGCGTTTTTAAGAACATCAATAGTTTTTGCTGTCCCAAGGTGAATCAATTTGACATCCTGAAGTTTTAATCCTGAATTTCTAGAGACAAATTTTGCACCAACTGACAGCGCCAAATCTTTGAGAATGCTTCTTCTTTCTTCTCCATAACGAGGTGCCTTAATTGCAGCAACCTTAAGAGTGCCTCGCATAGCGTTCATGATAACAGCTGCTAGCGCTTGCCCTTCAATGTTTTCACAAACTATTATAAATGGTCTGTTTTCTCTGGCAACAACTTCTAGGATAGGTAAAAGCTGTTCTACTGTTTCAATATCATAGTCAGTTACGAGAATAAGAGGTTCGTTGTACTTCACAGCTCCTCTTCTTTCATCTGTAATAAATTGAGGAGAGACATACCCTGAATCGAATCGGAACCCTTCAACAAGATCTAGACTGGTCTCGATGGAGCGGGCCTCTTCAATGGTTATTGAACCATCTTTTCCAGCTTTGTCCACAGCTGTCGCAATTAATTTTCCGATAATTTTATCGCCGTTCGCAGAAATTGTTGCGATATGCTCAATGTCTTCTATACTTGAGATAGGCTTTGACATCTCTTCTACTTGCTCCACAATCGACTCAACTGTCTTATCCATGCCTTTCTTCATCTCTACAGGAGAAGAGCCAGCCACGATGTATTTCTGAGCTTCTCGCAGTACTGCTCGTGCGAGAACAGTAGAAGTTGTTGTACCGTCACCACATTCATCAGCAGTTCTTGCTGCTGCCTGCTTGATGATTTGTGCTCCAGCATTCTCAAATGGATCTTCAAGGCTAACAAACTTTGAAATAGTCACACCATCTTTTGTGATGATAGGATTAAATCCTTTCTGATGCAATATCACGTTTCTGCCACGAGGACCAAGTGTTGACGCAACATTGTCAGCAAGAATATCAGCGCCTTTCAGAATCTTCTCTTGTAGAGAAGGTCCCGAATCATATTTTTTCGCCATGCTCAACCTCTTTCGTTATATACATTATAAGACATTATACACTAAATGTCAAGTGTTTTTTAATGATTTTACAGATTTTACAACTGCTTTTTCTAAATCTTTAGAATTTTGAATAGCCATCTTGCCTGCGGCGCCTCTTTTCTCGATGTCTTTTTCTGTGCATGCAGCTGACGATTCTTGCCCACCACAATCGCTCAGGAAAAATCTTCCAACATTATCTGATAGTTCGGCCATGGAATTAAACATAAGAGTCATATCCTCGCCAATTCTTATCGCAGCAGCATCAAACACGTTTTTAACAGACGGAACAGTGATCCTAATTTTGCCTAATTCAGCTGACTTCCTACTGTAATGTTTGGCATTGATATGGAACTGTTTTCCTTTTGCTCCCGGGGCGCTTTTGAGCACTTCTTGAAAAAAGGCCGCTTTATTGGTAGATTGAGCAGCCATAGCTGACCAATTCTGAAGTTCTTCAGCAGATCCCCATAGATCCTTTGTATCTTTAGTATCTTGTCCGGGCAAGGGCTCATATGTAGAAGCAAGCGTTGCGCCAGGAGTTTGGGAGCCTGCAGCTCCGCCGGCTTCGAAAGCGGCTAAATCAGCAGATAATTTTGTATCAAGTTGTAAGGTCCCATCTGCCGGAACTCCTTGAAGATTAATTTGTTCTGCTGCGTCAGTGTTTATTCTTATGCCAGCTTTCTCAATAAGAGCGAGTCTAAGCCATTTGGGTCTTGCTCCCATCATCGCGCCGGCCTTGGTTGGGCGGCCTCCTACAGCATGTCGAACCCATACGTAGTTCCCTTCTTCACCCCATTTGTCCGCAGAACCCATTTTAAGCCAGCTTTTTTTACCAACTTGCTCAAGGGAGAACTTTTGGTTAACAAGTTTAAGTTCTTCAACATAAGCAACATTACCGATCCATTCAAAGAAGTTGTCAGCCGTAATATTGAATTCATAAAAAGTCACTTCAGAGATCGATCCTTTCCCAGATTGTTTCTTTACGACAACAACATATCTCATCTCTTCTCCGCCGTTGGCGAAGTGTCCAACAAGATCTGTAAAGCTTCCCTTAACGTCACCAACTTCGTTTAGGATTTTCAAACTAATTGGCGACATTTTACCACCAAACTCAATACGAATATCTGCGATATCGCCCTCGCTAGTTGGCACCTGTATAGATTTACCTCCAAATATAGTCGCTAAAAATGGCTCCCACATAAAACCAGCAACAGAAGCATTAAATTCTTTAAGCATATAAACAAAAGAATTCAAAAACATTAAATAAGATAGAGCTTGAGGAATTGATGCTTCCTCAATATTTTTCTCAACCACTTTAGGATCTAAAAATTCAGCAATTGCTGTAATTTTGTCTCCGGGTGTTTGGGCGTCTCGTGCCATTTGACCCATCCACATCTCAAACTGTTCACGCTCTTCAGAGCCAGGTTTCTGACCTACAGATGTTTCTGTAGCTATGATCGTGGGAAGTCGAATGCTTCTTTGTCTAGCCTTAGCCCCGTCTCCTTCTAATAATTTCTTTGATGGCACTGAGGTTGCCTGCTCGACGAACGCCTGTTCAACCATCTCGAGAAGCCGTTGAAAGTTTATAGTTTTTTTGTCGAACCTTTGTTTAATTCTTTCTTTAATATCCATGCTTATAATTAGTCCGCATCAAACGATTTCGTCCGCAATTCCTAACTCTACAGCTTCTTCTGCTGTGAGATATACATTCATTCTTTTTGCCAAAAGTTTTTTAATATATCTTTTAGTCATCTTTGTTTCTTCTGTTAGGCAACTGACTAGTCTTTCTTGAGTCCATTTGGCCTCGGCCATTTCATTTTCAAGATCGGAGATATTGCCATGTTGCCCAGATTGAACACCGTGAAGCATCACTCTGCAATTTTTACCAATTTTTCTTTGGCCTTTCGTGCCTGCTGCCAAAAGTAAAACTCCTGCTGACATAACTTTGCCGATGCCTAGAGTATTAATGTCACAATCATTTCTTACCATTCGCATTATGTCATATATCGAAAACATATCAACAGCGCTGCCGCCCCAAGTTGATACAATAAAGTCCATGGACTCATAGGTCACCACCTTCTCTGAGTCAAGGTCTTCTGGGTCTAAAAGATCTTCCTTTTTGCCCATTTCTCTCAGCGCCATTAGCGAATAAGTCGTTTCGGCGGCATTGTCCTCGGTAACTTCTCCATATAATCCAATCATTCTGAGTTTCGCTGGTTCAACGGCGGGATCGTTCAACATTAAAAATTGTGAAAGATCCGTTACCGGAAGGTCGGAAGTTTCTTCTTGAGAGTCGTCCTCAAATTTTTTCAATCAATTCTCCTTTCTTTTAAATTTTTTAAATTTGCCATTCCTATTAACTTCTTGTAATTCAAACGGAAATTGATTAGCCCAGCTTCGCCATGAGTTTGGCTCTTTGAAATTTCTTGATAACAAAAGAGTTTCCTCCTCTTGATTTTTTGTCCACCCAAAGCCAACTTCTCGCCAACCACTAGTGGCAGATAGAACTTTATTTTTCACACGCTTTCCTTTTATTCCTTCAATCTGCAGACGATAGTGGTTTCCTTCCTCGTCGGAAAATACTTTCCAAATTGTAGCTTTCACCTCACTCTCCTTTTTATTTTTCATTATAGCACGTTTCTCCTAATTTTACAACAACTTTTTTCTGGATTTTCGCGAATATGATATTGCCTCCCTCCAGTTGTTAAACCGTATAAGCTTTTTATAAAGCTTCGGCCAATGAGTAATTATGCGTGCGATGGTCATTTCTCTCCAAATTTTATGTAATTTATTATCAATACTCCGAAGATCTTTGATTTCTTCACTAGAAGCACCTGAATCCTTTATGACACTATACTTCATTTCGAGAGCATTGTCAAGATCTTCCGATAAAATATCTAAAACATTTAACATGTGTGCGAGTTGTTTCTCAAATAACTCAGCCAGTTGGCCATACTGAAGCACCCCAGAGATTATCCTGTATGAAAAAACTCCGAGAGCGAACCACAAAAATTCATTCATGCCATCTGGCATATGAACCTCTTTTACTTATTTTTAGTGGATGAAAAAATTCGATTTACGACGCGTTCAGCAAGGTTGTCCACATACTCTTTTTTCTTATTTTTTTCATTCTTGTGTTTTTGCAACTTTTCGTAGAGAGCAGCAGTTACCTTTTCTGTAATTTTATCGATGGTATCATCATCCAAATCTGAATTTTCTTCCTCTTCCAGAGATTCTTCTTCCTCAGAAGCTGGTTTTTCTCCCTCTTCCATAGGAGGCTCTTCTTCCATAGGAGGCTCTTCTTCCATAGGAGGCTCTTCTTCCATAGGAGGCTCTTCCATCGGAAGCTCTTCGCCTTCTCCTTCTGTAGAAACAGTCATAAGACCTTCAACACCTAGAGCGTCTTCAACGACGCCGGCGAATCCTTGAGCCAATTTTTCAGCCACTTCTTCCGCTTGCTCCGGAGACAAATCAATTCCGGACTCTTCACCAGGAAGCTCCTCTCCAGGAAGCTCTTCACCAGGAAGCTCTTCACCAGGAAGCTCTTCGCCGGGAAGTTCCTCTTCGCCAGGAAGCGGTTCGCCAGGAAGTCCTCCTTCTGGCTCCATTTCGTCTTCATCGCGTGCATAGGGACCAAGGCCCATCTCATTTATCTTTTCGACAAATGGGTCTGTTAACGGTCCGATTGAGGCTAGTTTCATGAAACGACGGATGGTCGCCTCTTTAAGAAGTGTCTTTTTACTCATTTTGTTTCTCCTGTAAAAAAGTTTCGACGCTTTTAATATAAATAGTCACACGTTACTAAAAAAGAAGATTTTATAAGCTCGCAGTACCATCTTTTTTAATCGGCATTTTTTTCAAAGCTTTATCTTGGATTTGTTTGATTCTCACGAAGCTTACATTTAGTCTCTCTGCAATTTCTCTCAGAGTCATAGGGCCATTTTTTTCAACTGCGATCAAAGAACAATTTAAATCATTTTTGTAATTAATCCAGTATCTGCATTCTTTAATTGGGCACCCAACGTCATTGGAAATACAACAGTTACAACAACTCCTCATAATTCTGAATGCTCCTCTTCCAACAAATCAAATACGCTTTCTATTTCGTCGGGGTTTAAGGCAAATTGTTCTTCTACTTCTCGGCCTTTTTGAATTAGCCGCTGCGACTTCTTCCTATTCGACTTGCTCTGACTGTTCTTTTTTTCTTTATACTCATCAACAATCTTCATCATATTTTCATCCTTGTTAATATATTTTCTCATCATCAATCTGAAGAATTCATTTTGATACAAGCCATCGTAGTGTAGCCTAATTTTCAGGTCGGCATGATTCTTGTCGAAGTCTTCAAAACAAACTTGCTTCTCTGCTTTTCTAAACTTATGAAACATTATCTCCTCAAAATGTGCGTCGAACTTTCATACTGGCCAGCAGCAGTTTGGCTAAGAAATGTTGCTTTTGATTGAAACTCTTCTAAAGTACGAGCGCCGGTATAAGAAAACCCGCTCCTGACGTTACCTCCAATATCCCGTAAGATATCAGCAACCGGGCCTTTGTATGGAATTGTAGTTGATATTCCTTCAGGAGAAGATGATTGCCCTCTCCAATCCATTTGTGCAGACCTCGAAGCCATGCCTCTGTAAACTTTATATTTTTTGTTTCCACTTGTAAATATTTCTCCTGGTGATTCATCAGTGCCTGCCAACATCGATCCAAGCATAACAAAATCTGCTCCTGCCGCTAATGCTTTTACAATGTCTCCACTATTTTTAATCCCGCCGTCAGCAATTATTTTTGCATCTCTGTTCGTATACGAGCAATCATGTATTGATTGAAAAGTTGGAACGCCATGGCCAGTGTTGATTCTTGTGCTGCAAATTGAGCCTCCACCAATTCCAACTCTTATGCTGTCTGCTCCCCAATCTGCCAAATCATTAAAAGCTTCAAGGGTTGCAACATTTCCAGCCATCAAATGAACTTCACTCCCAAAAACATCTCTTAGCGATTTAAGCGCATGTTTAACTAAAACATGATGGCCGTGGGCCACGTCTAAACACAGGTAACGCGCGCCGGCGGCGAATAGAGCGTGCGCACGTGCTAAGTACTCTCCAGTTGCCCCGATTGCTGCAGCTTTAAAACATCGCCTCTCCTTAACAAGGGCAACCTGTTTCTCGATTGTGTTATACCTGTGAATTACCCCCAACCCACCTTCATCATACATAGTCCACGACATTTCATCTTCGGTAACTGTGTCCATTGGGCTTGATATGACTGGCAATTCCAAATATGCTGTTTCGCTTAAATGATTCCCTATATCAATTTGACTTCTACTTTCTATATCTGAATATTTTGGTTCTAGTAGAACGTCATCAAAACTAAGACTATTTTGCATTCATTTCCTCTTTAATTTCTTTAATAAAACTATTGGCTCTTCCCCAACATTCCGGACAATAAAGATTAACTTTATTTTGGTTTTTTCGGACGATAACATACCAAGATTGTACCATTTCTTTATTCTCTTTGTCAAACGGTTTTTCGCACACAAGGCAACAATCATCAATTTGTGAAAACAAACCAATCTTTTCTTTTAAATCCTGCTCGGCGCGCTTCTTCTTTGTTTTTCTAATTCTTCTTTTTATCTTTTTCGCTGCTTTTGTCATCTGGCCTCCAAGGTTGATATGCCAACTGCGCCGAAGACCGCGCCACAACCATATAAATTTTTAAAAATAACAATAGCGGAAGGGAAAGGAG
>Ga0209128_1001347_pt1 | contig 16838 bp, 26 predicted proteins | sample ETNvirnome_6_100_FD_184072 | JGI IMG/M metagenome (GOLD analysis project Ga0209128, IMG submission 184072) | Marine viral communities from the Pacific Ocean - ETNP_6_100 (SPAdes) (version 2) | ecosystem: Environmental > Aquatic > Marine > Oceanic | place: Pacific Ocean | collected 2013-06-19 | reverse complement strand
CTATCTAACATGGTGTTGGGTGATGGACTCGATGTAGATTGGAAACGCCTAGCCAAGACTGTGAGGACGGGGATTAGATTTCTAGACAATGTTTTAACAGTTAATAAGTTTCCCACCGATACCTGTAAGAGGGTGGGTGAAAGATCCCGTAGAGTTGGTCTTGGAGTAACAGGACTTCACTACATGCTCATTAAGCTAGGCATTACCTACGGGAGTGAAAAGTGTTTGGAGTTTCTTGAAAGATTGTTTGCTACCATTCGAGATGAGGCATACAAAATGTCCATCTACCTTGCCAGAGACAAGAAACCTTTTCCTGAATTTGATTACAAGAAATATTTAAATGAAGAATTCGCCCGCACCCTCCCAGCAAGAATTAGAATGCTTATTAAGAGGTACGGCATACGCAATGCTGTTATGCTTACCATTCCACCTTGTGGCACTATATCTATGCTCCACGGTGTATCTAGTGGTATTGAGCCTATCTTTGCTGCTATGTACAATCGTCGGTATCGTCATAACAATATTTGGAAAGAACAATTAGTTGTAGATCCTCTTTTTAAAGAGTATTTTGAGTTTGGCCTTCCTTTAGATCATTTTGTAGGAGCTTATGATGTATCTCCCGAGGATCACATCAAGGTGCAAGCTACCATTCAAAAGTATATTGATTCTTGTATCTCTAAGACAATAAATCTCCCCAAAGGTACAGAGCCCGAAGACTTCTCTCAAGCGGCATTGGATTATGCTCCCTACCTCAAAGGACTTACGGTTTATAGAGCAGGAGCTAAGAGCGGGGAACCACTTGAAGCTATTGCTTTAACTGAGGAGAACATCACCAAGTACATGAAGAGGGTGGACTTTGAGGAAGAGATTCAGACAGGGGAAAGGTGCAGCGTAGCTGGAGGAGACTGTGGAGCATAATGGAAATTAAGATAAATAAGGGTCAGATAATCACTACTGTATGTTTAGGAGTAGCAGGATGGTTTGCTGCCGAGACTTACTCTCAAGCCCAGAGGCTGAGTGCTTTAGAAGAGGATAAAAGTATACATATCAGGCAGGATGCAGAGCTACAGGAGATCAGGGGGAGTATTCAGGATCTTATTATCTTATTCTTTAAAGAAGAAACCAATCTTACCCCTATTTATGCCAATACTCATCCTGACGAGGGGTTCTCGGCTGCTCAAACAGATTTGCGAAGTTTGAAAGAGGGGAAGAGATAATGTCACGGTATGAATGGGCTTGTAAGGAGTGTAATCTCTATTGGGAGAAAGAATATAGGATGGGAAAAGCTCCTAATCGAACTAAGTGTCCTAAGTGTGAGAAACTATCCCACAGGTACTGGCTGAACAGTATCCCAGCAGTTCACTTTAATGTGAAGGGGTTCCCAGATAGAGATAGAAAATTAGCTAAGACAGGAGGCCATGTGGCAGGAGACTCGGATGAGATGGCAAAGTCCCTAATTAACGACTGTGATAGAGCTATGCAACATGGTAATGCCATGTATCAGAGGGTAAACTTTAATCCCGAAGGCTGGAACGAGGCAGCTAATAAATTAAGTGGAAAGGAGAAAGACAAGGCTGGGTATTTTAAACCCATCAGCGACAAACGCAAACAAGAAAAGCAGAGAACCGTGAAAAATATGACTGGGGATGCCTATAATAAACACCTTCCCGATAAAACCGTTGGCCCCAACGATCCTAGAATCAAGCAACAATGAAATACGATTTTTCTGATAACATTCAACGAGGAATGCTTTTCCTCTTGAAGAGTGACCCTGATTTCTATTCACAAATTACCAACCTCGTAAAGCCTGAATACTTTGAGTACGATATTCATGCTAACATCTTTAAGACTGTACAGAAGTATTACACCGAGTACCGACAGCTTCCTACGGATGATTTCATCCTTCAGGAAGTAAAGGCTATCAAATCTGCAAGAGAGGATCTTGCCGATTATGTTGACGAGCTTGAGTATGTAAACACCTTAGACACTTCCTGCCTAAGCAACCAAGAATACTTCATGGATATCGTGGAGGACTTTGCAAAACGCGAGGCTATGAAGAGTGCTATCACCGAGAGCGTGATCCTTCTCAAAGAAGATAAGATCGGGGACATTGAGGGGATTGTTCGAAAGGCTCTTACCGTAAGTAGGTTTGTTGATAACGGACAGGACTACTTCTCCTGTGTTGCGGACAGGTGGGACCGCATCATTAATAGGAAGGAAGAGAAAAAGTTTGCAACTGTCCTTCCCTCTCTGGATAGGTCTTTGGAGGGTGGGCTAGGCATCAAAGAGTTGGCTATGGTAGTGGCTCCCCCAGGAACAGGTAAATCTCTTTACTTGGTCAATCAGGCTGTTAGGTCTATTATGGAAGGTAATAATGTTCTTTACATTTCGCTGGAAATGGCAGAGGACAAGATTGCTCAGAGGTTCGACTCTATTATGAGTCTAATTCCCCAAAGAAAGCTAAAGGAGCCTACAGGGCAGCTAGATCTCCATGAGCGTCTTGCTATTTTCCAAAAGGAATTTGATGGTAGGCTTGTTATTAAAGAGTTCCCCACAAGTACTGCAACTGTAAACACGGTCAGGGCTCTCCTTACTCAACTTGCTAATTACGAGGAGTTTCAGCCTGATGTAATCATAGTGGACTACCTTGAGCTTCTGCGTCCTACTAGAGAGATTCAGCATGAGTACTTAGCTCAACAGAGAATTGCAGAGGAGCTACGAGGGTTGGCTATGGAGAACGCTAACCTAGTCTGGACTGCGACTCAGACGAACAGAATGGGACGCATGGTAAAGGTTATCACAGACGCAGAGCTTGGTGATTCCTATGGAAAGATCCGTACTTGCGACTTCGCTATCTCTCTCAATCAGAAGGAGGAGGAGTTCGATGAGGGGCTCATGAGAGCGTATGTAATGAAATCTAGGAATGGTCGCCCCCGTTTTGTTGTTCCTATGACCGTAGATTATTCTACCTTGAGAATGTCGGAGGATGCCTTGGATGAGTGATAATGTTTACGCTACTATAAAAGAGAAGAATATAACCTTTAATGCAGGGTGGAGGGTATACAAATTTAAGTTTGTGAAAGGTTTAAAGTCTAGTGGAGTTGCCTGTTACGGAGAAGCAGACTTTGATAAGTGTATTATCTCGCTGGACCCAGGTGTGGATAATGATACAGGCAGGCACACTCTGCTTCACGAAATTTCCCATGTTCTTCTGGAAACTATGGGGCTAGGGGGGCACCATGAAACTAAGGAGGATTGGGTGGAAAATACTAACGAATATCTTGCCGAGAGCATGGCAAGAGGAATGCTAATGCTTAAGAACTTAAACCCTGAATTATGGAGAATTATTTGGAATGAACAAAGCTGATAAATTAATGCTGGCGTATGAAGATATGACCTGGGAAAACTATGTCTTGATTTGTGATGCCATAGTAACTATCGACCAGTCTAGGCTGGAAGACGAGCTAACGGAACAACCTGTAAATTACTCTCATTGGGCTGGGCTTTTGGCCCGAGCCAAGACAGAGTTAGATGCGGCTAACCTTAATCTGACACAATATGTCGCTAGGACTACTAGAGATATTCAGGAAGAGGCTTTTAGCTCAGGGAAGAAGAAAACAGCTAAAGACCTTGATTCTATGGTAGAGTCCTCTTCCGACTATGCTATATACTGTACGAGAGTTTCCTTGAGTAATCAGAAGTATTTGATGATTAAGGGCTTAGTCTCTGCCTTGGACCAGCGTATGAGTTCCCTCGTACAACTGTGCAGCGCAAAAAAAGCAGAAATGAAATTATATAACTGAAAAACAAGCGGCACCGTCTATAATAGACCTCACGAAGCTGACTAACTAACCAAAAACAACGGAGAAAAACTATGGCTATCGACCTTGATGCTCTTAGAGCAAAACACGAAGAACTTACTAAACCCGCAGGAGGAGGAAGCAACTCTGATTTCCTCTCTAACTTCCTTCAACTGAATGAGGGGACCAACCTTGTGCGAATCCTGCCTGGAAAAGATGATGACACTCTCTTCTACGCAGAGACGAAAATTCACCGCATTCCTAACGGTGAGGGACAGATTAAAAATGTCCATTGTAGAAAAATGCAGGGGGAAAAATGTCCTCTCTGCGATGCGTACTACGCTCTTTGGAAGCGTGTGAACGAGGGGGCTAAAGAAAATGAGACAATGGCTCGACAAATTAAGCCCCGAGCTAGGTACTATATGAATGTGGTTGATCGTGAGAGTGGGGGTGTTAAAATCCTTTCTGTCGGGGTCATTCTCTTTAAGAAGGTGGTAGCTGCTATGCTGGATGAGGACTTTGGGGATATTACGGATCTTACTGAGGGTCATGATTTCAAGATCGTTAAGATCATGGAAGGACAATGGCCGAAGTACGATCAGTCGCAACCCCGTCCGAAGTCGGAGAAAACAGGTACGCCGAAAGAAGTGGCTACATACATGGAACAACTTCATGATATTCATGATCTTGTTAAGATCGAGGATTACGAAGAGGTTAAGCAGTACGCTGACAACATTCTGAACACTCGCCAAGGTAGCAGTCCCCAAAAGGAAGAAGAAGGGGAAGGCGATTACCTTACTAAATTGCAAAGTTAATTACATATGAGAAATATTATTCTAACCCTGTTATTCACAGTTTTCATTGGCGTTGGTTTAGGGTCTTGCGCTGCTCTTGAAAGCTTTTTCGGAGAAGGTACGGTGTTTACTACGCAGGATCAACTGCAAGAAGGGGAAGAGGGTGCTATTATTCCCTGGGACCAGTTGCCTGATGCTCTTAAAGATAAGATCCCCGAGGGGACTGCTCTTGTCATGGCAAATAAAGATCAGTTAGTCGCTGACGCTGCTTACATTCCTGCTGGTGGAGAACTAGACGGGAATGCTTTAGGGGGCATTATTGACGCTGGTTTTGGTATTGCTAGTACTTTCCTCCCTGGCCTAGCTGCTTGGGAAGGGATTGTTACCATGTTCAGTAGACGCAAGCGGAAGCATTATGTGAAAGCTGTCAAGGCTGCGCTTCCTATGGATAAGAATGTGGACCTCGGTGGAGCCGTGGGAAGTGTGGCTGCCGCTTTGGGCTGGTCTCACTCGTCCGAGAACTCGGCTGCTGCCTTTGAAGAGGATGAAGAAGAAGATTTAGTGTAAAATAACTTGCGCTAAAGCACTATAATAAGACGAGGTATCCCCTCGTCTTATTTTTTATGAAACAACAAACCCCCGAAACATTAAAGACCTGGAATGGCTTTTTTCCTGATGGAAGAAAGTTAAACATACTGGTAGTTCCTGCTAATGATGGAGGGTGTGCATACTACAGAGCATGGTCCCCCTACCAGAAACTTCAAGAACTATATCCTAATATAGTAGATATTAGATTCGATAAAAATCCTCTGGGCTTAGACGAGGAAAAGAGGATGCTGGACCCAGACTTCGAACATGAAAATATTAAGTGGGCAGATGTAGTTGTAGGTAACAATATCTCTAACTTCGGAGGACCCTATACTACTCGCATCTGTGGAATGACTAAGGAGCTTGGGAAGTTCTTTCACATGGATACAGACGATCTCCTCACAGAATTATATGAAGGGCACAGGTTGTCTGAGGTTTATAAGGAGAAGGGGCTTAGTGAAATGACGAAGTTTATCTACTCCCACTCAGATCTAGTGAGCGTTACTCAGGAGAAGTTTGCTGAGAGAGTAGCTCCCTTCTGTCAAAAGAAACTAGCTGTGGTAAAGAATGCAATTGATTATAGACTGCCAGGGTGGAATGCTCCTCTCATAAATCCTCCTAAAAAGAAATTGGTGAGAGTGGCTTGGGCAGGAGGCATTCACCACGAAGAAGATGTAAAGGAGTTTTCGGGAGTTCCCCATTTTGTAAACGGTAGGGTTGGTAGGGAGAACATTCAATGGAACTTCTATGGGGCTCCTCCTCCCCAGGCTGAAAAGGATTGGCAAACAGATGTTTGGGCTAACTACAAATCTATTTTAATGAGGGGCTTTAAGGGAGGAAAAAACTGGAACATCTTCTCCGCTATGCCAGCACACGAATATGGGCGATTATATTCTGCTAATGATGTAGCCATAGCTCCTCTGCAAATGAATGCTTTCAATGATAGTAAGTCCGATATTAAAGTGGCAGAGTGTGGACGCTATGGCTTGCCTCTTATAGCTTCTGATGTAGGGTGCTATAGTGAGACAATTAAGGATGGAGAGACTGGATATTTACTGCCCCCAGGGGCACCCTCAAAGGATTGGGTCACTCTACTAACAAAAGTGTTCAAAGATAAGAAACACATAAAAGAAATGGGACAAAACTTGAAGAATGTTGTGGATGAGTACTATGATTTAAATAAGGTGGCACATTTTCGATTACTGATGTATAAGGAGTGCATGAATGTCTAAAAAGAAAAATAAGAAACAGGAACTGAAAACTTTCAAGCATAGCGGAGATCTGGGAGATATAATCTTCTCGCTCCCTACTGTTAAAGCTCTGGGTGGTGGTATTCTATACCTAGACCCAAAGGGAGGAGAAGAGGAGCCTTTGGTTTCTTGGGCTAATGGGCTATACAACAAGACTAAGCTTACGGAGAAAGGCATCGAAAGTGTGAGAGAGCTTCTGGAATGCCAGGACTACATTCATGAAGTAAAGCTATGGGATGGAGAAGAGGTAGACTTTAATTTGGATATGTTTAGGATGCATATTCGTTATAACAATTTATCTGATTCCCACTTAGCTGCGTTTGGAATTTCTTTTGAAGAAAGAGATGAGCCTTGGTTGACTGTGGCTACCTCGATTGTTGATAATCTAGACAGAGATGTAGTCTTTGCTAGGAGCGCAAGGTATCATGGGAATTATAGCTTTTGGGAAACTATTAATCGAGATTTAGTAGACAAAGCTTTTTTCCTAGGTTTTAAGGAGGAGTATGAGTTCTTCAAGTACACCTACCCCCATATGGCAGAGGTTCCTCTCAGAGAGGTCCAGACGCTCCTAGAAATGGCCCAAGTGATCCAAGGGGCAGATCTGTTCGTAGGTAATCAGGGTCTGCCACACGCGATTGCAGAGGCTCTCAAGAAGCCTATGCTTAATGAGGTTTTCCGTCCTTATCCTGCTGCTGTATTCCATCGTGAAGATGCGAAGTATGTGTGATCTATGCCTATTTTAGTCCTACTCTATATCTTGATTTGTTACAAAATTGATCTACCTGTCTATTGGTATGATTGGGCTCTCTTTGCTCTACTAGAGATTTATGCTGTTTGTAGTGTGTTCTTTTCACAGCAGGTAAAAGAAGCATACGATAAGGGCGTAAGAGAAGGAGCTAGAGATAATTTAGATCCTACAGACAATATGTTCTCAGATGTCGAAGACCTTTAAACATAGCGGGGACCTGGGAGATATAATCTATAGTCTCCCTACCATCCAGAAACTAGGGGGAGGAGTTTTATACCTTGATCCTACTGGTGGAGAGGGTGATGAAGAGTGTATTAAGCATTGTGGGCCTAATAGAGCAAGAGATGGTAAGAAGATACTTAAATTTAATCAGAAGGGTTGCGACTTTATAACTCCACTTCTAAAGGAACAAAAGTATATTCACGATGTAAAGGTTTGGAAGGGAGAGGAGGTAACTTGTAATTTAAATAAGCATAGAGAGTTGTTTGCTACTCACCACCCAATGAACTTAGCGGAGCAACATCTAAAAGCTTTCAATGTTTCGGATCATCCGTATGGAGAAAAAACAGAATTCTCTCTCTTACCTCCTTGGTTAGAAGTACCTGACAACGGACAATTAGTGTATAAGGCATTCGGAACATTCAAAAAAGCGGTTGTAGCTAGAAGCCTTAGATACCAAACACAACATAATGTGTGGGATCATCTCTTTACTATTAAACATGAAGGTATCGAGGATGCCATCTTTTTTGGGACTCCTTTAGAGCATCAAGCTTTTAATGAAACTTTCTCCTGTAACTTACCTCTATTTGAGCTTAATAATGCCTTGGAGGCTGCACAGATAATTAAACACTCTCGATTCTTTTTTGGGAATCAGAGTTTCTTTTACGCAATTATGATTGGATTAGGGAGTGTTCCTAATTATTTAGAAGTTTGTCAGTTTGTTCCCAACACTCTTTTCTCAAGACCAGAGGTTTTAATACTACATTGAATATAATTTATAGAAGTTGCGATAGAGTTCAGGCTTTCTCTGGTACAAAGCCTAGACCGTTTGGTACAAAGGCCGAAGTAATCCTTCGGTGCTTTGAGTCTCTGTTGGTATCTATCCAGCACTACGATAGGCCATGCGAGTTAGTTATTATTGATGACCACTCCTCCCAGGACACGGTGGATAAGATGAAGGCTCTCCTGGAAAGGTATGATGTTGAAAGTACTTTTCTAATCATGGATGAGACAACGGGTAATGGAGAAAGCTTAAAGTATTGTTACAATTATGCTAAGGATAACTTAGATGGCTTATTGTTCTTCTGCGAGGATGATTATCTTTTTGTGGAGACTATGCTGGATGAGTGTGAAGATATGTTTAGAAGAGGAGTGGCTACAACTGGAGGAGATGTGTGTATCCATCCTGTAGATTACATTGATCGTTACAAAAAGATGTATGCTTGCATGGTGTTACTCGGTAAGAGTAGACATTTTAGAACTATTCAACATACAACTGGAACCTTCTTTATTACTAAAGCTATTTTGGAGGATCAATGGGAGAACTATATGAAGTTTACTCAGTACGGTATTGATCCTAAACTCACAGAGGACCATAGCATAAACTTAGTGTACGATAAGTACCCTTGTCTATCTCCTCTCCCTACCTTGGGGCATCATTTTCAATATGAGGAAACCTTGTCACCTTACTTGGGGTATTAGGTGAAGTATTTTTCTTTTGTTCAGAAAAGTGGTTATCCAAATGCCTTTTATCGCAAAGATATTAGAGATACCCATTTTGTTGAGTTTTATTCTTACGAAGATACATTTATAAAAGCTTCTTGTAAAAATGAAGCTACTAAAGGATTTAAGAGTGAGTTTGACATTTTAAATAAATTATCTCATTTAGATTTTATTCCGCAGGTGAAAGACTATAAAAAATTAGATGGGATTGAATTACTATTTTTAAGTTATATTGAGGGAGAGGAGCTAACAAAACATAATTACTGTGAAAAGTTTGAAAAAGATTTATTAAATAAATTATTTGATGTTTATTCTGCTGGTGTAGTTCATGGAGATATAAAAAAAGATAACATATTAGTAAATAGAACAAATTTATTTCTTATTGATTTTGATCAAGCATATACGCATAAAGATAATATTGATTTTAGTTTAAGTCCTGATATTATAGGAAATAAGGGACTTAATTATACTAATTTGATTAAAGGAATGACTCATGAAAAACATAAATAATGAATCTTGGTTAAAAAACTTGAACTCTACTGGTGGCAACTCTCCTTATTACACATGGACTACTGAAAACTTTTCTATACAAGGAGAAAGACCAGACATAAGGTGTAAGATTTTGGATAACTATCCTCACCTCTTCTTTAGGAAGAAGGTTGTTGATATAGGTTGTAATTTAGGGAGAATATCTCATCATGCTATAGCTTTAGGTGCTGAGTTAGTTTATGGGGTTGAGCAAGATAAAAATACTTATATTGCGGCAAAGAGATTACGAGATTTGCAAAACTTGAGCGAAAAAATAAATTTTTTTAATATGAGTTTAGCAAAAGAAGTCCCAAAAATTAAGGTAAATACAGCTATATGTTTTTCTGTTTTACATCATATAAATCCTAGAGATATGGTGTGGGATTTTTTAAATAATAATGTTAGTGATTATGTGATTGTAGAAAGTAAAATTAATGAAAGCCCTCATCAAAGTTCTTATGAGGAAGGTGATTTTTGGGTATTTCAGTCTGATTCAGATATGATTTCTTATATTCTTAAAAAGTTATCAAACTTTTCGTATAGCTCACAAATAGGTATAAGTGAAAGAAATAGACCCATTCTTTTATTTAAAAAAAATGATTAATAAACATATATACCAAACCTTTTATACTAAAACTCTTCCTAGCCCTATTGTAGAGATTATAGGTAAACTTAAAGACGATAATCCTGAGTATAGTTATCATTTTTATGACGATAAAGATATTGTTGAGTTTATTAACAATAATTATGACGAAGAGATAAGGAAAGCTTATGGAATGCTACAGGTGGGGGCAGCTAAAGCAGATTTCTGGAGGTATTTAATGCTGTACAAGACGGGAGGGGTTTATTTAGACTTAGATTCCACAATTAATGTTCCGTTGCATACTTTCCTTAATGATGAAGATACCGCTCTATTTACTAGAGAGAGAAATGATGGCTCTTTTGTACAATGGGCTATGTTTTACGCTAAAGAACACCCTGTCCTAGAAAAAACTATAGAACTGGTAACAAATAAAATTTTTAATTATAAAGATGGACCCGTGGACCAAGTAACAGGTCCTCCTGTTTTATCTAAAGTTATAGAAGATCACTATAATGCCTTGGTGGATGGATGGGTGTATGAAGCTTCAGATGTTGAGTTGAATACGGGTAGTGACAGGTTTTGGGGACATGATTATGAAGATGTTTGTACTTTTAAGCATCGTCACGCTGCGCTCCTCTATCCTCCCTTTATGGAGAAACCCTGTTGGTCCCAGGATCCTACACCAGTAATAGAGGTTAACGATGAAAGAACTGAGAGATCTACAAGCGTCAGGTATTGAATCCGAAATCAAGGTAATTGATGATTGGTTATCTATGGAGGAGTGTAATTATATGGTTTGGGCTTTCGAGTATGATGGTACTCCTGTGTTGTGGGAGGAAGTCAAAGAAGGAGATAAGCATTTCCCTCGTAAGTTAACTTCGTGGTTACAGGATAAAGAGACAAAAGCAGCCCCTTATATCTACTCAATTCGTGATAGAATAGCGGAGCAATTTGTACATGATTATTATTACCCTCAATTATTTCCTACTCATACTTATTTAGATGGAATCATCGACTCAACTATGAGTGACTCAAGAGTATCATGGTGGACCTATTATAAATCAATCTTATTTTTGAATGATAACTATGAAAATGGGGAAGTTCGCTTTAGAGATAAAGATATTTATGTTACTCCTCGCATGGGAAGCTTGATACTATTTCCAGCGTCCGAGGAGTGGGAAACTGCCCTGGTGGAGGGAACTGCATACAGAATGATGAGTACTTATACTGATGTGCCAGCATATAGAGAAGATGATTTACAGTTTGAGAAGCAGCCTTTCATTGTTCAGAACGCTCCTAAACCAACTAAGAGAAAGTCAAAAGGATGTGGGTCCTGTGTTGATAAGAAGATTAAAGTAAGGGTGGAGAATAAAGAGACGGGAGAGATTTCATATGTATACAAGACTAAAGAGGAATGGAGAAATATGCAGAATAAGACCTCTAGGAGATCTAACGGGATAATAATTTAAGCTTTAATTGTCTCCTTTAATCCCCCACCTCTTCTATAATAGATCATGGATTCAGGAGTTTTAGAGCGTCTTAAGAATGCTGGTTTGTTATCGGACCAACCCCTCAACCTGGGATTTGTTTCTACGGGTAACTATGCGTTAAATAAGGTCATTTCTGGTGACTACACTAATGGGGTGCCTATTGGAATGATTACGCAATTCCACGGGGAGTCCTCGACTGCAAAGACTGTGTTTGCTACACATATCTTGAAAGAAGCACAGGCAGCAGGATACTATTCTATGCTGGTGGATTCAGAAAATGCCTATAACCCTGAGTTTGCTGCTCATTTAGGAATTGATCCCACAAAGCTTATCTATTCTGCGCCTGAAACATTGGAGCAGTCTTTTGATGTTATTAAGAATACTGTTATGGAGATCAGAGAGACAGACAAGGATACTCCTATAGTTATTGCGTATGATAGCATCGCTGTGTCCCCCTCAAAAGCTGAGTTTGAGGCTGAGAACTTTGATGGTAATAATATGGTGGGTGCCGTAAGGGCTAAGGCTACGGGGGCTTGCTTGCGTAGGATCAACCCACTTCTACGAATGAAGAAGGTTTCTCTAGTACTTATCAATCAAATTAGGAATAAGGTAGGGGTAATGTATGGGAGTCCTGATACTATGGCAGCAGGAGGGAAGTCGTTAGAATATTACTTAGGGGTGAATCTTAAGTGTATCTCCAATAAAACAAGTGATCTGATTAGGGATGATCGTAAGAATGTTATAGGTATTGTAGGAAAGGTACGCAACACTAAGAATAAAGTTTCCTTGCCTCATAGAGAGTGTGAATTTGAGCTAAAGTATAACGAGGGACTGGACCCCTACGCAGGGTTACTTAAACTCTTGGAAATGGATGGTTTGGTCACTAGATCGGGTGCTTGGTACTCGGTAGAAGAGAGTGGAAAGAAGTTTCAGTCCAAGGACTTTACGGATTTTCTTCTAGCTAAAGAAGAAGGTTTTGAATCTATTTATAGCTTAATAGGAATATGAAAATGGTAGAAACAGACGAGCAATCAAGATTTTACAAAATTTTAGAAGATGTGATCGACAGAGCATTCAAGCAGTCCTGGGTAAAAGTGGGGGGTAAAGAAAAAACTTCCAAAAATAGTCCTGATGTGCTGTACGAAAGCATTGAAGACTATAAAGAAAAGACAGGCAAGCGATTTCGTATGAAGCGAGATCAGAAGGACAGGGGCTTGACCAGGGAAGAAGCTTTTAAAGAAATACATGAAAAGTCTTGAAAGTAATCTCCGAGTATGCTATAATAGTGCCACACGATTGAGAAATCACTAACTTATGGAGAACTGAAAAATGGTAATCAAGAACGAAGAACTACTGCGTCAATACGCCCCTGCTGCCTTCGCAGAGGCTCCCGAAGAGGGTAGAGTGTCTGGACGATACTCTTTCCTTCCTACTACTGATATCCTTGAGATCCTTCAGGACGAAGGCTGGACGGCATGGAAGGCTCAACAGGTAAGAGCCCGTACATGGAGTAAGGACCATGCCAAGCACATTATCCGTTTGCGCCATGAGGATTTGGACCCTCAAGCTTTTGGTGTAGGCGACTCCTTCCCTGAGATGCTTCTTATGAATGCTCACAATGGCTTGGGGGCTTACGATCTTATGGCTGGCATCTTTCGTCTGATCTGCACTAACGGAATGGTTGTGTCTGAGTCGGACTTCGGTAAGATTCACATTCGTCACATTGGCTTTGAGCCAGAGCAAGTTATTGATGCTTCTCGTAAGCTTGTGATGAACGCGAGTAGGCTTTCCGACAAGGTTAACACTTGGAAGGAAATCCAGATGTCCCCTCGCTCTCGCCAGGACTTCTTTACGGATGCTGCTAAGATCCGTTTCGAGAATCCTGATGAGGGTGTTGTGCGGGATGTGTCTACCGTGCGACGAGAAGCTGATAGAGGTAACGACCTGTGGCGCACCTTTAATGTGGCCCAGGAGAACCTGATTAGGGGTGGTTTTGTTAATAGCACCACTCGTAGGAATGTTCGCCCCATCACTTCCATCCAGAAAGATGTGAAATATAATTCTGAACTGTGGGACTTGGCTAGTACATATAGTGAGGCAGTTTCCCTGAACTAACCCTTGACGAAGGAGGGGAGGGGTTATTGACCTCTCCCCTTATTTTTTATCAAATGAATAAACAATGGTCAGAAGATGATGGAGGCCCTCTTCCCGAAGATCCCCTTTTAATTGATGATGATGGACTGTACATAACAATAGGTCAGATGCAATACTGGCTGAACCGTAGAGGTGGAAAGAGGTTATTTAAGTCTGGTTCGTCTGAGTTTTTTAAGTATTATCATTCCTGTAGGACCTACAACTTACTTAGCGAACTCATGGATGATGATCCTGAGTGTGCTTTTATGTATTGGGATGATAAGAGAGAAGCTCCTGCGTTCAGCTTTCCCATAGATGGGATAGTAGCTGATACTTTTACGGAGCTAGGATTGATTAACGAAGATAATGAGAAATTACATTAAGAGTCTGGGGTACTATGCCCTGACTATTTTTGATAGTCTTATCAATTTTTCAGCCTCTATCATAGGAGTTTATCCTAGGGTAGATACCGCTTCTTCTTTTTTAGTTTTCTTGGAATTGAGAAAAGTAGATGCCGTACTTGGTGGTACAGCAGAGAGAAGGAGTGAGTTAGAGTCTAAAGGTGATAGACACATGGAAGAAGCAAAGGATGCGTTGAATGGGTAAAACTTATAGACGAAATAAGAATGACGGACAGAAAAAGTCTGCTTATAAACGGAATAAGAAAACACGATTTAAAGAGAATTTCTCAGACAGAACTGAGGAATCCTCTTCCTACTCTAAGTTTGAGGAAGAGAAATATGTTGAGAAATTCGATAATCGAAGAAGAAAGTAACGAGCTAAATACACTAGATATGACTGTGGACTATCTCCCTTTTCCTGGGAAGATGCTCTTATCTGAATATGAGGACTTAGTAACCTATTTCGTACAAAAATGGAGGAATGACCGTGCCAACTACTTACACATTGAAGAAACCAGTTCTGGATTACAACCGTTTACAAAAGACTTGTAAGCAAACATTAGAGGATGCCAAAGAGGATAGAGAAACTGCATTGGAGATGCACAGATTTTTTAGGCAGATGGTTGAGGAGAACCCCCAGGATGCTGTAGCTAAGAATCTAATGATTGATTGCTTGAAATTAGCTCAATCATCTAAAGTGAATGTTCACAGGACTCTAGATCTATTAATTAAATTGGAGAATACTTTTACGAAAGGCGAGGTTAACGGTTCATCCGAAAACCTTTTTGATAAGTTAAGCACTATTTTACATGACTGATAAGACTTACAAAGTCGTATGTCCCCCTCTCAATGTAGTTCTCCTTATTAAGAAATTTTCTCTACCGCAAGAGAAGAAGCTTTGGGATAAATTACGAAAGAAGATCAGCGGGGCTACTGAACCTATCCAAATTGAGGAGTACATGGAAGCAATTCTTAAATGCTTCCTTGCGGACCCAGACTCTTTCTTTACTTCTCTGGATGAGGATGATAGGCTAGTGGTTGTTACTGCTGCATACACCAGCGTAATCACCCTATACCCGATCTTCCAACTGGAGTGGATATGTAACGAACTCAATTCCCATCTGTTCGGAGAGAATTTCAGAAGCTTTTTCCTTGAACAGATGCGAGGACAGATGCAAGATGATTCTCCCATCCCCGAATCTTTGGGAGTGATGATTCTAGATAAGGAAAAACTAGAGCTAATACATAAGACAATAAAGACTAATTTAATAGGACAGGATGATGCTACCGAGCGTGTAGTTAATTCTTTAAAGGTTATCGCTGCTGGTTTGAGTAGCTTTAGCTCCTTCTTCTTTATTGGTCCCACAGGAGTAGGAAAAACGCAGCTAGGTAGGATCCTGGGTAAGTGCATAGGAGGAAATTTCTTTAAGATCAACTGTGGTGAGTACTCGTCAGGACATGAGTACTCTAAGTTGATTGGTTCTCCTCCTGGGTATGTGGGCCATACTGATAGAAGTGTTTTAGCTGAGAAAGCAGAAGAGTCTAGTAGATGGGTATTTCTCTTTGATGAGATTGAGAAAGCTCACCACAAATTCTATGATTTCCTGTTGTCGTTACTAGATGATGGAACTGTTACAGACAATATGGGACGCGAGTTGGATTTCTCTGATTCCATCTTCATCTTCACCTCCAACCAAGGAACCTCCGACCTAAAGCTAGGGAAGACCTTGGGGTTTGGAAATGAAGAAAATACCTATGAAGGTGCTAAGGACCAAATTAAAGAGTCTGTGAAGAAACACTTCCCTGCTGAATTCCTAAACAGAATAGATGAATATATCTTATTCAATGAGTTATCAGAGAGGGACATACGAAAGATCGTTTCTTTGGAACTACAAGGAGTTCCAATTAAGAAAACCAAATCTCTCCTTGATTATGTGGTCAAGGGCGGGTACTCTAAAGAGTATGGTGCGCGTAATGTTAAGAGGTTTATTAAAAGCAATATTACTGTTAAGGTAGCGGAGGCTATATTAGAAAAGAGAGTTCCCAAGAAGGAAGGAACAATGTATAGCCCCAAAATTAAGAACGGTGAATTAATTATTGTCGATACTATACCCTATAAGGAGACAGAAGATGAATCCGAACAATGTGATTCACCGCAGACGAGCGGAACGAAGTAAGGTTAAGGAAGCAAGGAGAACGCAAAGCGGTGCAGCCCAGACTGCCCCTGTGAAACCCGTGACTGGAGGTGATCCCACCCCTGCTCCTGAGCCTCGTAAAACTCGCAAGCGAAGATCATTCTTCAAGAAGAAGGATAAGTAGATCAGCGGCAGGGGAGGTTTGCGCCCTTCTGCGGTTTGAACTTCGCAACTTTGGGAACCACTTATATTATAGGTGGTTCCCTCTAATTTATCTCCCCCTTTCCACTATAATAGTTTGATAGGCCAGTAGCTCAGTCGGTTAGAGCGCAGTCCTTATAAGGCTGGTGTCGGTGGTTCAAGTCCACCCTGGCCTACCAGCGGAGTGTGGCGCAGTTTGGTAGCGCACCTGCTTTGGGAGCAGGGGGTCGAAGGTTCGAATCCTTTCACTCCGACCAATACAAAAGAGATTCTCTAAAGAAAGATGTTAAGCATGAAAAAATTACTTTTGTTGATTGTTGTTATGGTGGTGATGGTCGCTGGGGCTAATGCACAAACGAGTTACTATATTTCCAACTCTATTGGAAGTGATTCGTACAATGGTTTAGCCCCTGAATGGGATGGAAGGAGTGGGCCTAAGCAGACTATTAGTGCTGCTAATAATAT
>Ga0209128_1001346_pt1 | contig 16840 bp, 21 predicted proteins | sample ETNvirnome_6_100_FD_184072 | JGI IMG/M metagenome (GOLD analysis project Ga0209128, IMG submission 184072) | Marine viral communities from the Pacific Ocean - ETNP_6_100 (SPAdes) (version 2) | ecosystem: Environmental > Aquatic > Marine > Oceanic | place: Pacific Ocean | collected 2013-06-19 | reverse complement strand
GCAGGGTCACCTTCGGGGGGATCCGACACGTCGGCGCCTTGTCGCCACCCTGGGTGACGCTGTGACGTGTCTCACTGCTGCAGGGGACTTGGAGTTGCCGGAAGACTTGGTGTGGATGCGATGACCTACTCCAGGGCATGGACCGGCGACGGCTACGAGAACATCATCATGCGGGGCCTGCCGTGGGTGCGGCGATGAGTGGCTGGCCCAAGCGTGGGCGTAGGGAGCAAGCCCTTGGTTGGGCTCGTGTTCGCCGTCTGGAGGCCCTCATCGAGGATGCAGGGATCTCTGCCCCCTGTGACGCCGAGCGTATGGGCTGGCTCTCCCGGGCTCTGTGCCGGGCTCTGGAGTGCGTAGGACAGCGAACGGGGGAGGAGTCGAGATGACCACGCCGCTCATCAGCAAGTACGTCCTCGCGTCGTACAACGGCGGCGCTCACCTCCTGGTCGGCAGGGGTCGGTGGCTCTTCGACTTCTGGCCGAGCTCGGAGAAGTGGTGCCAGCGTGGGGGCAGCAACAACGGACAGGGGGTGGCGGGCCTGCTCGAGCTGATCCAGCCGAAGCAGGTTGAGGGTCTCGGGAGCGCGAAGGCTCGGAGCGGGCGATGGGACGGGGTGGGTCGATGAGACGACGAGACTTCCTGACGACCCTGGTCAAGGCTGGCTTGGCTGCGGCTGTTGCTGTGTCGATGCCCGTTCCGCAGATCGGAACGCGCACGATAGTCGTGGAATGGTCCTCAACCGCCGCGTCCTGGGCCACTCGCGAGTACTCCAGGGTGTCGAGGTCTGCCCACCGCGCCATTGTTCGCCTCGCTGAGGAGGATTGGCCCGACTTTGAGACTGCCCTTGCGTACTACGAGAGCAAGCGTCGGGCGCCTCTGGTGGACGAGGAGACGCCATGAACGCCCAGCACCTGACATCCGCAGAGGATGCTCTTCGCGGGTACGCGGGTGTTCGGTCCTGGACCGTGAAGACTCGCCGCCTGCTCGGTGTCTCGCGCTACATCAGCGTGCGCTGTCGTTTCGGCGGGGCGCACGCTCTCGTGTCTGACGACCCCCGCGTTGCGGTGGGCGTCGTGATGAGCCTCGCAGATCGGGCTCTTGCAGCTCGGACGGATCGGGAAGGAGACGGAGCCAGATGACTGGTAGCCGGAAGGGGACGAGGGGAGATCGCGTTCTTCTGCTCCAGGTGGACGGGAAGTTGCCCAATGTTGCCCTGATGCGTGTCGCTGCCCACCACCGCTCGCTCGGAGACTCGGTGGTGTTGCGCCGCTGTGGCCCCACGATCCAGCGAGACCTCGGGGATCGCCACGACCACGTCTACGCCTCTCTCATTTTCGAGCGATCACGCCCGCTCGGGGAAGCGATCCGCAGGGAGTGGCCGCATGCGCTCATCGGCGGCACCGGGTGGGATGTCGGGCGCCGCCTGGAGGATGTCGGGGTCGACACCGTCGAGCAGGACTACTCGGCCTACCCTGAGTTCTGCCCGTCCATCGGGTTCCTTCAGCGGGGTTGTCGGCTGCGGTGTTCCTTCTGTGCCGTCCCCCGCAAGGAGGGCAAGGTGCGCGAGGTGCAGACCGTTGCAGACCTCTGGCGGGGTGGCGACAACTCGCGCGAGTTGCTGCTGTTGGACAACGACTTTTTCGGGAATCCATCCTGGCGGGAGCGGGTCTCCGAGATCCGCGATGGTGGGTTCAAGGTGTCTTTCTCCCAGGGCATCAACGCCCGCGCGCTGACCGTCGAAGCGGCAGAGGCGATTGCGTCCGTAAACTACCGAGACGACGGCATGAAGACGCGCCGGATCTACACGGCCTGGGACAACCGCAAGGACGAGCGCACCCTGATGCGCGGCCTTCAGCGGCTCGTTGATGCAGGGGTGAAGCCGGCGCACATCATGGTCTACATGCTCTGCGGCTTCTGGCCGGGAGAGACCCACGAGGATCGCGAGCACCGAAGGGTTGCGTTGCGGGCCTTTGGTGCCGTGCCGTACCCCATGCCGTTCGTCCGCACCTCGGAGTTGCTCGGGTTCCAGCGGTGGGTTGTCGGAGCCTACGACAAGACGGTGCCGTGGGCTGAGTGGGTGTCTGCGAGGTATCAACCACGACACCTGAACCTGCGGTCCCGCCAAGAGGAACTCTTTAGCGCCGCATAGAGGAGACGGAGCCAGATGAGCAACCACAGCATCACGTTCACGCCGGGAGATGACGGTGTGAGTCGCCTCGCGGGCAAGAACCTCGAGGTGGCAACCTGGGGGATGTCCGCTGGGCACGGCCCAACTGCGAAGTACGGGTACAGGGTCTCCTGGGGCAAGAAGTCGGTCGGGATCAGCTACTCGTCCAACCTCGTGGACGCGCCCCCGTTCCGGCTGGAGCGCATCGAGGCCCCTGGGGGCGGTGACGCTCTTCGGGTCACGGTCGACGCGCCCGAGGTCAAGACCCGGATCCGGCTCAAGCCGACCCGGTCTGCGTCTGTCCCGGCTGCGCTGGTCGAGGGCGAGTGCCTGCTTCTGCGCGACCCGGACGAGCCGATCTGGGAGCCCTTCACCGCCATCCGCGAGCAGGACGGCAGCCTGTGTTGGAGGTGTGATGTGGGCGAGCTCAGGGACGAGCTGTTCTTCACCAAGGACAACCTGGTGGAATGGGTGATCGTGGCGGCTCCGAAGTGACCCGGGAGGAGCGCCGCGCCCTTCAGAAGAAGGCTCGCGAGTCGAAGAAGGGTCGCCGGTTCCACGAGGTCCCGAAGGGGAAGCGACTGGTCAGCCGGAAGCGCAAGCAGCCGCCTCCAGAGCAGCAGTAGCTACTGCCGGTAGAGCCCTGCGAGGCTGCGCGCGTTGGCGCCGTTCTCGTCGGCAAACGTGTCCCACCACTCATTCGTCCAGGTCGAGGAGTCGAGCGGGTTCGGCTGTGCCGCCGTCGGGCGGGCCAGCTTGTTCAGTCGGTTCCCTGCGTGGGCAACAGCGCAGGCGATGATCGTCGCCATCAAGGCATCGTCGTGCCCACCCGACGGGGCGCTCATCCGCAGCATCTTGGTGCCCTCGCCGTCGCTGGTCACGATGGCGGCTCTGTAAGCCATTGCCTCATCGAGGGTGACCCGCGACCGGATCCGCATGTACTCCTCGTGCAGGGCCTTGATCATCAACCCCACAGCCTGGTTCTTGCTGTGCGCTGTCGTTGACCACCCGAGGATCGAACTGCCGTAGGACCCGACCTGGGTCAGGTTCGTCCGTCGGTACAACTTGTAGTAGCGGGTGTGCTGCAGCATCGCCATCAAGCCCTGCCCAGCTCCTGTGACCTCGGGGGCGAGCATGGCGTGGTTGTAGTAGATGGCGACGAGCATGCAGATGTCGGCGAACTCCACCATGTCCACCTTGCCGCGCCACTCCGCTACCTGCTCCAGGCTCTGTTCGTCGTAGACCGAGATCACGTCCCAGTCGCCGTCCTCGTGGCCTGCTGAGACATCCGCAGCAGCGACGTAGGAGCGCCGCTCCTCGGGCTTCTTCCAGATGGAGAAGCGTGCCGTCCCCGGCATGCCGTCGAAGACCTTCGGCTTGTACGTCGTGAACAGACGCTCGCCTCGAGACGCCATCCAGTCCGAGTCGTCCACGATCTCGCACCACTGGTGCTCGGGGCAGTCGTTCGTCTCACTCGTCTCGTAGCCGATGTAGGGCTGGCACATCTCGCACTGGCAGACGTGCAGCTTCTCCTGCCGGGCCAGAGCCTCCCTGTCGAAGACGAGGCGTCCGGTGGCTCCGAAAGCCTCCTCGTCGGTGCTCGGGTACTGCTGCCGGAACCCTGCAAGGTCGCCGCCGCACTTCGTCGCGATCGTCTCTCGCCGCCACTGCAGATGCTCCAGGGACACCCACTCTCCGAAGCGGTCCAGCAGCTCCTGCTCGTCCTGGTCGAGCGTTGCCATGAACGCCTCGGGCGTGACCTTCAGCGGCTTGCTGTACTCCTCCATGAGGAACCAGGGGGTGAAGATCACGTACCACTGGCTGTCCGGGTTCCCGGGGTACTTCTCCTTCAGGGGCATCCAGGGCGGCAACTCGCCCATGACTCTGCCGGCCAGGTACATCTCGTGGTGGTAGTCCCCGGCCCCCTCGCATGTGCTCTCGACGTAGACGAACGTGTCGGGCTCGTCGGGCACCGTCTGCAGCATGTTCAGCATGAACTGGCGGGGACTGGTGAACAGCGCGATCTCGGAGACGTGGATCTTCCGGGCGGTGATGCCGTTCGCCGAGGTGGCGTGCTTCGGCAGGACCACCGTGTACCTGGACCGGAGGCCCCCCTTGCCGTTGGGCTCGCGGAAGTCGATCGCCTGACGGTTGTCGTACTTGGTGATCGGTCTGAGCTCGTCTGGCATGTGGGCGTGGAAGAGCTTCGTCTTGGTGAAGATCTCGTGCGCCGTGTCTGCGGTGTGCGCCACCACCAGAGCGGTCTGGTCCTCCTGCGTCGTGCATTGCTGGAACAGGTAGCCCTGGCAGAACGTCGAGCAGCCCGTCTGGCGGGCCTTCGCCTCCCAGATCCGTACCGGCTCACCCAGCTCTTGGATCTGTCTGATCAGATTCCACCGCAGCTCCTGCGGCGTGTTGAAGATGAAGGGGTCGAGGGCGCCCCTCTTCGTCTGGATCTTGAGGATGTCTCTGGCGTAGGTCGGGAAGTCGTCGTAGTCGCCCGAGGTCAGGCGCTCCTCCTGCATCCCACTGTGCGAATTACGCCGAGGCACTCGCCGACTCCGGGGGCACGTACTGGAAGACGCCGCTGCGGACCTTCTTCATGCCGGTGTTGGTGCAGGACTGGTAGACCTGGTTGTAGGTCAGACCGAGCTTCTTTCGCATCACCTTCACCGCCATCGGCTTGCTCGCCTCTCGGTACGCGGCGACGACGATGTCCTGGTAGTGCCCACCTTTGGACACGGGCTTGACCTTCGGGGCGGGCTTGGCGGCTGGCGCCTGAGCCTTCGGCGGCGCCAGCGAGGACTGCTCGAGGTTGGCTTTGGCCTGCTTGGCGGTGATGTTCACCACCCCGAGCTTCGACGGGCGCGCGATGGTCTTGTCCCGGTCGACCTCTCCGACGACGAAGTTAGCCCCCAGGGCTTTCTTGACCATGTCCTTCTTCTCGTCCTTGCTGTTGTAGGAGCGTCCAGCCAGAGCGGCGGGTGCCGTGCGCGGGTCGAAGGTGCCCACGTCCCGGTGGTAGGCAGGGGCCGACATCGCGTCGAAGTGACGATGGGGCCTCTTGGTGCCGCAGCGGGGACACATCACCTCGTAGAAGTCCTTGGCCTTGTAGCGCTCGTAGATGGACAGAGCCATCGACTGGTCGAACTTCTGGCTACAGTTGGGCTTCTGGCAGCGGAACGTGTACAGCACTGGCTACTCCACAGGGTTGCCGGCGCCGGGGCGGGGCCCGGTTCCAGCGAGGGTCAGGTGGGACGCGAGCGGGGAGAACCCCCGACCGTCGACTTGTGAGGCGTCTACGTCTTCGCCGGGCGCGGCCTCGGGGGGTGCCGCCTGTGGGCCCGGGGCCGCGATGGGCCCGGCCATCTGGGAGAGCGGGCCGATGAGGCGCCGCTTGTCCTGCTTCCAGATCCTGAAGCTGTTGTCGATGAACCGCTGGATCGTGTCTTCCGGCAACTGCCCCGCCTGCACCAGGGGGACGATCGTCTGGGTGGTCGCAGCGATGGTCTGCAGCAGTCCGGTGAACGCCTGCAACTCGTTCTTCTGGTCGTCGGGATCGAAGTCGGTGACGTGCGCCGAGATGTCGAAGGCTCCGCGCATCTTGTCCGCGCTGACCTCGAGGTACTCGTCGTTCCCGGTCGCTCGGACCCAGACAGGTGTCGTCCAGTGCTGTCGCATGCAGTCGAGGTAGCGGCGCGAGATGTCCTCAACGAACTTCTGCACGGCCCGTTTGCGGACGTTCGCTCGGTTCTGGAACCCCTGGGAGGCGACGGCGACCTCGGTGGCGGTCGTCCCCTTGCGAGCTACGCCACCCCGCTGGAACACGTCCACCCCGCCGATCTCGTACATCATCCGCTGCAGCATCTGGAGGATGAACGGCACGTCCGACGGCATCGCCGCGATGGGCACGAGCTGGAGCGCGGCGCGAACATCCGCCATCTGCGACGGCAACTCAGCCACGTCCAGGTCCGCGTCCGAGGTGATCATGTCCGCGAAGTTGGAGTCACCGCTCAGGGCGCCCGGAGCTGCAGCGTACTTCTGCTTGCTCGCCTGCCGGTGGTGGCGCAGGACGGCGGCGAGCTCGTCGTTGAGCCGCTCCGCGATGGGCTGGATCGTGGCGAGGTCGGAGATGCGGGGTTCGTACATCTTGCCGGGCACCCGTGCGGTGCGGAGCATGACGAACGGGTAGCCACGCATGCCGCTGTCGTCGGCGACGTGGCGCACCACCCGGTCGAAGCCCTCGGCGCTGGTGTTGTCGAGCAGCCACAAGATCCGCCGGGACAGTCGCGTCCCCTTGCGGATCCAGTAGTGCATCTCGTAGAGCGTGACGAAGGCAGGACCCTGAGAGGCGACGTAGCTCGCCATGGCTTCCCCGATGTAGCCAGCCGCCGGGGACATCACGGAGTCGTTGGCGGTGATCCCCGGCGCCACCCGGAACCCCGGGAACGCTCGCAAGTCCTCGAGGCGCACGAGCAACTTGTGGGCGACCCATGGGCACTTGTTGATGTCATCGAAGCCCTCGGGGAACAGGAAGTTCCACAGGGGCACCCGCTCCAGGGTCGGGATGTCGATCCCGTCGTCTCCGTAGGGGAGAAGGTCGCCCAACTCCTCCTCGATGAGGGAGGTGAGCCCGTCGTCCTCCTCCATCTCGATCTGCGCGTCCGTGTCGTAGTGCAGGACCGGAGTGACGTTCGCGGCGGGGTTGTAGACGACCTTGCCCACGCCAGCCGAGTACAGCAGCACGTCCAGGACGATGTCCGCGACCGAGTCGTTGGCGCGACCCGCAGCGTATGCGTAGTTGACCCCGGCCTCTGCGACCTGAGCTGAGTCCTCGTCCGTCTTCGCCCGCGACCGGAACTCGATGTACGGGTCTGTGCTCAGGATCGACGGCACCACTGTGTTGGCGGTCGACAGTAGGAAGTTGAAGTTGACCTCGCGCGCGTCGTCCAAGCCACTGAACCCGGCAGCCTCGGCCCGAGACTTCCCCTCGTAGACGGCGGTGATGCGCTCCCACCGGGCTCTGTGTTCGTCGTTGATCCGCTTCTCGGAGGCCTGGATGTCGGCCAGAAGCTCATCGATCCTTGTATTGCTCAAACGAATACGCGCCACAGTGAACTCCGTGCTTGACAAATCGGTTTCGTAACGCTGACACTACCTGTGACTGGTTCATTTTGAAACGGTCAATGGTTCAGGGTGAAACATGATCGACGGCGAGTTCGCTGGCTCACTCTCTGAGGCTGCTTCGGACGACAACACCGAGGCGTTGCTCGAGATGGCTGGGCATGGGCAGCCGGATCCAACTGAAGTCCCCGAGGAGGCTCCCGCCGAGGAGGCCCCCGAGGTTTCAGAGGCCCCCGAGGCCCCCGCGCCCGACACCCGGTATGTCGCCATGGAGGCCCAGGTCGCCGCGATGGCGCAGCAGATCCAGACCCTGACTTCGGTCCTGACCCAGCAGGTTGCGCCCCCCGAGGTCGCCGCCGCCCCGGCTGAAGAGCCGCCTGACCTGGCGACCGCGCCCGCCGACGAGTACGTCCGGTATCACGCGCGGCAGGCTAACAAGGAGTTGGAGGCCAAGCTCGACAAGCTGGTCGAGAGCCTCGCGCCCATCCAGCGCCGAGAGCGCTTCGTCGGCGCGTACCACGAGGCAGCCGTCGAACTCGATGTCGACCCCCGCACCATGTCGGGCAAGGTCGCCGAGCTGATGGAGACGGACGACGACATCCGCGCCCTCGCAGACCAGAACCCGAAGGCTGCGGCGCGACTCGCTCTGAAGATGGCGCAGCAGGCAGCAATCGCGGCAAGGCCCGCCCCGGCCCCTCGGCCCGCGCCTCCGTCCCGACCCGCAGCTCGCCCGTCTTCAGCCAGCAGCCCGCGACGGATCGCTGGAGCAGCCGTCCCGAAGTCTTGGGGCGAGGCGATCCAGCAGACACTCAGGGAGCAGGGTGTACCCGAGGGCTCTCACTACACGTTCACCACCCAGGGGAATGCCCCCGAGGGAATCAACTGACCCCACGGGAGCAACCCGTAGACCAAGGGTGACAGCATGACCAGCGCAACACTGAACCTCGTCAACGTCCTCGCCACGACCCTTCCGAAGATCGTTCCGAAGGTCACCTGCGACATCATGCGGGCTCACCCCCTTCTGGTGCATTGCATCCGAAGCGGCGCCTTCACGGTCGAGGACGGCGGCACCGAGATCCGCTGCCCCGTGGTCCTCGAGGACTCTGCGAACACGGGCGCGATTGCGCTCTACGAGTCCTTCGGCATCACGCCCAACGACGTGCCCGACACCGCTCGGTACGCGGGATGGCCGAAGTACCGGTTCTCGTGGACCCTCGATCAGACCGAGATCGACCAGAACAGCGGTCCGCAGAAGGTCATCGACCTCGCGGACACCAAGCAGACGCAGGCTCTGCACACCTTCCTGGCCGGGATCAGCGCGGACCTGATGGCTGACGGCACTGCGTTCCCCGCGAAGCGGCTGAAGGGCATCGAGACCTTCATCGAGTTCGACACGCAGGCGCAGCAGGTCGTCAACGCCACCACCCCCGGCGGGCTCCCCAAGGCGACCTACGCGAACTGGCGCAACCAGTACGGTGCGATCTCCGCGTTCGGCACCGACGGTCTCGACACCTGGAACACGGTGTGGCGGGCCTGCTCCAGCCAGGGTCTCCACCCCGACATCCTGATCACCGACGACGTGGTCTACGGGTTCTACGAGAAGGAGATGAGCCCGAAGCAGGCCCTCTTCGACGCGTCCCTGGCCGAGTTCGGGTACACCAACATGATGTTCAAGGAGGCTCCGGTCGTGTACGACCGGGACAACCTGACCGCATCCGGCAAGACCTTCTTCCTGACGACCACGGGCAAGACGGTCAAGGGCGGCATCTCCCCCGAGATGTTCACGGTCCCCGGGCTGAACGCGCTGCCGAAGAACAAGGGCAACGGCTTCGGCTTCCAGCTCCACTTCCTCAAGCAGAAGTCGGGCGGGATGCTGCGGATCGACAAGCCTCAGAAGCCCGTCAACCAGGACGCAGTCGTGGTCAACGGATTCCTCAACCCCCTGCTCTCCTGCTCCAGCATCAAGCGGCAGGGTGGCACCAGCTTCTCCGGCGCGGTCCAGTACTGAGCCACCGACAAGGAGTACCAAGATGAGCATCGCGCAGATCGGTGGAGCAACCTCCCCCAAGATCGTCTACGGACGGAACAACACTGGTGGCACGCTGAGTGCTGGCGACATCGTCCAGGCCGACCTGGTCGATGGCGCTGGCGACGGCTACGACTGGAACACGCCTGACATCGACCTGACCAAGCCCGAGTCGCTCTCTGCGATGCGTGGCACGGTGTGGGTCGCCGAGGGTGCCGTCACCACGACCTTCGTTGACCAGGCGCACATCGCTGTGCTGGTCGAGGGCTACGCCGAGGAGGCTGCGGTCGACGGCACGGTCGGCGCCGGGGTCGCCCTGGGCGATGCGCTCATCATCCAGGACGGTGTGGGCAAGCTGGCTGCGGCGACCAACCTCGACTTCACGGTCGATGCCATGACCGCAGTCGCAGGCACGGGCCAGGACCCCACCACCCCAAGCGGCGCAGAGTTTCTCGCGCTGATCGCGGACGTTGCTGCACTCCGCGAGAACATCATCGCCCTGGTGGACGACAAGAACGTGGTCGCCATCGCCCTCGAGGCGAGCGCGGTCGATGGGACCTCCAAGGTCTACTTCAAGCAGAACTGATCGGAGCCTCTGATGCCGCTTCATCCGCCTCTTTCCATGGCGACGACCGGGCCGCGCAAGCTGGGTGGCCTGCAGCAGTACGTCATCCCGCTGCAGGCTATGTCGGCAACGGGCAGCTTCTTCGTTGGGATGGCGATCGATGGGGACCAGGAGATCAACGCGATCTCTTACCTCCCGGTCGACAACATCGCCGCTGACCCCGCAAACCACTGGACTTTCGAGGCCGCGTCTTGGACCGCGCTGGGAGCCCCGAATGCAACGGTAGTGGCCGCCGTGAACACATCGGCGGGCGGACTGAATGGTTTGACCCTGGCTGTGCCGGTGAACTTCACCATCGCTGCCGGCAGGCTTCTCGCTGGCGAGACCCTGATCTTCACCTTCACCCTGGGTGGGGGTGTGGCAAACCTGACCGAAGGCGCCGCCCTGGTCATCACCACAAAGCGCTGCAGCACCTACTGAGGTAGCGGCGCGGTAGGAGACCGCAATGCGCCTCGCTGACGCCCGCACCGCGCTGAAGCGCCGCCGCTCCGACCGGAGCTACTCCAACGCGGCACTCAACGGCTTCTTGAACGACGCTCGCCGGGACATCGAGTCTCGGAAGCGTTGGTCTTGGCTCCGTCGCACTTGGTCGTTCCCGACGACTGGCACGGACTCCACCAACATCACCACATTCGTCGCGACTCTCGGGTCGCGGGTGGCTGCTGTTGATGCGACGGGCCCGGTGACGATGTTCGGTCGCAGGCTGCTCGTCGGGAATCGTGTCGTCCGCGTCGTCAACGTCAACTCCACCGGGCTTGCCTACACGCTCGCCGCCCCATGGAACGAGACGACGACGGCAAAGAGCACGGTGACGGTCCTCTACGACGAGCTCGCCCTCCCGCTGGACGCGGACACTGCGCTCCAGGTGGTGCTCCGCGACGGCAACGGGTACGGCAGGGCGCTCAATGCGGTCACCCAGGGCGCCGCTGCGTCGTGGGATCCGACGACGACCGGGGAGCCTCGGGACTTCTGCGTCGTTCGGCGCGAGCCCATCCCCGCGCCGAAGGCTGCCCCCGCTGCCGCTGACTCTGGCGCCGGCTCGGGGCCTGCTGCCGCGACCTACCTGTATTGGCAGTCCTACGTGGACAAGCAGAGCGGGGCAGAGTCGGCGTTGTCCGCGTCTGTCTCCTACATCCAGGTCGGCACAAACGCAGTGACCGTCAACCCCACCGACCGGCGCGACCTCCTCTGCCGGATCTACCGGAGCCGCGCCGGGGGCACCGTGCCCTACTACGTGGGCGAGACGACCGCATACGGGGCGCTCTTCTCGGACACGGTGGAGGACGAGTACCTCGGGGAGCGGGGCCCGGAGTCTGGGAACGAGGCGTTCCTGCGGCTTTGGCCCGTTCCGAGTGGCGTGTACCAGGTCGAGGCGACCGTGCTGGTTCGCGGGGTGGACCTGAGCGACGACAACGACCGCCCCCTGTTCCCCGCCGTGTTTGATGACGTCTGGCTGGCTGGCGCCGAAGCGCTGATGCTGGAGGCGAGCGACGAGCAGGGCCGAGCGAACGCAGCTCGTCAGCGCGTGCAGGCTGGCATCAAGCGGATGATGGACCAGGACACGGTAGAGGGGAGTCGTCGGCTCTCCGTTGGTGGGCGAGGCTCGTTCAGGGGGATCCCGGTCGGCTACCCCGACGTGATCCAGAACTGACATGGCCGGCGCGAAGGGCAAGTCGCAGAGGTTTGAGCCGGTCAATGTGGCCGGGCTGGACACGCGCGTCTGGCAGGCCGAGGGCACCAGCACCGATGCGGTGGGTGTCGTCTTCACGCTTCGTGGCGAGGTCGCCAAGGTGAAGGGGATCGTGCCCCTGGTGGACTGGTCCGAGGACCCGTTCGCCCCGTTCTCGGTGAACGGTGCCTTCGGACTGTCCCAGGTCCACCACCACGGGACGACCGAGATCCTTGTCCACTACGACGACAAGATCGCGGTGTTGGAGGCGGGCACGCTGACGACGCTGTTCACGGGGAAGCGCTCCGCGAGCCGACCCCGCGAAGGGATCCGCACCGCGCAGTACGCGGACATGCTGGCGTTCTTCGACGGGCAGACGCAGAACGTGCGCTGGGACGGACACATCCCGGCGCCGCTGGGGATCCACGCGCCGCCCCCGCATCTCGGGCTGCACCTCATCAACGAGGCTGCCGCTGTCGAGCTCAGTTCGCTCTTCGCCATGAAGCACAATGCGACGGCGACCTCGCATGTCACGTACTCCTACGTCCAGACGTACATCAACGACCGGGGCCAGGAGAGCGAGCCCTCAGTCGTTGCGTCGATCTCGGACGACGACGCCCTGGCGGATGCGCTCTACAACGTGGCGGTGATCTCGGACTGCACCCCGACAGATCCGAATGTCATCGCGAGGCAGTTCTACCGGGCGACGGATGCGCGGACCTTCCTGCTGCTGCGTCGGCTGAACGGGGTCAAGAGTCGGACCTGGTACGACTACACGGACGCGGGGTCGGAGCCGACGCTCAACACGCTGGCAGCCTCCGGGGACAACGCAGCTCCTCCTGTGGCGCGATGGGGGTTCGTCTTCCGGGGCCGGATGTACTTCGGCGGGGTCGAGGACACGCCTTCGTTCCTCTACTACTCCAACCTGGACGCGCCCGAGTCCGCTGCCACCCGCAACGTGATCGACGTGTCGTCCAGCGACGGCGACGTTGTGGTCGGGTGGTCGGTGGCGCAGGACTTCGCCCTGGTGTTCAAGAGGAACGCTGTGTTCCTGCTGACGCACGACCGCAACGAGGACCCGATCCTCACCCCGGTGGTGCGAGGGGTCGGCGCGATTTCGGACAAGGCGATCGTGCCCTTCGACGGGAAGGTCTACTTCCTCTCGGACGACGGGTTCTTCGTCACGGACGGGAACAAGGTCACCCACCTCTCGGCGGCTCTGGACGACTGGGTTCGGCTGCTCCCCCAGGCACACCTCGAGGACGCTTTCGGCTGGGTCGATCAGGCGGGCCGACGGGTGATGCTCTCGGTGAACGCGGGGGGTAGCGAGCACAACGACGAGGTCTGGGCGATCCACATCGACACGGGCGCCATCACCCGCCTGAGCGGGTTCATCCTGGGCGCGGCGATGAACTACAAGCGTGAGACGCTGGTCATCTTCCGTCACGACCCTGGTGGCGGCGAGGAGTGGGACCTCGGGCTCTGGGGCGCCAGCGACACGATCGATGAGACTGCCTACACCGGGCGCTGGGACACTCGCTGGCTGGAGTTCAAGAAGCCCCACACGGACAAGGCGTTCAGCCACGTCATCGTCTACTACACCCAGGACGGGAGCCACGAGTTGTCGGTGGACTGGGCGACGTCGTGGGACGACCGCAGCGCATCGGGCAGCTCCACGGTGCGGCTCTCTGATTCCGACGCTCCGGTTTGGGGAACCGGGGTCTGGGGCACAGCTCGGGACTGGGACGGTCCTCGCCGTCGAAGCGCCCGGGTGGACATCACCGACGACGTCCACCAGGAGGTGATCGGCAAGTCGATCCGCTTCTCCTTCGGGACGACGGCGAAGAACACCCCGTTCCACATCGCTGGCTTTGAGGTCTTCTATCGCGACCACGGCAACAGGCAGGACGGCACCGATGCGACGTTCTGAGTCCATGCGACGTATCGAGGTCGCCATCCTGTCCGCCGACCTGGGGGTCACCGTGGGGCAACTCAAGCGGGACTTCCTGCGTGGGGTGAACGCGGCGCTGCGCCTGGTTGGCGGGCCCCGAGTGCCCTCCCTGGACGACGAGGGCGCGCTGTACCGAGCCATGTTGCGTCTTGAAGGGGAGGTCGGCTGATGCACTACAAGCCAAAGGATGTGCCCCAGACCGGCTTCGTCGCGAACGCAGACGCGCTGATGCGCGAGTTCAACCGGGCCGAGCAGGCTGGGAACGAGATCGACCAGAGCAACCTCGCCAACCTGGGGATCCTGTTCAGCTACCCGGCGCTGCCGTCGTCCACAGCGGACGGCACGACGTTCACGCATGACGCCGGGACGACGCTGCTGCTGGTCGACCCGAATGACGGTGTCCCCGAGCCGATGACCATCATCGATGTCGGCACGGCGGTGACAACCCGGGAGGAGTGGCTGCCCATCTACGACGGCGCGCTGTCGGAGACGCCTGCGGTCCTGACGTTCACGCTGACCAACGCGATGCCCATGATCATCATCGGTCAGGTCGAGTGGCAGGTTGCCGGCGGCGCGTCCGCCGCGTTCCGAGGGATCCGCCTGCGCGTGCTCCTCGACGGCACCCCGCTCGACACGACCAGCACCTGTCACGCCGAGCAGCAGGGCGCACCGGTCATCACCTACTGGGGCGGGTACGTCGAGCAGATCGTGTTCCTCTCTGCGGGTGACCATCGGATCGAGATGCAAGGGGCCGACATGCGGCAGGCCGACGCGGAGATCGCCGGGGTCTTCAGGCGCACCATCCTTGCCATGGGGTTCCCCCGATGAGCCTCTCCAACCGCATCCGCCCCGGCGAGCCGCTCGACGCTGACGAGGTCGAGCAGAACTTCCAGGATCTGGACACGCTCATCTCTGCGATGGACGAGGAGCAGATCGAGCGAGGCGCCATCAACACGCGCCACGCCGAGTCGGCGAACGACTGGAAGACCCTGGAGACGAAGACGGAGGCTGCCGGCGTGCCCCTCGGTGTCGCCCAGGCACTCGTCCCCTTGGTCCCGTCGAACTTCACGACCTACACGGGCGAGGCGTATCTGGTCCGAGGGATGGTCACGGCGCAGTCCACGGGGGTGAACCCGCGAGTGATCCTCCAGATCAGGATCGGTGGAGTGACCGTCATCACCCGGCGGCGCGACATGCCGCAGGGGACCATCTCGTTCCCCATCGCGTGGCTTGCTGTTGCTGGGGCTGGCACCACCCAGGTGGAGTTGTGGGGCGCTGGGGTGAACTGCACGGCGAGCCTGTCGCAGTTGACCGTGCTCGCGGTGCGGAGGTAGGTCATGGCTGACTACACCCCCCCGGTCATCAGCAACGGAGATGCGCTCGCCGCGTCTTCCGTCTCGACTGGGTTCAGCGACTACGGGGACGCCATCAACTTCGCCGTCGGCCTCGACGGTGGCGGGCCAGCGAACATCCCCGCCGGGTCGTTGTCGTTCCGCCCGTTCCACAAGAATTGCCTGACCGAGCTCTGGACGTTCAGCAACGACGGGGTCACAGCGAGTTGTCCTGTCAGGTACGCGGCAGCCAACGGTGCGGACACGACTGCGATCCAGGCGGGTCGCAACTTCGCGATGCTGAACAAGTTTGAGATCGAGGGCTGCTGCGGTCGGATCTACCTCCAGCGCAATGCCGACCTGTACATCACCGCTTCAGCCGACTTCAAGTACTGCAAGACGGCCACCTGGGGTGGCGGCGCCATCTTCACCCACACAGTGTCCACCTATGTGTTGTTCGACAGCGAGGCAACGATCGCTGCTCGGTCCCACATCGTGACTGAGACTGGAGCGGACACGCATCGGCGCCCGCTCCACATCAACCACCAAGCCACGAGGACGGCAGCGACGGGCGCGACGGCGGGGTGGCACGACATTCACATGACTGCAGACTTCCGCTCTTCGTCCGAGTCAACGAACGCAGTCAACGGTTTCATCCACTGGGTCTGCACGGGGCGTTCATTGAACGTGCTCGCGCTATACAGGTGAATGGTAGGGTAGGCAACATGTACGACGTTTTCTCCCGAGCCTTCCCGACCGCCCCGTTCCGCGAAGAGGCTGAGAACGAGCGACGTGTCGCTGTTGACCGCTACTTGTCTCGGTTGCAGGGGCAGGGCCCCCAGCTTGGGCCTGCCGCCTCCACCGGGTTCCGTGGTGCGGACCTCGCACGCTTGGGCGCGGCTCAGGGTGCTCGAGCTGTCGAGCCTGCGGCGGTGAACATGAGCGCCCGGCTGGCTGCGTGGCAGCGCGAGCGGCAGCGGATCGCGGAGGAGTCCACGCGCAAGAGCCGCCTGCTGGCTGAGATCGACGCTGCCGCAGGGGGCGCAGTCCGAGCTGGGGTCACCCAGGGCACGGCGCTGGCGTACAAGGGTCTGGCTCCGCTGCTGGACCGAGGTCTGTCTGGCATCGACAACGACGAGCCCGGGTACTTCAGCGGGCTCAAGGGGAGGTTCTCCTGATGGCTGCTGGCGATCCGATCACAAGCCCGGAAGAGCTCTACCGCAGGACGGAGAACGCGACTGCCACGGAGCGCGGTCCCTGGATGGGGCACCGCTACCGTCAGGACCAACTCAGTGGGCAGGACATCTACGACCGGTTCATCGCTCCCGACGAGCGGCGCCGGGTCGGCGACATCATGTCCGGTCTGCAGCAGCAGCGAGGCCAGGGAGCAGCGCTGGCTCGCGGGCTAAACCGGGACAAGGCGGCGCGCTCGGGGTTCGGCTCCCGGCTCAGGGAGGCTCTGGGCAGTAGCTTTGACCAGGCCATGGCGCAGCGGGAGGCGCAGGCGGCGCGGGATGCAAAGGAGCAACTCACGGCGATGAACGCGGACCCGGCTCGCTTCGACGTGCTTCGGCGTGCGAGCGAGGCGTACCAGAAGCGGCTGAACCGGGACACGATCGGGAACAGCGTCTGGAGCGGGATCGACTCCGCTGTCGGGACGGGCTTTGCTGCGGCGGGTGGACCCTGGGCCGGGCTCGGAGCTGGACTCCTTGCTGCTGGCGCAGGTCGGTCGGCGCACGCTGGCGCCATCCTCGCCGGCATGGCTGCGGAGGGCGCGGAGCGCTACTCCCCCAACAACATCGACTCCTTGGACTTGGCCTCCCTGGCGAACAGCATCGGCACGGGAGCCTCCGGGCAGCGTGCCGTCGGGTTCCGGGGTGCAGGCCAGCAGCGTGGCACTGCGTACAGGCAGGCGCTGGAAGACGAGTACGGAGGGTATGGCTGATG
>Ga0209128_1001345_pt1 | contig 16849 bp, 19 predicted proteins | sample ETNvirnome_6_100_FD_184072 | JGI IMG/M metagenome (GOLD analysis project Ga0209128, IMG submission 184072) | Marine viral communities from the Pacific Ocean - ETNP_6_100 (SPAdes) (version 2) | ecosystem: Environmental > Aquatic > Marine > Oceanic | place: Pacific Ocean | collected 2013-06-19 | reverse complement strand
CTGTAGAGTTTTTAATCTTGGAGAAAATATGGATTACAATATCTCAGGGCCGTTAACTAGAGAATGGTTCAAATGGAACGAAAAGATAAAAGCTAGTTTGATATGACGAAAAAGATGACAGATATTGCTGTTGTGGTGCAGGCGCGCCTGGGCTCGCAGCGTGTTCCACAAAAAATGATTAAGCCATTTGCCGGAACAACTTTAATGGATATCATGCTGAAAAAGGTGAAAAAATCAAATATTATTGACATGGAACACTTTTATGTCTCGGCATACGAAAAGGAACTGGTTGACATTTGCGAGAAGCATGGAGTAAAGGTATTCAACAGAAGTGAAGAATCGGCGAACTCTGAAGGTACACCTTTGACACAGATGTATGAGTGGTGGGATAAACTACCGTATACATACTGTGTGTTATTGAATGCATGTGCTCCCTTTATGACGATAGAGACAATAGATAAATTCATAAGGGAATATAGTGAGACCAATTCGGATGGTTTATTCGGCGTCATGGAGAAAAAAAATTATTTTTGGAACTTGGGTGGTGAAATGATCACAAATTGGCCGGTTGGCCAAGCTTGCATGAACACCAAATTTGTTGAAGTCACTTATGAAGCTGCTCATTGTTTGTATGCCGGCAGAATGGATAGAATTGGTGAAGGGATTTGGATGGGCGATTTTAACAAGGCCGGAGATATTGAGTTGTACGCAATGAAGGAAGAAGAGACGTTGGATATAGATTATCAGTGGCAATTCGATATGTGTGAATCGCTCTACCAGCAAACCAAAGAAGGTAAGTGATGTTTTATATATTTGAGATGGCTAATAATCATCAGGGTAGCGTGGCACATGCTAAACTGATCATAGATCAATTTGCCGCTATGACTAAGAAATACGACCTCGCCGCGGCCGTTAAGCTGCAATTTAGACAATTGGGTTCGTTTATTCACAAAGACTATGCCAACTCAGATCTCAAGTACGTCAAGAGGTTCAAGGACACAGAGTTATCCAAAGAGCAATTTCGCGAAATAGTGCAGCACATTAAACAAGCTGGACTTAAAACAGTGGCCACGCCATTTGACAACGAATCTTTGCCATGGTTAGAAGAATTGGACATTTCAGTCGTCAAGATTGCTAGCTGCTCCGTAGACGATTGGCCACTGCTGAACTCTGTTTCAGATATAAATAAGAAAATAATAATCTCTACTGCTGGAGCAAAAATTGAAGAGTTGCGAGAAGTGTATACATTATTTAAGAAAAAGGGCCGCGACTTTGCGTTTATGCACTGTGTGGGTGAGTATCCTACCCCCACCGAGTCTGCTAACTTAAATAGAATTAATACTCTAAGAGATGAGTTTCCCGACATTGAAATAGGTTTCTCCACTCATGAATCTCCGAAGCAGCGTAGTTTGGCTCCTGTGGCTATGTCCATGGGATGCACAATTATCGAAAAGCACGTTGGCGTTGAGACGGATGAAATAAAATTAAATACTTATTCATGCACTCCCGATGAGATGGAAGAAGCTATACTCCAGATTAACGAAATTAAAGGCGCGTTAGTTGGTGAGTCCGACAATCAGCGTAAATCTTTGAAGAGCCTGAAGAGAGGCATATATGCCAGTAGGGATATAAACCCGGGCGACCAAGTGAATTTGGAAGATTTGTATTTTGCTATGCCTGTGCGAGAAGGTCAACTGGACGCATCTAATGTAAGGGAAATTTTAAATGGCTTTGAGAGCAACGCTGTAATAAAAAAAGATTCTGCGGTTTTAAAGGGTACTTTCGCTCCAGCTAGCAAGAAAGATGCAGTAGCGGAGATTTTAAGTTATGTCAGAGGATACCTCAATGCATCGCGAATTCCAATAAGTAAAAAAGACGATGCTGAAATATCCGCCCACTTCGGAATTGAAGGGTTCGGCGACACTGGTGTATTCATTATTAATAAAATTAACAGAGAGTACTGTAAAAAATTACTAGTAGTCTTTCCAGGTCAGACACATCCGACACACCACCATATCAAAAAGGAGGAATCCTTTGAATTGTTGAACGGCGATTGTGTTTTAACACTGAACGATAAAGAGATCGTACTGGAAAAGGGTAACCCAGTCTTAATTCCACAGGGGGTGGCACATTCCTTCAAAAGCGAGGACGGCTGTATAATAGAGGAAGTTTCAACCACGCATATTCCGGGCGACTCCGTTTATAGAGATCCAGAAATCAATAAGCTAAAATTATCTGAGAGAAAGATCGTTATAAAAAATTTGATGGAACAATGGTGAATGTTGGACAACAGGTGCAACCATTGGTACTTGGTACTAAGTGGTATGATTGTATATTAATCAGATCTGGAGAACATGGAGAGCGTTGGACCACTTCCGATGAACAATTAGACGTTAGAATTGCAAAGAGACTGAAAAACTATAAGAATCAGAACAGAAAGCACACTAGCAGTAATATATGGTATAGTGTTGATGCGGATTTGTGTTTCAGTTCTGAGCAATATAAAAGATGGTCGGGGACAGCACGCCTCCCTAGGAAAGATCATTCATTTTTCTCATCTAGGAAGAACTTTTTAGATGGCGAATTTGGTTTGGGTTACTGCGACTTGATAATGGAACTAGGCAAGCTTCTGAAAGACCAGCCGCGGCAACTAGTTGGTTTTGAGGGAATAATTGGATATCCGAAGTTTTTAGAGAAATTTGAAAACAGCAGTGTTCTCATAGTTGGCGGCGGCCCATCTTCCGATACTGCGCATTGGGAGAATGTGACCACTGATTTTACTTGGTCAATTAATCGCTTTTATTTGAATGATAGGGTTGTTTCGCGAGGCGTCGATTTGGCGACTATAGCAGCACACATCGATCTACAGTCTGAAAAAAAGCTGCACGAACACATGAACAATAGCGAAACGGCTATTTCATTTGAACTGGATCGGGGCAATCCGCACTCGATAAAGGGTGTAGACAAATCTGCGTTTAGAAATATGCACCAGTTTTCTCAGGAATATCCGACCCGCACCACATATTTTCATACTAGATACAAATCCCAGCCGGGAGTTGGAATGCGTATGATTGTTTATGCCATGTTACTGGGTTGTCGTGACATATATTTTGTTGGCATAGACGGTTTTACGAACGACGGCCCCATACATTGCTTTGAGAAAGATAAAGAGAATCCAAATTGGTATCAAAAATACGGTGAGAGTTTGCAAATCAGACAATACATCACTTTTTGGGAGTATATACGCGAACTCAAAGCAATGTATAACATGCACACTAATTTTTATAACCTAGGGGAGGGAAATAAACATAATATTTCTGCGCCAATTACGCGTGAACAATTTCCTCTTACGCCTGAGATTGACAAACTGATTGTGAGGGAGAAAGATGTCGATTAGAATTGACTCTATTAAGAAAAAACATTTCACGACAATGGAATTGGAAATATCCCAAGACGGAAAAATTCAAAAACCAGATTTCAAAAGGCCATATAGAGATAAGAAGGAGGGGCTACAGAAAAAGCCTTTTAGCTTTAAACTTTCTCGTGATGATGGAAGATACGTCGGCAAAGGGTCATTTGGATATGAGGCACTATGGCTGCCGCTGAGCGAAGAAACAGGAATTAAGATTATAAGAGGGTTGGATGATATTGCTCAGATAGAGAAAAATGTCAAGTATATTAACTCTATCGATTCCGACATCTTTCCGAGTATACACTGGTTCGAGAGGGCAATTATTAACGAGAATGAATGTCTGATAATAGAGATGGAAAATATACGAAGTATAGAAGAAGAACTATTCTCAGAGGCTGAAAATTATCTACATTCAGATGATAAGAGATATATTAGTTCTAAAGTGAACGTTCCCGTACGCCATATCGATCGCTGTATCAGAGAATTTAAAAAACACCAACTGATGCCGGAGTTTACATGGGAGAAAAATGGGGGGTTTTCTACAGTTAATGTGATTGGAGGTAAAATAGTCGATTTTCACACGTTCAAGTATATGAAGGAGAGGTACCTGTTTCCTACGAACGGTGCATCTACAAAGGACACTGAAGAAATTTACAAGCGCGCCTTGCAAAGATATAGAAAGTGGATCGATCTTAGTAGTGAAAGGATTCCGAAATGGAAAGGTACCATATATCAGGGGATGGAATTTGACAACGACTTTGTCATGAATGGATATTCGTCTGATGGCAAAATATTTGATAGCAATTTGAAAATACATTTTATGCCGCTTGACAGAATAAAAGGTGGCAAGGTACTGGAGATTGGCTCGAATCAGGGATATTTTTGTACGCAGGCTGCATTGCATGGGGCAAAAAAGGTGTTGGGAGTTGAATTAACAGAAGAAGATGTCATGACGGCTAGCGAGATACGCGACGAACTCACAAAATTAGAAAATATAGAGTATATTGCAGCCGATGCGAAAGAGACTATAGTTGGTAACGGCGAATGGTACGATCTCATAATTCTTAGTTCTGTGTTTCATCAATTATACCCCGATATGCACACCAATAGAGCGGACAACTTCTTATCAGATATGGCCTCTAGATGTCAATATTTGTTTTTCGAAACTCCGATTAGACACAAGCACTTCAACGTAGCTTTAGAGGAGATGGCAAAAAAGTTGGAAAAGCATTTCGAAAAAGTTAGATTGTCGTATGTTTATGACGCGTATTCAACTGGTTATAGGGCCATATTTATTTGCTCTCCGATGGATCCTCTGTACAACGATAGAGGGATTTGGAAGGGTCGCAAGTAAGATGAATTTGACGACATATAAGGAGCACTATGAGGACTGAAATGAAAACTAAGTGGTTGAGCAAAAAAGATGCGGATCTATATGGATTCCATGGCCCGTATCACAATGGTAGATCTGCAGTAGAACATTATAATGAAAAAATAATCGCCCGTCGTGAGAAATACAAACCGAAAGAGCCACGCACTATTTTAGATTTTGAAGAGGAGTTCAGATTCACTGGCCATCACAAGATTGATAATTTTTTTAACGATACGGAGAAGGGCGAACTTCTAAAAATAAGAGATACGATAGAACGCTTTACTGATGAAGACATCAACATAAAGAAAAGAGACGCAAACATGGCGTTTATCAATCAGCCAATATTAAACATACCTGAACTCTATAAATTTGTGTTTGATGAAAGGCTGATTCAGGTTGCCACATCCTATTACGGCTGTATTCCGGCACTATCTTCAGTTGCAGTGCGAAGAAGTTATATAACCGACAGTCCGCCGGTAACTAATCAGTTTTTTCATCGTGATTACAATGGTTTAGTTAAAATAGTGAAGGTGATCATCTATCTGAATGATGTTGATGAGTCTGGAGGGCCGTTTACGTATGTGTCGAAAAGTGCAGGTAAGATGTTTGACAACTGGTGGAGATATCATTATCTAGATGATTCCATAATACAAAAGTATTATGATCCGGAGGATATCTTACCTCTAACTGCCAATTTTGGGGATGTACTATTCGCAGGCACACGTGGTTGGCACAAAGGCGCAAAGCCGAAGAACAAAGAAAGATATGCTATTCACGCATGTTTTCTTATTCATCCGGAATTAACTGGACCTGGACATCAAAAAGAATCGACAAAGGATAACTGGTACCAAATAAGGGAACAGGATTATCACAACATTCCAGAACACTTAAGGCCGGCCGCAGATTTTTTGATAAAGGTGTAGAACATGGAAAAAGATACGAGGCCATGGGGAAATTATGAGGTCCTCTTAGATGATGAGGATTGCAAGGTTAAAAAAATAACAATTAAACCAAAGGCGCGCCCGAGTTACCAGTATCATCATAAAAGATCTGAGATATGGATCATGGTCAGTGGCCATGGCCAGGTCACTTTGGATGACAAAGAAAGGTTTGTGACTTCAGGAGATATAATTGAGGTGCCAATTGAGTGTCGACACAGGATTGAAAATCAGGATGAAAGCAAGAACTTGGTATTTATCGAGATTCAACAAGGCACCTATTTTGGTGAAGATGATATAGTAAGAGTTTCTGACGATTACGACAGATGTTAAAACGACATGTTTGAGAAATATAAGGTATTGATACCTACTGCTGGTTTGGGCACACGACTAGAACAGTTTAGTAAAAATCTCAACAAAGCTCTTGTGTCGGTTGATAACAAGCCGGTGATTTCGCACGTCATAGAAAAATTCCCTAAAAACATAGAAATTGTCATCGCTTTAGGACACAAGGGTGCTCTTATAAAGGATTACATCAATTTAGCCCACCCGGATAGAAGATTCACATTCGTTGAGGTGGATAACTACTGCGATCCGGGCGCAGGTTTAGGATACAGTATACTGCAATGTAAAGACTTCCTACAATGCCCATTCATTTTTTGTACAAATGATTCGTTGGTGTTGGAGGAGATACCTGAACCATCAATGAATTGGATGGGGTTTGCCGAAACACACGATGATAACCAATATCGCACTATCAAAGTGGATGGCGCCAGGATCAGGGAACTACTCGAAAAGAATGAGGACAGCACTCCATATACCTATATCGGATTATCGGGTATACGCGACTATAAGGAATTCTGGGATCAGATGGTGTCTGGAATTAATTATGGCTCGATCATGATAGGGGAGAGTTATGGCCTTAGACACTTGATTAAAACGTCCGATGTTGAAGCTAAAAGGTTTACATGGTTTGACACCGGGAATATCGAAGAATTAGAGAGAACCAGAGAATACTTCAAGAAAGATGATGGGTTGGAGATCTTGGAAAAGCCAAGTGAAGCTATATGGTTCACTAACGATAAGGTGATCAAGTATTCGGCCGATCGAGAGTTTATAAGAAAAAGAATTGAAAGGTCTCAGATTCTGTCGGGATATGTTCCGGAGGTGGTAGACAAGAAAGAAAATATGTACTCCTATAAGATGATCAAAGGGGACACAATATCTAAGCTGCTGACTGTACCACTTTTCTTGGATTTTTTAAAATTTATAGAAGGCTTTTGGACGAGACCTACTTTACCCTCTGGGGCCTACGATGATTTTGAACAAGGATGTATGTCGTTTTATAAGGATAAGACGTATAAGAGAGTAAAGCAGTATTTTGACAGATTCCAACAGGATGATTCCTCAGAATTTATAAACGGAATGCATGTGCCCAAATTGCATGATTTGTTAGACAAAGTTGATTGGAGTTATATGGCTGATGGCCGGCCCTCTAGATATCATGGAGATCTTCATTTTGAAAACATACTGGTATCAGAGAACGCAGATTTTATCTTATTAGATTGGAGGCAGGAATTCGCCGATTCTTTAGAGCACGGAGATCTTTATTACGATCTGGCCAAACTTTTACATGGAATGATAGTTTCACATGAGTTGGTCAACAAGGAAATGTTTGTTATTGAAAAAAAGGCTAATGTAATTAAATTTGATATATTAAGAAAGAACATTATGGTAGAATGTGAGAGGGAGTTCGAGAGTTTCATAATAAATAATAACTACGACATAAGAAAGGTTAGGATACTGACAGCACTAGTATTTTTAAATATTGCAGCATTGCACCACTATCCTTATTCGGAATTCTTGTTTTATCTGGGAAAATACCAACTTAACAATCTACTGGCCAATGAATCATGAATAGCAAATTTTTTATCGGGCCGATGTCTAAAAATGTGACTGACACGGTTATAAATTTTTGTGAAGAAACTGGTAACCACATCGGCCTAATACCGTCTAGACGACAAGTTGAACATGACGGAGGATACGTTAACAACTGGCGAACGAAGGAGTTCGTTGATTACGTCAAAACACGAACAGATAAAGTGATTGTCCAACGTGATCACGCCGGCGCTCTGCAGGGCTACAAAGGGGATGACGGATTAGAGTCCTTGAGGATCGATGCTGAGTGCGGTTTGGATCTGATTCACATTGACCCGTGGAAAAAATTCACAGACTTGCAAGAGGCCGCTGAAGAGACATCCAACAATATAAAATTATGTTATTCAATCAATGATAAGTGCAGATATGAAGTCGGAACAGAGGAATCGATTCACAGGTACGAACATCATGAGCTAGAAATGTTTTTGATGATGTTGCGAAATAAGCTGGGGAACCTGTTTGAGAAGGTAGAATTTGCAGTCATACAATGTGGCACAAAATTACAGTCTAATAAAAATGTTTCAGAGTTTGATGAACAACGTTGCATTAGGATGATAAATGTGTGCGACGAATATGGATTGTCTAGCAAAGAACATAACGGGGATTACGTTTCGTTAGACATAGTTAAAAGGAAATTTGATTTAGGTTTGACGGCAGTAAATATCGCCCCGGAATTTGGCACGATTGAGACTATGGTCATATTAGAAGAGATAAAAAAGCTTGACCGGTCTGATTTGCTGGATAGATTTTATAAGCTGTGTTGCGATTCTGGTAGATGGATTAAATGGTTCCCAGAGGGTTTTGAACCACATAAAAATGTCGAAGAGATCATAACAGTCAGTGGCCACTATGTCTTTTCAAATCCGGAGTTTGGTTTGATTAGAAATGAGTTGGAGAATATAGATGAGAGAGTATGCGAAAAGATAACGGAAAAGCTGAGATCATTGCATTCGATTTAGATGATGTGTTATGTGTCAGAGATAATGACGAAGGCGCAATTAAAAAGTACTTAAGCTGCAAACCAATTCAAGAAATGATCGAGATCTGCAACAAATGTTACGATGACGGCTACGAGATTGTGATCTATACTGCGCGAGGCATGACATCTTTCAAGGGAAACCATCATGAGGTCTACGATAACCTGTTTGAGTTGACTAGACAACAGCTAACTGATTGGGGAGTAAAATATCACAAGTTAATTATGGGAAAGGCTCATTATGATCTGTTGATAGACGACAAGGCTAGCTTTTCAGGAGACATCTGTGAAATCAACGATGTTAAACGCGCCCTCGCTGGCAGGAGATTTACATACGTTGATTAATGAATGAGAACAGTTGAGGATAAAATGAATTTAGAAAAAATAGCGAGAAAGTATTTTCAGAACTTTGAAAACAAGGACGTCGACTCTTTGGGCGCCATGTTTCATGAAGACATCGTTCTGAAAGACTGGAATATTTGCGTTGATGGCAAGCAATCAGTATTAGATGCAAACGCTGATATTTTTAACTCTGTTGACGAATTACGAGTCAATGTTGAAAATTTATATATTTCAGATATGACGGTAGTTGCTGAACTTTCAATATACGTTAACAACGATCCAGCCTTGCCTGTTGTTGATATTATTAATTTTAATTCAGATATGAAAATTAAATCAATTGTTGCTTATAGAGGGAATTAATTGTTCACACAGCATTATAGAGGTAAAAAATGAAAATAGTTTTATGCAATTCTGGACACATAAGAACTATGCAGCAGGTATTAAATAACCAAAATGATTTTTTAATTGAATTTAATAATTGCGATGTTTTTGTATATACTTCTGATCTGTGTACTCAACGTAGATGTTCTGATTTTTATGTCGAACCTTCGTCCGAAGTTTTTTACAATAAAAAATATCCTAAAGGTGAAGGCTTAATATGCAAAATTGATAAAAAAGATATTATTTACAAATTGCAAAAAGCTTATGGTCGCAGATTAAAAAATTTTTTCATAGAAAGTGAAGTAATAAATGACCCAAAAAAAGAACAAAATCCTAAAAAATGGGAATTTCACAGAGTTCGCCAGTTTTACAAAATTTATCAATGCAACAAGATGGTCCATGAATATGAAAAAAATAACAATATTAAATATGATATTATTGTAAGGAATAGGCTAGATACAAAGTTTTTACGACATAAGATTAATATAGAACAATTAGTTAATGATTATAAGGGAAATTTAAATAAAGCAGTTTTTATTTTTGGTGGATGGCCAGACCATAAAGGTATAAGCAAATCTAGAATTGGTTTTTCTGATGTCTTTGCGTTTGGAGTCCCCAAGGTGATGGACATTTATGCGGATGTTCATTTTCTTAAAAAAATATACGAAAATGGTGGGTCTAAAATTGATAAAGAAAACCCCGGAAATCAACTAGAGCAATATTTATTAGAATCTGGTTTGGAGATTGTTTATATCCATGGAAAAACACCTAAATCAATACGAGGATATCAAACTATAAGGTAAAAAATGAAAACACAACAATATAGAGGTAAAAAATGAAAACACTTTTTTGTACATCAACAGACAACAATTTTATTGATGGTTGTGCGACTATGATATACTCATTGCGCAAGAACTTGCAAGACTTTGAATCTAACGATTTAAAGGTATATTACACTAATCTTTCAGATGCTGGTAAGGAGAAGATCAGGTTTGCAGCCGGCCCAGAATGCAATTTGACATTTGTTAAACCAGATGATATGGATTATTGCGACGGAGCGACGACGATATATGGCAAGGAGAACAAAGATGTTTATCTTTGCTTGGAATCGTTTAATCAGCCAGAATACGATACGGTCGTATGCTTTGATTCTGACATGCTATGCATAAACCCGTTTGACTATCATGTTGTAGCAAGAAATCAGGCGGATTTTGCCGCTGTACGTACGATTCAAGCCGGTCATCATCGCCCGTTGAGTACCGACGGTCACAAGAAAGTTGGCCAAGATCCGAAGTTTACCAATTTTACTGAAAAGATCAATGGCGGCTTTTGGATCATTGGGAAAGAATGGTTAACTGGGAAAGTTTATAAAAATCTACGTGAAATAGTTGTTAAGGAGACGCGCGGAATATCTGGTGCTGACCAAGAGACAGTTAATAGATATTGTCGAAGAAAATGCAGTAAGAGTAATTTCATGATGCTGCCGGATGGTTACAATTTTAAGAACTGGGGCGGCTTCGGTGGAGATCTTAAGAAGAATATTGGGAGAGGCGGCGACAACCTATTCCAACTTTGCATAGACGATATTAAAATAGTTCACTTTTCTGGACGTAGAAAGCCATGGGCTACGCACATAAAGAGTTCTGATCCTAATGACTTTTGCTCCATTACTGATTTAGAAGGGATGAGTAGAAGTACGGCTGCTAAGATGTGGCACGAATATTATGAAGAGTGTTTTGGCGAAAAGTGTCACTCCAGCATTATGGTAAAAACCAAATGTTTTAAGTGATAATACTTTGGTAAAAATAAGTATATGTTTATGATATACTTGATATATTAATAAGGATAGCCTCTAACATGGTCATATATATAGATATTGATGAAACGATATGTGTTTCACCTAGAAACAGAAATTACGCGGATGCCACACCCATAGTGGAAAACATTCATAAAGCCAATCGGCTGTACGAGCAGGGTCATAAAATAACTTACTGGACAGCCCGCGGCACCGGTAGTGGAATTGACTGGAGGGAATTGACCGAGAGGCAATTCGCTGAATGGGGAGTCAAATACCACAAACTGATGTTGGGGAAACCAATTTACGATTTGTTTATTGATGATAAAAACATGAATGTGGGCGACTGGCCGGATGAATTGACGTTCGATACAGATAGTGGAACTTTACTAGGAACATGACTGTCGCAGATCGCTCAATGTGATCTCTACACGAGAGATATACAGTGAGAAAACCAAGAGAATGGTATCGGAGAAAGAGTCAATTATAATGGAAGCACATGGTTGTGCTTCTTGAAACAGAATAACTGCAGAAACGCAATGGAGGAAACATGGCTAGAGAAATGCATTTTAGCGATCAAGCAATTGGATCGATCATGATGGCGCTACAAAAGGGTTTAGTGGAACAGACTGATATTACGGATATTTTAAAATCATTGAAGTTGAGAGACTCAGAGGTCGGGGTTATGGTTATGAACCCCTCTTTGGTCAAATTTGACACCGACGATGAATATCCCGTGGCTACCGAATAAGTGCCAAAATATCTCTATAGGTGTGAAAGTTGTGGAGAACAGTATAATATTCGGCACTCGATTAAAGAGAAGAGAGAGACTTGTGAAAAATGCGAGACGAAGACTCTGATTCGAGTACCGACATACTCTGGTAACCACAAAATTAAAGACACAAAAAAAGCAGGAGATTTGGTGAATAAATATATTGAGAACGCGAAAGAAGAGATAAAAGATTATAAGGAAGAGTTAAAAAGGGTGGAATACGAAGAATGAGCATGTTGACGAATTATTGGGTGTGGATAGCACTATTTGCGGCCTCCTTGTCAGCGAATTTTGTTTTTGCATGGTATATACGCCTTGCATTCAAGAGGCTGTTCATAACGCTCGACAATATTGCGTCGATATTTCATCTAGTACAAAACTATGCTGAGCACTTGAATAAATTGTATAGTGTCGAGTTATATTACGGAGACGAAACTCTCGAAGCTTTGTTAGAACACACGAAATTTGTTTTAAAAGAATTAGAAAAGTACGAGCAAATGGCGGAATCTTTTATGGTCGAAGAACAGGAAACAAAAATAGATGCACAAGAAAAAGAAGAAGAGTGAACACTATTTTACAAAAGTCCATGAAAATGCCATAGTACAATATGCTCTGACAGATGATCTGGACATACGAACGGAATTGTATAGGGACTATATAGGACCGGTATTTAACGAGTTGGTGGATAAAATTGTGTACACATATAAATTTACATCCTTACCAAATATAGATGAGTTAAAAGAGGACTGTAAAATATGGCTAACTACAATATTGGATAAATTTGATCCAAAAAAAGGTTCTAAGGCTTTCTCATATTTCAGTGTCATAACTAAAAACTGGTTTATACATAAAGTTAAGAAGAACGCGATAAAGAACATGAGAGAAATACATTATGATGATCTCTCGCGTGAATTAGAATATCGTTATGTAGTTGAGGAGTGTCAATATGAGGTTGTACGAGAAGACATGGAATTCTGGCAATTTTTGTGGAAGGAAATAGATTCTTGGGAAAGCATCAAAATGAAGCCAAACGAGGAAAAGGTATACAAAGCCATAAAAGTCCTCTTGGCTAATTCGAATGACATTGAAATTTTCAATAAAAAAGCTATATACTTATACATAAGAGAACTGACTGGCCTAAACACCAAACAGGTGGTCAACAATCTTAATAAGATGAGGAAGAAATACAGAGAATGGAAAAGACAGTGGAGCCAGGGCCGGATATAGACGATGTAGATTCTCACTTGAGGAAAGCTATAAAAAACCTTAATGAGGATCGTGCGATCACTAGTATGCTATTAACTGATGTAGTCACCAGTATAAAGGGCAACACTTTAAACCACAAAGAGATGGGGCAGATAGCCGCCAAATATGTTGAGACACTGCAACGCTCTAATGATCAATTGGTCAGAATTTGTAGCTTGATTGAGAAAAGAAGCGTTTCTGATGGCTTATCTGAGAAGGATAAAGCAGAGATATTTGATATCATACAGGACGACAAAGAATAAGTGTCACGGCTCAGATCAGCATTAAATCCTTTTCGCCATTTTAGAGATCCGGGCGAGGGCGAATATAGTAGGTTGACTAGAGCAGCCAACAAAACACTGGAGCCGGCAATATATGATTTAGAGGCTACAACGGAGAATTATGCTGAAGTGTTACATGTGTACGAACCGGTCGTGCAAAGTTCTGAAGAGAGACACCTGTCAAACGAGTTCACAGCAGATGGTTCCCACAGATATAGAATAGTTGCGAGAGACATTGATAGGTCAATGTGTGTCTCAAATAGCGGTGTTAGTAGTACCGATTCAACTAAATTCATGCATTCAGAGTATATTGCAGAATACGTACATACAGCAGCTCCAGCAATAGGTTCCAAAGTACGCGTAATATACTATAAGCCAGGTCTGGGGATTGAGGGTATACGCGGAATCTATCTGGGACCAATGAATGAGAAGGACGTGAGCGTCCCAGACAATGCAAAACAAAATTTATCAGCTAAAGCTGCCTTTGGCTCGTCTACGCCTCCAGTTTCTCAAGATATACTGAATGTTTATCCGAGTGTAGAGGGCTCTTATAGTACACCGTTTTGGCGCGCCCCTTCCATTGAAGATGAACAGTATCTAGCAAAAGTGATAGTGAAAGAGGCGGGAGATATTGGACCTAGTATGGAGTGGGCTGGAATTGCGTGGGCAGCGGTAAACAGGGCCAACGCGAGGAAGAGAAGTATAAAAAATGTGGTGGCAGTTTTATCCTGGCCAGGCGGCGGCCCCCGCGGACGCGCTTTTGTGGAGAATATAAAGAGCAATGCGTTGACTAGACACGCCAGATACCCGGAAGCGCTTCAAATCGCCGCCTCCCTATTGAGAGGGGAAATACCAAACCCGATCGGCAGCCGAACACACTTTGTTCACAAGAGACAAGGTGGGTTTAAAAAGTGTAACAGCCCCACGGGCACTAAGATTGGGAAAAAGTTTATTTGTGAGAATGGAATAAGGGTGCCGATTTGGAGCGTTTCCAAAACTCTTGGTGGAGTGGCCAAGATCGAGCCGCTGGACATCGGTAGAGCTACTTTTATGCGTGCATAGCGAGAGAATGAGCAAACATGGCAGATAAAAGAATAACAGATAGAGACTGTGTCAGACCAAGTGAAAGACATAAATTCAACAATCTAGATAAAAACCTACAGGATAAATTCTCTGGAGTTGGAAACACCAAGTCTCTAGAGGTTTGTCCGAACTTCATACAATGTGAAAACGAGCATGTGATAGCGCACGATACAAATGCGTTCATTGTCATGGGCAAAGATCGTCCTGCTAGCAAAATAAGTGGGTATGGCGGAATAGGGGATACGCAAGCAGGAAGCATTGACATGGTTGTTGGACGCGGCGGCCCAAAGCCTAAAAACACCGTTGTAGTCAGTGGTAGAGAAGAACCGACTTTTGTTGATCCGGACTTTGGATCCGACGCTGCGCGTATTCATATGAGTCAAAAAACAGACATAGACAAGAATTTTGGCATAGTTGCCGGCAAAGTTGGTATCTCAAAAGCTCGTTCGGGAATTGGTATGAAAGCGGATTCTATAAGGCTAGTCGGAAGAGAGGGAATAAAGCTTGTCACCAGAACTGATTTTGAGAATTCACAGGGTGGAAGCGCAAACGCGGTAAGAGGAATAGATTTAATAGCAGGAAATCAAGATGAAGGTCTCCAACCGATCCCGAAGGGTAAAAATTTACAGAAAGCCCTTACTCGAATGGTTAAACAAACAGACGCATTGAGTGGTATCATGAGTTCCATGCTTGTGATTCAGATGAAACTTAACAAGGAAATAATGATGCACTTCCACCATTCTCCCTTTTTCGCTGCAGCAACAACACCTTCTGGGGATCTAATTCCGGCCGGTATTCGCGCCTTGATCGATCAACTTGATCAAGTTATGGTTTCTATTAAAACTTTAAAGATAAACGGCGCCGGCATTCGGAAAAACTATCTCTTAGATGATGGGGAATTTTTCATTAATAGCCCGTTTAATAACACAAACTAGAATAAAATGTCTAAAAAAGTTACAAGACGACCAATTGAAGATGTAATCAATAGGATAGTTGGATCCGAGTGGACAAATATCCCAGTGAAAGAAGAGACAGGTACGTCTGAGCCATTTCGCGTATCTTCTGCACCGGATGTGATGTATGGGGTGGTTGTTGAGGTATTGCCGAAGGCTGGGAATCTCATAGGCACCGATAATGACAGGGCAGTGCGCGTTGTTCAAAAGAAGGCTGCTTGGGAAATATTAACATATTTTGATAAACAGAGAGCAACCCCGATTGATATTGTTGGTGAGGACTTGGGCGCCCCCGATATGGGCGGAAATACGTGGGCCAACTTTGTCGCAGATCAATCCGAAATTGCTGGTAAACATGCCGATATCCGACCCTGCTCTAATATTAAGGTACTGGTACACATACCAAAGAAATTGATTGATCAAGTTCCGGAATATCAGGACATCGATGATCTTGCAGAGATGACAGCCAATGCGATCGAACTCGTTGGAGAATTTAAAGAAGCTGCTGTGCGAGTTGGCAAGGGCGATCTTAGGGTTCTGCAGGGTGAAATCAAGCCTCGCAAAAGAACTCATACTATACGCGGACTAATACTCAAGACAGGTTTGACAAGCAAGTTGTTTGGCAGGTTTGACAAAGAGATGACGGCAGAATCTCATGCAGCTTATCCGTGGAATGATTTCGTAAAAAGAGGAGCCAACTTAGAGAAGTTCATGCAAGAACTTAAGAAGTTGGTAACAGTCAATAGGCTTCAGTGGAAGGAAGATGACGATACACAGTTGGCTTTTGTTTTTAACTTTCCGGAAGATGGACCCGCCGGCGAACTGATCAACATAACATATCAAAAGAAGAATCCAAAAACAAGCCCTAACGCTGGCGAAGTTCGCTTTTCTAAGAATCTAAGAATCGGTTGGGATTCATTCAAAAGAACTGAAGCATACAAAAATGCGTGGCAGTATATAATAAATTTAGATGATATATATGCCCAATCATCCAACATGCTTGGTATACCTGGCCTAGGCGGAAATGTAGAGTGTCCGGATGGAATATCGTGGACAGAGTTCTCGGAAAACTTTGTTAAATCAGACGGCACCACCGGAACGGTAACATCTCCCCTCCTCAACAAAGCCCAAGTAACATGGAAAGAGGAGCGAAAAAAGTTCCAGCAATGGGTCGACGACAACATTAACAAGAAAGGTCCAAAATATTGGAAACAGTTGAAAGAAGAAGCAGAACAAATTGCCGAGGTCCCAAAGAAAACCTATTTTGCATCAAAGGAAGCACTAAAGAATGAAATGGAGGAGGCGTCTGATACGATTGCAGAATGTGCATATGTGCCAGATGTTGTTTCACTCTATGATTT
>Ga0209128_1001339_pt1 | contig 16891 bp, 11 predicted proteins | sample ETNvirnome_6_100_FD_184072 | JGI IMG/M metagenome (GOLD analysis project Ga0209128, IMG submission 184072) | Marine viral communities from the Pacific Ocean - ETNP_6_100 (SPAdes) (version 2) | ecosystem: Environmental > Aquatic > Marine > Oceanic | place: Pacific Ocean | collected 2013-06-19 | reverse complement strand
AAAAGGGAATAAAGTCTGTCCCGTCTGATCCCGCTGAAACCCCGATTCCCACCCCCGAATATACCTTTTGCCCATTTAAAAAATAATCATAATCAGTAAAATAAGAAGATGCATACCTACCTCCTATGCTTGTCTTTAAAGAAGAACCATACTCCCCTGTTCCTATAAAGGTTCCCCCCGTATCGACATTATAATAAACTTTAGAAATAGATTTGACTGGAGTGGAGTCTGAAAAATTAATCTCAATTCTCTCCGATGGACTTACTCCGCTTCCCTTCACAAAAAAGTCGCCAGTTTCTATTTGGAAAATAGTTTCGTTTGTTGTGACCCCTTGGGAGGGGACTTCCTGAGTTAGCTCTTGACCATTAAGAAGTAAGCGTATGTCATCTTCGCCAGTAGCTAAAGAGATATTATAGAAATAACTATTTTGAGAAGCCGCAGGAGAAATATTTAATAAATGAAAAGTGTCTGTGGCCAACTCCGCAGAGTGGCATCCAGAAACGCTAACGTCTCCCGTGGATTTAACAACTTCGTAAATCATGGCTTAATTGTAATAGGTTCTCCTAAAAACTTGATAAAATCTTTCTTAAATAATGCTGATTCCCCTAAAAAGGTAACTCCTGACGTTGGGGTGAGTGCCCTATCTGTAACTTCTTGGTAAAGGGGGGTTTGTATCACTCCGCTTATGCCAGAAAGAACTCCTGTCTGTATCCTAGAGCCAAAAAGAGTAACGCCGACTTCAGCAGCCCCCGATATTCCCCTTTGTTCTACATATTCATTTACAGCAACATCTATATTTCTCAAACCCAAGGTGTCAAAGGCACCCTCTCCTGTGGGCGTATACTGATATCCAGAACCGCCGCCCCCATACAAGGCACCAACCTCTTCTTTCACAAAAGTTTTAACCCCACTGTCTGACAAAGCGTCATCAAAAGAGCGGTATATGAAATACCTATCTCCTTCCCCCGTGTTTGTGCTGGTGGCATTAAAGAAATTTCCAGTCAACATATAGTCTCCTGTGGACACATTTATGCTGCCCGTATCCTCATAATCGTAACCAGTTATTCCAGTTTTATAAGTAATTTCTTGACTATATCCTGTAATCCGCCTTTTAAGCGTCCCTCCTTCAGAAGCCTCAAAATAAGTCCCAACTAAACCGCTTCCAACTTGGAATAATACACTAGGAGGCAAATGTCCGTTCAAAACAACAAAACTATTTAAGTTAACATCTAATGTTTTAAACTCACCAGAGGGGCCTGCTGGCCCTCCCCTGAAATATGTATGAGATCCTCCTAAATAAAACTCTTCATTACTTGCTATAAAAGAAGTGTTTACATTAAATTCAGACTGATTAACTTTGTTATTTAAATAATCAAATGAGACCAAAGACAAAGAGTCGGACCCAAGAGAAAAACCAACAATATTTCTTTTGCTTAACTCTATAGGACTAGTTTTTATAAAATCACCATTTTGATTAAATCCTTGATAAAACAAATGTCCCCTAGAGGTCAATCCGAAATTGTAGCCCTTCGCCCCCAAAAACGTCTCGCCCCTTATGTCGGTGTTAGTCTTTTCAAGAGAGCCAAATAAAACACCATCTGAAACCTCTCCATTAAATTCAAAATCAACCAAGACGGACATATCGGAATAAGGCAAGTTGTTGGTTCCCGTTGTTTTAATGTTTGATTCATTTAAATGAGCCTGATCTGCGTTAAGAAATGTCCCTGTAGTGAATTCTTTTGCGTCAGCGACGGAAGAGCCAAACCCCACAACTACTCCACTATAAAGACCTGTATCGGTTGCAGGCTCACAATTCTCTATTACTCCATAATTTAAACCATTATCTAGCTCATTCCCAATATGCCTTCCGCTCATCCCAGAAAAATCATAATAAACTAATAGCCGCTCATTACTACCGATGGCGGCTTTCATTATATAATCCATTGACTGCTTGCTCATATTAATAATACCTCCCCATATTATATGAAAGAGTAGCAGCATTTACACTACTAGATTCACTAAACGCATAAACCCCCGTAGCATAACCACTACAAACATCAATTAAGCGTTGGAGTTCCCCCGTGCCCGCTTCGCAAGTCGCTGATATGGTATGCTCTCCAGCGGTTCGATTAATTAGTTTTTGCTTGGAAAATCCGACTAAACTTGGAACTATCCCGCTTAATTCTATTGGTTTTTTATCCGTTATTGATATTTTTAATCCTGATAATGTCCCAGAGGCCAAATCTATCCTATTGTCAAATTCCACACCATAGCCTATAGTGGAAGAATAGGGGTCTTTGGTGATATTCCTTGCCAAAGGTTCTGGGTTGATAAAATTCCCGCTAATATGGTATCCCGTTCCCGCTCCCCCCCTAAAATCTTGAAGGCCTTCTATAGCAAAATTTATAAATCCAGATCCTGTGGCTATTCCGCTAAAAACACCATCCACCTCTTGGAACCTCTCCCCAGTAGCGGGGTCTCCCGTCCCTGCAATATCAAAAATTCCATTATACGTTAAATTTCCCTGAACACTAACTTTTATAAGAGAGGCATCTTTACTGGCCGTAACTGATATGGTTCTTTTGTGTAAAACATTCCCCTCTTGATCCAAATTATCGGGGTCCATAAACTGGTAGGCAAAATCAATTTTATTTATTCCAGTATTGATATTATAATTAACCGTTTTTGGTCCTCTATTTATAAAAGTATAGATTCCGCTCTCGTAATTAGACAAGGAAGACGCAACGGCATTTATAGCTATTTCTGTGGCCTGCTCTGCCGTAAACATCCCTGTGTTTATCAACCCCTCCCCCTCTTTACAGGCGTCCATAGAACCCTGAATAGAACCATTAACATTTACAGAAAGTCCGTTGTCCTTGTCGTAGGCGATTTGCGAAGATGAAGTAAACACCCCAGACTTAGTTACTGGGTTCTCGCTAGTGCTATATTTATAAGTTTCATTTATTGAATACGTATTATCACTTTTATTAATATTTTCTGTTCTTGAAGTAAGAAAACCGTTTCCTCCTATCGCGTCTGTTTGCGCTCCTGTTTGAAACAAACTTATGTTCCTACAACCAGTTGTTCGTCCTGTTACAAAAAACACAGCGTTAGCCAAGGGAGAGGAGGAATCTACCTTAACGCCCTTGGCTGAAACATTATGTTGAGCTGTGGTAATCCTCCCGCCCCCCTCTTGGAAGGTCCAAGTATCCACAGGGTTTTCAATTCCAAAAAACTCAGAAAAAACTCCAGATGAATAAGACGAAAAAGAGACGCTATATGGAAGGACTGTCGTTAAGTCAGAATCATCAAATGAGATCGACTCAGGTTTAGCAGCAACAAAAATCCTATCTACTGAGCTTATAGTCGGAGCATGGGATATTGTTAAAGTCTGAAATTCTGATATCAACCCACTAACCATCTCCATTTTTTGAAGATGAAGGCCGCTGAGATTCTCTCCCGTTAAATGGCCAACGATGTCTACACTGTCTGCATAGTGATCTAATTTGCCTTTCGCATACACGGGATTAACCCCATACCCGACTAATGGAGTGGGGGAGGGAAACGCATACGAACCATATGTTATACTTTGCGCCATTATACTACTCTTCTATAAAAAGATAACTTATCGAACGTGTGGCTTTGCCGTCCCCAAGGTTAAGCCCGATCACATCCGAGGTGATATGAATCACACCTTCATCTACTAAATTATTAAATTCCTCGGTTTTACCCTCCAGTATTTCTTTCGCCTTAAAAATTCCCATAGTTTGACTTACCGTAGCTTCTGCGGAAACAGAAGCTCCCCCCACCGTTTTTAAATCACTTACTGCGACCTGTTCTTCTAAATTAGACAAATCCAAAAACTTCATTATTCGGTTAATTTGGTGTGTCTTGCTCAAGGTTTTTTTTAGTTTTAAAAGTCCATCATCGTTGGTTTTATAGGCTGGGTCAGTAGTATATACTATGGTCTCATTAATGCCTCCCTCTGACTTAAGAAAACTAGTAGTGCGGTTCTTTTCATAAAAACTAGACTGGGGATGAAATAACCTTTCTACTTTTAAGCTGTTTCTAGGTTGATCAATTACCCAAGAAGCCTTGCAATCATAAAAGGCTGAATACTTATTCTTCCCTATAGACTTATATATCACAGTCAAAGAATATTCCATAAATTTCCCAGCTTTATTTGATGCGCCAGTATAAGATATGCCATCCTCTTGAGATTTTGTGGGGTCAGTAGAAAATTGTAAACTTAAGGTCGCCGCTCTTCCGTCTTTAGTAATTCCTTTCGTTATTGAAAAGGGAGGCCCAAATTCTTCTTCCGCGCTGGACTTGATTTCATCTATTATTTCCCCCAGAGCGGAAGTCAACACGTTTTCAGAATCAATCCTTAATGCTTTTAATTCGACCTCAAAGCCCTTTTCCAAAAAACCTTTTTCGTTAATTTTTAAAGTTTGGGTTTCCCTTCTCCCTACTTTTCTTGCATCATCTATAAAAGAAGACTCAACTTGTTCAGACAATGACACAGAAAGCGCTACGAGGTCATAAGTCTCAGTAAGAAGACCTCTAAAGTTCTTGTCTATTTTAGCGTGTTCCGATATTCCGTCTTCCTGATATCCAAGAGCAGGCCTGTTAGCGAAATAATAATTCGTTAAAAAGGTCTTGGCATTATTTAAAAACTGATCTCCTGCCGATTGCTTATATTTCAAGGAAATATCTCTTGAAGATGAATAAGTATCACCATTCCTAGAAAAAGCATAATTCTCCGAAAAACTCTCTAATGCGTGAGGATTGGGAATATATTTAGCAAACTGAGAAGAAGAATAATCATCTAGCCTTCTGGCTTCCTCTATATTTATCGTAACGGTTTCTGCTCCAACCAACGACCCCGCTGCAAAATCAAAACTGGTAATCCTTCCGTTTAAGTAATCGTCCGCTCCTATTCGAGCCACTATATTGGGTCGTCCATAAGCCTCTTTAATAGCGTCTCTTGCTGACAGTAAAATTGTATCTCCCTCTTGGAAATTTATATCAGATATATTAACCTGATAGGCGCCTTTTACAGTATAGCCAAACAATTCGTCAGTATTGAAATAATCATAAGTTATATTAACTGACGAAGTTAAGACGTTATTTACAATTAGAGCTGCCATTAGTCTTTTTTAAGTTTAGGAACCACCACCCGTAAGAACTTCCGCCGCAGGTGTAACATCGGTTTCGCCTTTGAGTCTTTTTACGTCGCTTTCTAGGGCTCTCAGTCGGGCAGTTTGCGCCTGAATGCTTTCAATGGCTTGATTAGCAAACTCCGCCTGCGCTTCTATAAATGCTGCCTGTGACTCAGAGGCCTTTAAGACTCCTTTCAATTGGTTGTTAATGTCTTCAGCGGTCCCCTCGCCTTCATTGATGGCTTTTTGCATGTCCTCTATTTGCTCTGCTATATCTTTTGTGTCCTCATCTTTGGCGAAATTTTCCCATTTTTTCGTGACAGCGACCATAGCGGCACCAAGAGCTTTCTCTTGATCCTTGAGCTTATTCATGTCTTCTTCTCTGTTAAGGCCTTTTTTTTGTTCCACTCCCTCGCTAAATGATTGCGAAACTTGGTTGCCTTCGGCATCTGTAATCATCCTCTGTCTACCTCGAAGTCTCTGTTTGTCTCCCTCCGATCCTGTCCACCCAGCGGCTGTCACCTTTTTCATTGCTATCTCCCACTGCTCCAAGCTTGTGCCAAAGAAGGTCGAAAACTCTGCTGCGCTGAACTCCGTCCCCTGCGAATCATATTCCGAGACCATCTGTCCAAGCCTTTGTAGACCAGCTTCATCCAGATCCCCAGCCACAGCCCGCTTTGCCAAGCCAGACATCGCCGTGCCTTGAGCTTCCAACATAGTGGCATCCATGCCCCCTTGGTCATATATCGTTTTGACATGACTTACCATTGCGTTAACGGTTTGAAGCTGGAGATCCTCTATTTTCTTTTGGGTTTCTATTTTTTTAGCCGCTATGTCGGCTTCTGTCTTCTTTAAACTCACCCCGAATTTAAGGGCGCTGCTTTCGAAAGCCTTTTTGGTGGTGTCTGCCATTGCCACTTTCGGATCAATCATTTGATCCATTGCCAACTTTCTTTTCGGTATGTTTTTTATTGTCTCAAAAAGGCCGCCGCTCATCATGTCGCGGGTATTAAAGAGTGCATCTTTGTGGGCGGCAGCAGCTGTCTGCGCTGCAACATCCTTCTTTTGCCTAAAAACCTCAAGACTCGCTTCTCCGACATTCATTGACGCCATTGTTTTGGCCGCTTCTCCCTTTGGCCCTTTACCCAAAGCATTAACGAGAAATGCCTCATCTTTCGCCGCCGTCTCCTGATGTATGGCAGCGGTGATTCGCTTACCTTGAGCTTGAGTCAAATCATACATCGTTTTTGTATACAGTTGAGTAGCAACCAGTAGCTCTTCCCTAGCTGGCTTCATGCGCTTTTCCCATGCTACTTGGTCTGCATGGGCCTTATAATTCCATCCTGCCATCAAAGCTCTGGCATTAGCTAGTTCGTCATTACTCTTTATAATAGCGGCCTCGGACTCCTCTATTTCCTTCTCAAGGCGGGCAGCCTTTTTTCTCATTTTTTTCGCATACCACCCCCCCTCGCCTGCGGCATCCAGCTGGGCTACTCTTTTCGAATACTCTTCGCTCTTTGGTTTTTGTTCTCTGATTTTTGCCACGCTCGTCTCGATTTCAGCTGCCTTTTCCTCTACTATCCCCTGTAATGCTTCAAAAGGAACATTCCCCTGATTTGCCATAATATCCGCGCCCATTTTTTTCAATATGGGAGCACTCAGCCTTTCGTGAAGCACATCATCACCAATATTAAACCTCCTTGTAACGTCATCGCCACTGGGCTGGGGAAAAGTAAAATCTGCCCGTCGATTCCACGCTCCTGCCCCCTCTCCCCCGAAGAAAGCGGCTTGTGCAGTAGATTCTTGCATATCCAGCCTTTTTTGTTTTGGAGATATATTACCTCCAATCTCTTTTCCTATCGCCCCCCCCGCAAGACCTCCAGCTATCGCACCCACCAGCACCCCTACGGGAACTGAGATGCCAGCAGTAGCTGGAGCAAGGGCGGTTCCTATCATTCCTCCTACTTTGGCTCCTGCCGTCACTCCCCCTATTTCCCCTACTGTTTTACCTACTCCTTTGCTTTTTTCGTGTTTGCTTAATTGGTCATCCTTTAAGGTGTTGTATATATCAAAACCGCCCATCCCAACAGCGAGCGCCCCCCCCATTCTCCCCATCTTGCTTCCAAATTGCGTTCGCCCAGCCACCTTGTCTGCCATTGCCATATTCCCTCCCCTTGCTATAGTAGCCATTCGGGCGCTTCCTCTCGCAGCCGTGCTGCCTGCGAAAAATGTGCCTAAGCCCTTCCCTGCTTTTGACCCCATCACCTTCTTGCCTAATGCGCCCCCAGTAGCCATATTAAGAGCACTAATGGCAAATAAAGCTGTCGCTGCCGCTTGCGCGGCTTCAGCCAACTTCACCAAAGTAGGAGGCTGGTTCTTCATGGTTTGGATAAGCTCTTCTTGCTGCCTTATCAATTTCTGCTTAGTGAAATAATCTTTATCTGAAGCCTTGATTTTATCTATCTCTTTCTCAGACAGAGTTTGCGCTTGTGCTATCCTTTTTTCATTTGAGGCTATTACCCAGCCGATGCCCGTCTGGAGCGCCCCGAAGGCCATCCAGACCCCCATCCCTGAAGTTTCCATTTTCTGAAGTGCTAGGGTGCTCTTCTCGGTAGCAGACGCAAGAGCCTTTTGCGACCTTACGGCCTTACCGCCGCCGAAATCTCTCATTTCCCTAATAGCAGTCGCGCTGAAGTCCGCATAATTAGGAATAAATCCACCAGCAAACATTCCAATGCCTTCTTTCTCTCTCTTTATAGCGTCTTGCAGCCCCCTAGGCTCATCGCGAGTATTAGTTACAGCCAAAGGCTCTCCTAATGAGTCCCTATGGACCCTTATTCTAGAAGAGGGAACACCGCCTCCAGCAAAGTTGGGGATAAAGCCTGCCGCTCTATTTCTGTCATTTTTTCGCTTTATTCGTTTTCTGGTTGTTCCCACCTTACCTTTTACGTTATCTATGGTTTGCTTAGCAAATTTTGTTTTATTATCGATGCTGTCACTAGACTTAAAGTCTCCGTAACTGAAATCTTTAATACCAAAAATTCGATTTAATATTTTGGTCTTTTCTTCGCTTCTACCGAAATCTATATCTAGCTGCCCTTTGTCTTGAGCAACTCCACCTGTAATAGCCTGAATCAAAGCTTCAAATGTAGCCCCCTTAATAGCACCCAAAGCCCCAGCACCACCTTTCTCCATAATTTTCTTAACATTTTTTCTGTCATATGTGTGGGGGTCAGTGCTCATGTCTGTCTTCACATGCAGGGTGCTCAGAGTATTGTTGACGGCATCCGTTAAGTTGTCTTCTATTGTCCTTTCCATCTTGACAAGTTTGCCAAACTTCTCGTCCCCTTTTAATGTGCGACTTATGCCCACAATACCCCCTTCGAAGAAGTCAATAAGGCCTTGCCCCTTCGCTGATCGATGGGGCTTTAGGAATTTATGATCCGCTAAATTTTTATCGTATTTTGCTACTTTAGGAATAACCATTACGGTTTTCCGTGAACCTTCATTAGCGTAATAACTTCTTTTCGCTTGAGCTTTCTTCTTTCTCGCCAACAAAGCCGCCCCACGGGCGCTGGAGCCAGCAACCTTTTCCTCCGCAGCCATAGCATCTCTCATCCACTGTGACCTAGCGTTACCTTCTCCGTCAAAGAATTGTGAATACGCACCTCTTTCAATGTCCGCAGCTCTTGGTTTAGGCCGAGCATAATTGGGGACAAACCCTCCTGCATAATGGGGGATAACCGCAGAGTCCCCATTTCTACCAAAACGAGGGATCTCGGTTTCATGGGTATTCATAATGAATTTTTTCCCACCAATCGTGCCTGCACTATGTTTTCCCCTTACCCCAGCAGGAGCGCCTCGCATTTGGGCTTCCGCTTCTTCAGCTCTGAAGCCAGTGTTAAACCTTCTTCCTCCTCTCCCCCCAAACATACCAGTAGCAGGATTAAATCCCCCGACCCCCCTCGCAGCAGCCGCAGTAGCTAAAGTTCGCATTAATTGAGCTTGATGAGCCAAAAGGGCGTTTTCTCTCTGTATCGCTGCTATAACGGCTTGTTCTCTTTGGGCTAGCGTTGCAGTAGAGCTTTCCATAACTTTCCTCAGGGCAACATCTTTCCCCAACAGCCCCACTATTCCGCCCTCTATCTGTCTGAGTTTTTCAGATTGAGTCCCCATCGCGAAAAGAGATCTCATTCCCTCTACCGCAAACTTAGCCACAAGTTTGGTTATTTTCACAAAGGCGGCTGTAAACAGAATCACCATCGGCCCACTAAGAAACATCCCTATACCTTTAAAGAATCCTTTTATTAGAGAGTTCCCTTTTTCTGGGTCTAAGGCTTTATCCAAGAAACCCACAAGCTTGTCGGCGATACCAACAAGACTTTCTAAAAGAGGGCCGAAAGTAATTGTTCCTACCTTTTCGGCTAAACTAGTCAAGCCCACTACTAGCTTATTTATATTATGTGCCAGAGACTCGCCCAAAGCTTCGTTTTTCTGAAACGCTTCATTAGTTGCCGAAGCCGCAACTTTAGCTGCCTCTGCAAAAATACCTGTCTCGGCGCTTAGGTCTTTTAATGCGGCACTAACTACGTTAATTTGGAAAACACCACCCGCCAATTCTTTAATTTGAGAAATAACAGTTGGGTCAGACATTCCCTCTATAGCATTTGATAGAGCTTTTAGCTTCTGCACACCCGTTTGAGTGGCATCAATTGCAACACCTAATTCTTGTAGTTTGCCTATTGTGGTCCCCCTTTGAAGACGAGTAAAAATAGATTTAAATGCGTTACCAATAACAGCACCCCCTCTTGCGGTTTTCTGCTCAACCGCTGTAATAAGAGCAAGCAATTCATTAAAGCTAACTCCTGCGTCTTCAGCGGTAGACCCCGCCCGACTAAACCCATCTGCCAAGTCTTGCGCTGATACAGCAAAAGCCGTATCAACAGCGACCATCTTATTGACAATCTGGTTGGCACTTAAACCAGCAGACTTAAACCCGTTGATCGCAGCGGTTAACGATTTAACTGACTTCTCTGCATCCAATCCAGAGATCCTTGTGAGGACTAAAGCCGCCTTTAGTCTCTTGGCTGTTTCTTCGGCACTTAAACCTTGTCGAGCTAATTCTGCCGCCCCCTCTGCGACGGTTCTAAACGATTGCCCCGTCTCCTTGGCCACTTGAAAAATGGAGTTCCTAAATCTATTAAAAGTCGATTCTGTAGCTTGAAAAATAGAATTAATTTCTATTAAACTTTTTTGGACCTCTATTGTAGTGGAAACAAGTTTTTTGAATGATTGGGTGACGCCATTTAAAACGACGGTGGTGGCTCCGAACGCAAATACACGGGCTGTAGAAGCATCTAGAGATTTTTGAAATTCTGAAGCCTGACCAGTAATTCTACCTAAAGCTTGAGATATCTGCTTTGAAGAAGCATTTAGGCTTGCAGCATTTAACTGAACATTCAGTGAGGCATTAAAACTAGAGGGCATGTAAATAAAATTACACCTATCCGCTTAAAAAGTCTTCGGGTTTAAGCTCGCCTCCTCTCGCTTTTATTTTTCTCCTTAGATCATCGGCCCCGTGGGAAATCCCTTTATCCTCCTCTTCGGGTTTTTCCTCATAATTAAACATTTTCACAGGGTCTCCATAAATTTCGTCTGGAATTTTGGTATTCTTCATCTTATTTAATAAGGAATTAGATAAAACCAAAAGAGATTTTTGAAAAATAGTTATTTTGTGAAATGAGGTATCTAATAATTGAACAGAGTTGCCGTGCTGGGCCGAGAAAAGTTCAAAAAACCCACCGAAATAAGACGCCTCTAAAATTCTATCATACTGCATTAATTGATTATATCTTGAGAAAAGAAGGGTCGTTAAAACGATCTCCAGATCTTTGGACGGCGTTTCTTTGAACTCTTGATCGCAAAATACCGAGCGCTTAAAGACTTTTTTAACTCTTTTTAATTCAGTCAAATGTTCCGCGCTGTAAGAGGTTATTTTTCTTCTTTCTAATTGAGCCTCCTTTAACTCTTCTTCCTGATTATCTATTTGCCCTTTAAAAACCCTTCTCTGCGTGGGATCGTTTATCTTATTCAAGGCAGTCGTGGATCTTTTTATCATCCATTGTAAAGACTTAATGTTCTCTTCTTTAGCCGTAGACCAAACCCCAGACTTTGTTGCATTATCAAGAAGCTCTTTCTCCGTTAAAATTCCTGATTTTTTGGAGACCTCAAGATCTGCCGCCTGCTCTATGTCAAGCGCGATAAAATCCATTACCAAAAAATGCTTGAAGAAGAATTTCTTCTCCAAATAAGGAAATATACTAAATCCCCTTACAATATCTATTAGATCAGCAGCGGCGTTTTCATTTTGGGACATCAAAAAATTCTGTTAACGCCTCATCAATCGACTTTTGATCCGTCCCAAGCTTGTTATACCAAATAGTTACAGCTCTAATCAAAGTTTCAAAAGAAGAATCAAAAAGATTTTTTATACGGAGAAGCTGCGCGTCTTCGATATCGTCTTCGGGCTCTTGTAAAGATAAAAGAAAATTTCTTTTTTCTTTATAGATTTCTCCCTCAAACAAGGGGAAGAGATCCTTTTTTTCTTTTTCATCTTCTTTTTCTTTTACAGTATCTTCGTAAAAAGAAAAATTTATTACAAACCACTCTATAAGCTTTTGTTCAGCCCTTGCATCAGCGGTCTGGCTAAATTGATCTCTTAGCGCAACCTCATATTCAAGCATTTGTTTTTGGGTCTCCGCGAATTTTAATTTAGCGTCCTTTAGTGTTTTTTCTTGCTCCTCACTTAAATTTTCAGATTCATCAAAAAACTCAATAACCCTTGAGGCCTCTATGTTTTCCAAAAGAACAGCCGACATAACGTCCTCTGCCTTCTTTGATGTCATCCCGCCCAAGTCCCCCATCTTTTTGGCCAACATGGCCTTCGTCAGAAAGCCTGAATTAATAAAAGAATTATACTTTTGCCCATAAAAAAATTCTGCGTCTTCTACATCAGACATCGAGGGCTTAACTAAAACAATCCTATTTTTAACAGTTGTTTTTGATTTTTTAAAACTCTCTACAGGGCCGTCCTTGGTTTTCTTTACATATGGAACCTGCTTTTCCACCTCTCTCTTAACCACAAATGAATACAGCTCTTTCATATACAATATATTATATAAATAAGGAGGACAAAATCAACTTTTAACTCCCTGCCCCACAACAGTGGCTGAAGAATCCCCGTGTTTGTGGAACATGGCTAAGTTTACCAAGCCTGTTTCAAAAACGTCATATCCTGTCACATCTAGGGAATTTGCCATTAGAACATCTTCAAGATCATACGAAAAAGTTTTATTATCATAATCGTAATATATCTTTACATTAAACGGAATCCCGCTTTGAAACCCCCCAAAGAAATTACCACTCTGGTCAAAGAGATACCCACTAACCCCAGATATTGTCACTAAGTTAGCAGTCTTCCAGCTCCCGTCATAGCCAGTCTCCATTAAGGAAAACTCAAATCCACTCTCGGGAGAAGTTATATCGAGATCTACACTGTAAACAGAGCACTCATAATTTTCAAAACTACCACTCTTAATCATTTTAGTATGGGGAAATAATAAGAAAAACTAATCGTTGTATTATCGTCTAAATCAGTAGATTCATCCACAGATTCTAGGCAGCACCCACTTGTTGTAAAGTCCATCACCGAGCCTCCATCATTGTCTTTTAAATCAATTGTAATCACTCCACTTTCACATACAAGACTAGAAATGTCCATTCCTGTAACCTGATTTTTAACCATATTGAAACTCAAGCTCCCCTGAGCAGGTAGGGTGGGATATCTAAAAAGAGGGGTTCTAGTCCCAAGCCTAGTAACAGGAGTCCTTTGCAGCCCCACCGATAATGTGAAATCTTGTATATTTAAAGCTGAAGAGCTTATACCCTCCTTGCTATTTGAAGTCGTGCTTATTTCTATATCTTTCGGTCTAAAAAATCCGCCAAAGCTGTCGTTGGTATGATCAGAATAAGTTAACGCCCCGACAGAAGTGGCAATAGCCCCGTCTCCCTCATAGGAAGAGTCGCCTTTTACCAAATCCCCCACAGAACCATTTAACGAATAGGAAGTTAATGATGCTCCAGATATGGTTGTCACTCCCGCTCTATCTTTAATTTGAAAATCAAATTTTCCCGTAGACAAAAAACCCGACCCTCTTTGCTGATAATTATAAAAAGGATCTATTCCTGTCGCCCCCGTGGTTAGAAGTATTCCTATGCTTAATTGCGAAGACTGATTGCTGTTCAATATTCGATCTGAGATATAGGAGACTCCAAGCCTAGGAATATCGGTCACCCCCTTGGAGGAGGATATTGATAGAGAGTTTATCGCAGGTATACGCTCTCCATTTACGAAAACCTGAGTATCGCTAGAATGAACTCTTTCTATGGCCATATTAATTTATTACACGAAAAAGCCCCGCATTTCTGCGAGGCTTTAATTGTAAGCTTTAAAAGAAAGCTAATTATGAGTTATAAGGCGTCAGGGAGTTATTTTTCTCGTAATAAAAGCCTCTGTCAACTGTATCGTTGGTATAACCCTCCACAGGATTATTGCCAGCAGCACCAGAGTAGAATAACCCTTGGTCAGTTGTATCGGGACCACCGATTTGAGCCGAGAAAGCCAGATCAATGGTCTCATTGTCATCAAGACCAACAGCAAAATTCTGGCTATCTAAAACAGCCTTCTGGAGAACAAAGTGGTGAGCTACTGCGCCATTTTCAGAGTCTTTGACTTTGATAGTGGCATTTGTGGTAGCGTCTCCAGCAGTCCCCGTTAAGACCTTATCAAGTGCTCCCTGACTGATATTTTTGAGAATAGCATTTACGCTCAAAGTAACATTAATTGGGAACTCAAGTGGCTTAGCGACCGCTCTCTCTGCTCCGAGAGCTTGAATGTTGCCCCGAGACATGGGAACCTCAATAGAGGCACTTTGAACGTGCATATCGCTCGTATCAGTCCCCCCAAATTCAAAGGTAGTTGCGCTAAGCGAAAGAGTCACATCCTCTGGACGAAGAACGAGAACATTCATATCTCCCGTTGTTGGGACACCAAGCATAAACTGTCCAGAATCTGCTCTCTGAGCATTTCTGTTGAGAGAAGGATTATACAGACCAGAACTGCCCCCCGCATTGAATTGGATATTTTGAGCCTCTCCCTCAATATCTACCCGTGGAATTTCTCCAACAGAAAAGTTGACGGTATAGCTATTAATTGTGCAGTTCCCGAAGGATACAACATCGTGAGTAGCGTTATCAGTGGCGTTAAATTTGCCTGTCGCGGCACTAAGCGCATTGCCACCAGCGTCAAGATTAGCTGTTGAGAAGGCATCATCTCCCTCTCCTACAGTAAGACAATAAATATTTTTTTCTCTCTTAAAGGCATTCTCTGTCATTACCCCAGAAATAAACTGAGAAGAAGGGGCGGCGGCACTTGTTAAGCCACCGCAATCAAAGCCTAATAGGCCTTCATTTTCTCCGTCTCCTAAGTAATAGCCCAAAGAAAAGCTTGGGTTTAATTCTGACATTGTTAATGTCCCGATTCGTGCCAATTGCCCAAATTCCCTAACATCCTGTCTTGCACCAGCAAGATCGATATCAAAAGAAAAAGTGTCAACTCGATGAAGCTGCGTGGGCATAATGCCAGACCAGCTCGCTGGCACTCCTACTGGGGGTAGAATACCAGTTGGTGTTACATACAAAGCTTTGCTTTGCGAAATTATTCTTGTTCTAGAAGCCATGTTTTAAAAAAAGTTAAAGAAGGTTATTTGTTTACACCTTCTTACACTGATTCACAGTCTAGGGAAACGATAAGTCGATATTTCAAAATCTAAAAACCCTATAGAGATGTTTTTATTAAGGTTTTCTCTAATTGACTCAGAAACTACTTTTGAGACTCCGACACTTTCAATATGAGACTTGACGGGGTTAGACTGGGCCGCTACAAGGGCATCGTAGCTGTATGGATAGTCCTTGATAGAAAAAGAAAATCCATAAGGAAAATCCCCATACGGAATATGAGTCAGGTCTTCCCTCACGGTGTCCCTGAAAAGGGACATAACAGAATCTAAGGTATAATTATCAAAAGAAAGCACCATTACCCTCATTTGGGACTTGGTGTTTTCCTCTCCTCCGAAGGAGAATTCCGTGTTGTCTGAAGAGGCTACAGATAGAAAGCAAGCGGGTAAAAAATAGGTGGTTTCATCATACTCCCCTGTTTTGCTGTATTGATAAGGCAGCTCTGTCACGCTATCTTTAAAATCTGAATGGAGAATTGTTTGAGCCTCAGTATCGTTTGTTATATATGTGTTAACTTCTTTTACCGTTGAATTCGCCGTTAAGGCCGTGCTTCCAATATCGGTCCCAGACTCCTGAGGGAAAATTAACCTTCCATTGTCGTAATCAGTATAGACCCCTCCATTGATATCACTATTGCCTGTGATAAAAGAGTCTCCCAGAAAGAAACCAGAATTAGGGTCCGTGACCCCATGCTCTCCCACCAATTGCCTAAACTTGCCCTGAAACGCTATATGAGAAGAGGGGATATCGGGGAAGTTCCCCGAAGTAAAGGCATTACTCAAACCTATTGCATAGGCTTCCGCATCACTCTTTAATAAGCGATTTTCAAACCACAAGTAAAAACTTGATAATACGTTCTGGTCAAATTGAGCCTTCATTTATCCAATTTCAATAAGCTTTTTTTAAAGTTATTTATTAATTTACTAACGTAAGGTGTGCTGCTAAAGCTTACACCAGAAGACCTGTTTTTGACTTGGATACCTGTTCCTGACTTAGAACTCGCAATTCCTGAAGCGCTATACAGGAATTGTCCTAGGTTCGCGATGCCTTTCTCAACCCCCGCCACCCAGCTCTTACCCGTCATCCAAGGTATGGGGGTTAAGCTATAAATTTCCTCTACGCTAGGGATAAAAAAAGTAACCTGATATCCACCCTTCGTGTTACGTCTCTTGACTTTAAACCTAATCTTTTCATTAAAAATTTTCGATATAACCTCGGCTGGCTTGCTTCCACTAGAAAACCCTATAAAAGAAAAAAGGTTCCCATAACCCCCTAAGGTTCCGCTTGAGTTACTTGCGTTAGGCCCAGCATTTAACTCTACGGTAATGGGGTGAACTTCAAATTTTTTAGAAAGTTCTTTTCTTCTTTCCTCTAACTTGGGTTCAATAATGGTTCTTAAAGCCCTCCCCATGCTCCTGTCATTAGGGCGGTCCATAGTCAACTCTCTTAACAATTCCTTTGCGCTAACTGTGACTACTGGCCTTGAAACAGATATAAATCCCTTTTTAGCCATTAGTTTTCACGCTTTAAGGATAAGGAATAAAACTGAGAACCAAACGGCCCAATAACTTTAGCATCGCTGTTAACAACATATAATTCATTGTCAATTTCTATTTTAGAGCAAATTTTAATTTTTTCATATGCTGCGGATTTTACCTTAATCCTTACTTCTCCCTCTGACGCTATTAAATTCATTTGTGCGTTCCCATCAATAATATCTTCTTTTTGATCATTTCTATAAAGGATGCGGGCAGAATAAGTATATTGAGTCAAAGTGTTTTCCGAAGATATCTTGGCCGTGTTTTTCCTGCGCCCATATAAAGGATTATAGTTAAGTTCTACAGGGACGCTAGAGGCCTCTTTTACATAAACGT
>Ga0209128_1001328_pt1 | contig 16988 bp, 20 predicted proteins | sample ETNvirnome_6_100_FD_184072 | JGI IMG/M metagenome (GOLD analysis project Ga0209128, IMG submission 184072) | Marine viral communities from the Pacific Ocean - ETNP_6_100 (SPAdes) (version 2) | ecosystem: Environmental > Aquatic > Marine > Oceanic | place: Pacific Ocean | collected 2013-06-19 | reverse complement strand
GGCATTGTCTGGTATTACACAGCCAGTTTCCACGGTTTGAGTGACCGTCGTGAAAAACATTTAATGCGCTACCATTGTCACCGCCGTGAACAGGGCAGCAACCCACATACATCCTGTTTGTGCGGTACAAATCCAGGTTAAAGTACTGAACGACACGCTCAAAGTTATCAATAATATCATAGCCCAAAGCCAACAGCTTGGCTTGTGGCCATTTATTGGAATGGTATTCTTCCTTCGTCCTCGTCATCGCCGTCTTCCCTCAATGTTAAGTTATTTCGTACAGCACCTTCGTCAAGCTCAAAGCGGGTTTCACCCTCTAAGATTTGAGCACACCACCCCTTAACTTGCACGTTGATGTAGTTACCGTCCTCAATTCCACCGCCATGACGAGTCACCACAGGGCACAGCTTGTGTGTCCCGTTTTCTTCTGGGTCGTCAGACAATTCTTCTGGAGATTTCTTCTTAAAGATTGTGAAATTACTACATAGCCAGATGATTCTGTCGGAACCGGAAGCGGCCCCTGTCCCCTCGTCTTTAATGCCGTCACGATTCAACTGCATCAGAGACAAGATAGGAACGTCGTAGCGAACAGCGAAGTTGTGTAGGCCGGTCATCATAAAGCCTAGCAACTGGTACTCTTTTAGGTCTGCGCTGACGCCTTTAGAGTCCATGAGCTTAAGATAATCGTAGAAGATAACACAGTCGTTAGCTTTTCCGTTCTCGTCGAGTCCAACCTCTTTAACAATCCACCTTCTAATCAGTGCTAGAATTTCCTCAAATGGCATACCGGCCACAGATTTGTGGAAATAAGGTGCAGCCTTGAGTTTCTTGGCACCCTCCATAGCTTTCTGGAATGACTCGGGTTTTTGGCCAAACTTACCTGTCTCAATGTCGTTAATACCTACGCCGCTAAGCATAGCAAGAGAGCGAGCAAGGTGGTCTTCCTTGCGCATTTCCGTATCAAGGTTGAGTACTGGTAGACCATGAGTACTAGCGATATGATAGCCCATATTGTCCGTTAGGAGGGTCTTACCTGTCTTAGGACGAGCGCCAATCATATTGACCGTACCTCGACGCAAGCCGCCGCCAATGCACTCGTCGTAGCGAGGGAACCCTGTGGAAATACCAATCTGTTCAATTGGATTATCGGCTAGGTGTTGAAGAAATTCCTCTGCACCCTCACCTAAGACCTCTGGTTCGTTGTCGTTGTCGTTTAGCAGGGAGGTAAAGTCGAAGATTGTGTCTTCTGCAATGCCTAGAATCTGAGCAACTGGTTCATCTCCCTTGACGTGCATCAGTTTGTTCTGTGCGTCACCAAGTTGAGAGTGCAGCAGCCTTGTAACTTGAAGCTTGCGAATCTTCGCAGCAAATGCCCTAACATTGCGTAGTTCAACAGGGAAATTCATAATGGCTTCTAGATAGCCACCTTCTGTTTTTTCAGTAAACAGGTCAGCAACACCCATCTCGTGTGCGGCAGAGTGGACAGAGGGCAAGTCAATCTTGCGGGTGTCATCGTTCTCCATAATTCGCGCTAAACATCCGTAGAGCACAGAGTTGAAGGTCTCTGTAAAGGTATCTGCCTGCAAAATATCCGCAATGTCGTAGTAGGCATCGGAACCATGTCGGCAAATACCAGCCAAGACAGCGCGCTCCGCTGCCTTATCACTTAAAATCTTAGTAGTTTTCATTTATTTTCCTGTTATCGCACACTTATTACACACATATCTCCACTCTTTTTCCATCGCGTCATAGTGCAGCATTTCCCCACCAACCTTGAATGTCCTATTGCACTTATGGCAATTGATTTCTACGCCCTCATAGTCCTCTCTTCTCTCTGCCGGGGCCGCGCCATTACATACAGGGTCCACCTTCTTCTGCCAAGCAGTATCTTCCTTGGCGGTGTTGCTAAACTCATCAATATCAAACTTATTTACTTCATCTATGTCTTCTCTGCTGCGAGGCATACTCTCTATGTAAGCCTGTGACTGCCCCTGAGACTCACCCGGCTTTAAAACCTTGGGCTTATTGTTCTTTCGAGTGGTAGCCTTCTGCTTCTTAGGTTTTGGCGTTTCTTCTCCTGGTATTATAATACGACTTGGCTTGGAGTCAACCCCTTTATTCCTATTTTGTTTGCGCTTGCTGCCGGGCTTCTTCTTGCTCGTAGGTCTTGCTGGTGCCCCTGGTTCTGCCCCACCTAGCCCCTCCATCAGCTTCATCTTCTCAGCCGGTGTTAGGGTATCTAGTGTGTTTAGTATGTCAGCCGCAGTAATCTTACTGGGTTTTCTTTTCTGTTTTCTTTTAGCCATGTTTGTTCTCCGAAACTTTAGCGATTTGATTATCTTTCAGACTACCGGCCAAAGCTTGAAGGTGTTTTGATAAACCGTCGAGTCTAGCCTTCCTTTGCTCTGCATAGTCTTTTATTTGTATGATTTTAGCGACGACTGAGTTTTCCTTGGCGACCGCACTCATTTTGAACTCATGCGAACCAAACAGGTCTTTGATTATTCTTAGGTTGGTTGATGTTGTGCCGTATTCGTTGAGTTTTGCCTTACACCAGAGCACACGAGAGCTTTCCTTGTTCATCGCCCTGGTGAGATACCATCCGTACTGCAATAATCTATAAGATATTTCAGCACACCCTGTGGGAGTCAGCTTAGCAAGGGCATTTCTAGGCATATTAAGGTACTCGTCCAACTCAATCTCCATGCCGGGAGGTGCGGCAGCAGGAAGGCACAGGGCCTTTTCATAGTCGTCCAGGGCATCCTGTATAAATTGCATGTCTTCATTAACATTCATCTAGTTTCTCCCTCATATCGCCTTCACTGTCTTTGTAGCTGAACTCAATTAATGTGATGCCGTTCAACTCGCACCACTCTTTCTTATTTCTATCGTTCTTTTTACCTGCAACAAAGTCCATCTTGCTCTTGTGGAACATAGGGGTGAACTTGAAGTGCTGAACACCGTGAAATTCTACGGCAATATTAAGTATAGGTATAAAAATATCCAAGTACAGTGTCTTGTTCCTGACTATTGGAATAGACACCTCTTGGAGGATGCGAACGGTCGGCCACTTCTCCCTTAACAGGGCTAGGCTGGCATTATGCCCTATGGATGCAGTCGTATGACGGTGCTCCTTTGGGGTCCACTTTACAGTCGTATCGTCTAACATTGTTACCCACATTAAAACCCCATCATTTCTCGTACTTGCTTGCTAATTTCAGTATATGTCTCAGGATTTTCCCTTAGGTAGTCAGCCGCCTTGTCCTTACCCTGTGCTTTGCTCTCGTCTGGGAACGTATACCATGCACCGCCCTTATTGATGATGCCAATATCAACAGCCATGTCGATAATTTCCCACTCCTTGTCAATACCGTGGTTATACCTTAGAAATGACTCAGCCTTGCGCCCAGGAGGGCCTATAGAGGACGAGTGGCACTTCCAATGAACGACTTGACCAATGGGACTATCGTTGTTCTCAGGCTTAAGTGTGCGGTGTGTAGCCTCAAGCTTAACGTCCATCTGATATTGCAACTTACGGCCACTAGCTTCCATCCAAGGACTCATACTCCTGCTCTGGTCAGCGATTTTATGTGTCACACCAAGGATAAGGCACTTGTTGACTGGTAGGACGTTAGACACTTTCTTGCAGAAGCTAGAGAGCATCAGAGGAACATCGTCACGGAAGCGGTCGGCGTAGCTGGAGTCCATTCTGGAGCCACTACATAGCTGGGAGAACGAATCTACAACAAAAATAGACCCCGGCTTAGTATTGACTAAGTGCTCTAAGATAGAGAGGTATTTCTCAGCGGTGAGAATATTCCCTGGTTCCGACTGGATGCTAGTAAACCACCTTTCGGAGAGGTCTAGAGACTTAATGCCAGCAAGGTCTCTCGCCTTAATTCGTCCTTCAATATTGAAGAAGTAGACATGCCTGCCGTCTGGACACAAGTCGTTGGCATACTCCATTCCTTGTGCTGTTCCAGCGAAGTCGAGCCACAGAGTGGTATTGTGCGTCACAATGCAATCTCTAGTTAAGAAAAGCCCACTGTCGGCAGTAACACTTATGCAATATGTATTAGCGACACCTTCTCTGTCCACCTCTACGATTCGTCTTTGTAGTGGTTTTTTAGTTCTGTTCTTACACATTTCTCGCTTCCTAGAAAGATGGAAGCACCATGAATAGTCATCAAACCTAATGTTTAACCTGTATGATTTGAATGACTTCCCGTTGCATTTTGTTGTCCTTGGTGAAATCTTGCACAGCCCACCAAGTTCGTTAACTAGTCTCTTAACATCCAGGGCAAGCTGCGTAGATGTCGTTGAGTAAGAAGGGTTGCCCTTGCTTGTAACGGTTCCGTCAGTATCTAGCAAACCATTAAGCAGATGCTTTCTTTCTGTGACGCTGGCTTCCAAGTACTCTTTTGGAATGAATTTAGTATGGCTGTTGGTTCCTCCTAAATTCAATTCGTTTATTTTTTGCCTGTAGGTATTAGGGCGTTGAGAAGTACATAGGAAATGCTCTTTGTTGGAGGTTGAAAGTCTTTTGAAGTAAAACCCGTCATCCATTAAAAGATTGCACCTGTCTACTATTTCAGGGTCTACGCTTGTAAGTTTAATACCAGTGTCCCTACTAATACTTCCATCTCCAAGGATAACCCCTAGTAAATAAGGATGAATGAAGTGTTCTTTTGAATCGAAGTAATGTACCGGACTCGACAACGGGATAGCCCATCTTGGTCTCTTGCCGCCATCTGTGAATAGTCCTTGCCTTAGTATTTCTTCGAGAGAAAGAGTCTGATAGTCTGACCATCTTGTTTTCACATTCCATAGGTGAGATTTAGAACACAGGGAATAGGAACCATCGGAAAACGTGACTCTGTATATATCCTTTTTACCTTGTGGGTAAAACCCTTTAACTACAGAATATGCACCGCACGGACTACATACTTCGTCTCCAACCTTAATATCTTTGATTTTAACATGACCTCTAGGAGTTATAACCGGCTCATCTCCGTGGAGGCATTTTCCCACCTTGGGAGGGCCAGTTGAGATACAAAAACTTCCCTCTGGGATACCTCCTGCAAGCATCAGGTCAATCGCAGGACTAACTGGAATAGTAACACTTGGGTTGTCCACAATAGACTGCCCGCTAACGAAAATTCCCTCACCAAATTCCTTAATCAAAGATGCGTCAATTGCTGGCGCGACCTTTCCTCTTCCAGACTGGTCCTTTGTTTTCGCTTTTGCCTTCTTCGCCATTCTCTATCTCCGTTAGTTTACCTAGTAACGAGCCTGTACTGCGTCGTTTCCTTGGCTTGCTTGTTGCTGTTTGCTCGTTATACTCTTTTTGGTTAGTCATTGCTGCTTCTCTCTTTGCTGCCTCAGCCACGACTTCTTTTTGCTTCTCTTCAATTATACGCACCAACCAAGGAGCACGCAAGCTATAAGTTTTGCGACTTCTATAATCTTGGAGAGCACGAATGATTGCAAGCTCGTCGTACTTTTTGAGAAGCTTGTTTGCTGCTGGAGTTTGACTGCGGAAATACTTTGCCCACTCAGGTAGACGCCAAAAGCGAACGGGTAGTGCTGTTACCTCGTCCGCTTCGGCTTTGTTCTGACAAATTAATTCAACAATATATTGAGCCGCTGTTACGAACTCACCAGGGGAACTAGGGGAAGGGTACTTACACTTTTCCGTTCGTTTCGCCACTGACTATCTCCTATTCTTTAATCTTCTTACTTTTAATATTGTAAACATTACCACGAGCACTACGGCAAACGTCTGGAAGAGGGCGACGATTAGCACCATCGTCACTCTTTTCAGCAGCGGCAGCGGTCATAATAGACACACCCTTAGAACCGCCTTTGGTTTCACGAATCATGTAGCTACTAACGTCTCGGCTATTAACCGCAAAAGTGTATAGCTCACGACCATCCTTGGGTAGTTCGTACAGCTTAGGGATAGCAGAATCAAGCAACTCCCTAGCGTCGCTAGGGGAGAAGCCGTTGCGACCCATATAGGCTATCGCTTGGTCGTACATATCCTGAGGAACTTCAATAACCTCAGCCTCCTCCTCTAGTACTGGTTCGTCTTCTTCGATTGCTTCTGCATACTGCGCTCGTACAATAGTATCAATCAAGTCTGACAGTTCAGTGTTAACATACTTCTCAACTGTGGGTGAGCGTCTGCCAAGTTCTTTGGCGATTTCTGAAATAGACTTGCCATCGTGAATCATACCCTGAATAGAATATTTCTCAACTTGAGTTAGGGGGCCACTAGCCATTAAAATGCCTCTCTTTCCGCATTTACTAGATGCGCACGGTTCTTTGTTCTTAAAAATGCAAGGTAGCTTAGGAATGGTTTGACAGGAACGTCTGTCCATCGTAGCTCGGAGATTCCCAAGCGGGTTTTGTTGTGTTGTGCTTGCTCAGCGTCACTAGTAGGGTCAACAAAGTGGCCACTGTTTAACTGACGGATGAACATAGCGCCACCAACCTTCATAGCACATGCTAGGTCACGGTCCTTAGCCATGATAGGGGTGCTATCTGGATACACTAGGCAATGTAGCACAGGGTTTCCGCTTTCGTCGAACGTATCGTTCTTACCAACAATCGTATAGACAATGGTCTCTGCCATGTCGTCGCCTGTTGCTACTTCAAATGTTTCAGGCTCTTTAATCGGACGAAAAATTGCACTATCGGCTTCGTCGTTAAAGGCTCTGTTCGGATTTCTAGCCATTTATATCTTTCTTTCTTTTCTTAGGACTGCGAGTTTGCTTTCTGGACGCCAGCTTATCGCCTCTTGCGTCTACAGGCACACGAGTACCACCATCTGGCATAGGCCCCTCATAAGGCTTACGCAGGTGTTCGGTATTCTCTTGGTTGATTTTGTGCTTTTCGTCTTTACTGAGCTTGTCAGTATTCACGTCGGCCTTGTGGCCTAGCGACTGGGGGATTGTGGTAGATATACTAGCACATTCAGTGTAGTTTCTAGTACATCTTTTCTTACCGCAGGATGGACAGGTAGGTCGAGAGGTGCTCGATTGGGCCATTGGATAGACCCTCTCAAACACTGTCTCGCATTTGTCACACTCAAAATTATAAGCGGGCATCTTTATTATACACCAATACTTAGAGGATTTGTCCTAGTAAATCATAAAATTCCCGAGGGCTTTTAAGGGTTGTGTCCACCCCTTTGCCATCTGCCAGAGTTAGATTAGCTACAGGCCCCATGTTATTGTCTTTACCAAGCAGAATAGAGCCCTTCTCTGTACAAAAGGTAACATTTTTCCAGGTAGCGCTAACGATGTTGCCCATATTTCTCTTCAGGGCTATTAGGGTATCGTCGTCGTCGGTCCAGTGAATTTCATACCCATCCATCTCATAGGCATACTCCAAGTCCTCAGTACAAAAACCATCGGGGAACAAATCCACACTCACAATTCGGACTTCGTCATCCGTTGGTGCGGTGTTAATCATTTTGCTCCTACGGAATTGACGCCACCCCCCTCTGTCTAGGTCATAGCCACTAATCAGGCCGTGATGGTGGTTTTCGGAGTTGTCAGAAGTGACATAGAGCCTACGAACAGCCCCAGGTTCGGAGCCAGCCTCGTAGCGGAATTTAATTACTGTGCCTTGCATGTGGTTTCACCCTATAGAAGAATAACGAACGTGTCATATATTCAAGTATAGGGCAAAACCCACACAAGTCAAGCAATAAAAGCGTTGATTTCGTCCTCTACAGACTCGTCATCGTCGCTTTCAATGTAAGACTCACCAAGGCCAGCAGCCTCACGAGCCTCAATAATTTGCCTATATCTTTTAGTTAGATACGGCTCCCACTCTGGTTCAATTTTGTTCCAGGGAGTCAGACCTAAGATATAGTGAGCGGAACTAGGAGCCTTGGGCCGATAGCCATTGATTAGACGGAAAGAAGTGTCTATAAGCTTGCTGTCAGCCTTCTCGCTGTTGCATGTACCGCAACATGTAACAATATTTGTCCATGTTGTGGGGCTCCCGTGCCTCTTTTGTTCCTTCCATAGCTTACGAGGGACAACGTGGTCAAGAGTAAGCATAGCTATGTCAGGATACGCCCCTCCACAGTACATACAAGTAGACTTATCTCTAATGTAGATATTCTTACGAGAGAATTTAATCTTGCCCTTTCTAGGCTTATACCTAGGAACCACGCCAACGGCTGGCACAGGGTATTTTCTGCCATGAGTTCCTAGAATGTACTCACTCTTGTAGAAATCAATAACATTAATACCCTTGCTAGGGTCTTCTGAGTATTTCCAACTGTCTTTGACAGCTTCCCTCCAGTTGAGCATACCCAAAGAAGTACAGTCGGCGTTTAAAACTAAACACCTACCATGATTCTTCCTCGTAGTGGGCATAACTCGGTTCGCAGATTCTCTGTACGCCATTTTCCAAATCCTCAATACGGTCCACGATTCTCTGAACTAATTCAGAGCGGACAATGTCGTCCTTAGTCAAGTGAGAAACCCCTACACCCCTCACATCCTGCAATGTCTCAGCCAACCTCAACATACTGCCAGCTACGCCATCATTCAGGTCTGTTTGGTCTGGGTCTCCTGTGATTACCATTGTACTACCAAATCCGATTCGAGTCAAGGCACTTTTTAGCTGTCCGTAGGAAGCATTTTGAGCCTCGTCAAGGATAATGAAGGAGTTCTTGAATGTCCTACCCCTCATATTGCCTAGAGTACACACTTCAATGGTCTCTTTATTGAGCAATCTTCTGAAGTCGTCTTCAGTAAGGTAGTTCTTCATTTCGTCGTAGATAGGGCGTAAGAACGGCATGGTCTTCTTCTCTAGTGTGCCAGGAAGAAAGCCGGTGCGTTCATTTTCGATAGTCACAAGAGGACGGGTAACGATAATCTTCTCGTAGTTACCCTTAGCTAGACCTAGGATAGCTTCTGATGCAGCTATAAAGGTTTTACCAGTACCAGGGGGGCCTATTGCAAACGTCACCTTATTTCGATGTATCGTTTTTAGGTAGGATTTTTGCCCTGGAGTCTTAGCCGTAACTTCCCATTGTTTTAAGTTAAGGCCAGTGTCTTCTCGTTGACTTTTTCGTTGTTTTCTGCGTGTTGGCATGGGATTGTCTCTCAAGTTAGTAGTAGTATTGTCCATCGCCCTATCCTATGTTAGACAAGCTCCTCCTGCACAGGCAATTGCCTCTTCGGGAGCCGTGTTGTCTTCCGTTTCAATCATAAGAAGGTAATCTACCTTCTGGAAGCTCTCTTTTAGGTCGCAATATCGTTTCCAGTTGTACACGTCCTTTAGGCAGTACGTCAGTTTTTTAGTGTCGTCACCAAAATATTTCTTAGCATACTTCTTTGCATTTCTCATAAAGTTTAGTCGCTTTGCAGCCAACTCAGCTATCTTGTGAAACTCTTCAACAGTTTCAGCATCGCCATCGAACGCATCCTTCCACTGGTCATTCAGGATAAAGTCACAAGCCGCCCACAGGTCTTCGTCGAACACCTTTAAGGCGTCCTCAATAAGCCCTGAGGTCCATATAGCAGCGTCACCATACTCTCTCACGATTTCCTTGGAGGTGTACACAGCCGTGAACGGTGCCTGTTTGTAGTCCTTGTCGCCTGATTGGGGCAGCAAAGAGATACCGCAAAAGTATTCTCGGTTACCGTAGATAAACTTGGAAACATCACCCCATTCATCTGGTTGGACCGTTATAGTATTACTCACATTATGACGTAGCCAGGGTTGTGTACACAGGGATTCCCTTGTGCCTGCCTCAACCCAGTTTTGCTGAGTGCTTTTAACCAGTTTGAGTAGGTCAACAGCCGCCATTTGGTTTTTAGTCTTCGCTCCGTTAGGAACTTCAATAGGGAAGTAGATAACGTCGTCTGTTTTATTGGCTGACCACACCGATTCTTCGCACGCCTTAGGGTTCTTCATCTTGAAGAACTGATAAGGGGCTTCGTCTTTGTTGGCTTGCACCAGTCTCAAGTATCTCTTCGCATGGTGGGGGTGGATGCCTGAGCTAGTACCTAGCACACAACTTGATGTGCCTTCTGGCTTTAAGCATGTAGCACGAGCGGCTTGGTTGATACCGATAGCCTTGGCTATCCTCTCGTTTGTGTCAAGCACAACCTGAGCACCCTCTCTTTGAATCTTAGGGTCAAGTACAATGTCGGTCTTCTCCATTGTACCTGTCATAGAGACACCTAAAAGGGCCTCTCGTCTAAATATAGCTTCCGAAGTAGCCCCCAGGTACGGGAACGAGGTGAACCCAGCTTGGAGAGTGCCAATAATTGCTGCGGCTTTACAGCGCTCAAGGAAATCTTCTTTGTCTTTGACCGAACCAGAGTTAATGGTACAGAGATTACATCCCTGCCAGCCAGACTTGAGGCCAATTTTTCCAAGGTCACCTGTGTATCCTCCACCTTTGTACTTCTCCATGTAGGCGTCATACTTTGCTTGGTCTACCACGTCGTAGCACCAGAACTGAATCTCAACACACGGATTAAACAGGGCTTCCTCGTCGTCAGCCCAGACAAACCCAGGCTCACCAAATTGCTTTGTGTGCTCAAGCAACGCATTGAACTGCTCAAAGGAAGTCTTGCCACGAATAAGGATAGCTGAGTTGTTTGAACGAGCACGCTGAGGGTTCTCCTTGTGCCAGTTGCCAGTCTTAGCCCGAGCCATTTCCAAGTCGTCAGGACTGAAGATAGCAATAGTTGCTGAGCGTCGTACGCCGCCACTTAACACAGCGTCGGAGGTGTGCATACATAAGTCGTAAGCGTCGATGGGTCGTAAGCGAGTCTGGCCATCTGTGATACAGCGGTCTAGCAGCTCACGAATCTTCTCAAGGGAATTGCGTAGGCCGTCAGGACCAGGAGCTTTACCAGTACCAGCACTCAGGCGAGCACCTTTTTCTCTAATCTTACTGTAGTCAAATTCTACCTTACCGCACTTGTCAGGGTCGTATTCAGCAAACTCTTCCATACCCTCTTGGACACCGAAGTAATTAGTAAGCAAGACACCTAGCGCATCTGACCAGCCCTCAATAGTGTCTGGTATCTCATATGTTTTCACATTAGACTGCACGCCTACATAAAATGACGGTAGCTTAGCGACGTGGTGCTTCTGAACGCTGAACCCTGCTCCACAACCACATAGCAAGAGCCAAAAGAACTCCTGAAAGAAACGAGGGCGGTCGCAGTAGCTTGACACGCAATTGAAACAGCGAGCGTGCTTCTTCATCATTGGCTTACCGCCAAACTGCAATGCTCGTTGACTTCCTAAGACACGTTTCTTGTGGGACATGTCATATGCCCAATTAATATCTTCCTCAATATTAAATTCAGAGTACTTGTCAAGCATCATACTTCGTACTCTGTCAATGGCTTCCTTCCAAGTCTCTCTTCTGTACTCTTTCTCTATCCACCTTGCGTACTTCGCTGTAAAGGTGTAACTCATTAGCTCTTGTGTTACCGACATTGTTAATCCGTTATGTTGTTTTCTTTGCTTGTTGTTTCTCAGCGTACTTAGATGCTTCCCTGGCTAGTTTGTCAGCGGCCTTACCTTTAGGTAGTTCGCTCTTAGCTGCTGACGTTCTTCTTTTGTTTCTGCGGGGCTTGCCTTGATACTTAAGGTAGAAATCTGAGATTGCGCCTGCATCATCAGACCTAAGCACTTTACGTTGACCAGTAGGATTTCCTTGAGCATCTTTTACGCACAAAACCAACTCAAAGTTTTTACTATCTTGCTTTTCCTTCATACTATATCCTCTCTAGATAAAAAAAAGACCCGCCACACGAGATGACGGGTCGTAATTTTTGACAGCGACACAATTAAGTTTTGGACCTTCTGTGATACTGGGTTAAAGTTGCTCAACGGTAGTTAACACGTTTTTCTTGTCAATGTTTAAGTATCATCACGGTCCAGAGTGTGGGTCGGAGAGGTGTCGCTGTAACGGGCGTTATTGAAAATGCTGCCGCTCTTTATGTTCCCCGACTATCTTATTATACACCTGGAAAAGTCATCTCTCGGAATAACATTTTCCCAAATGCTAAGTGTTTAAATATTTCCATAAAAACTACGTAATCTTCTGTCTCTGCGGCCTTATGTGGGCGTCCAGCGTGTATCACCTCCACAACACCAGCCTGTCTCATAAGCATTGTACAGTATTCACAGGTGAGGTTGGTGACATACACCTTGGAGCCCTTAAGGGATGTTCCATTGTAGGCAGCGTTGCAGATACCGTTAGCTTCTGAGTGTACCATCCACTCATACTTAGCCTTGAGCTTACCTGTTTCGTCTCTCATGTTAGGTAAAACAGAGTCGTCGAAATCCCTAGGGAAACCATTGTAACCAGTGACTAGCTCTTTGTTGTCCCTTACGAAGACACAGCCAACTTTTGTTTGAGCGTCATGGCTACGCTTAGCAACGTCAAAGGCCCTACCCATAAAGAAAGTGTCCCAATCTGGTCTCTCGTGAGCTACTTGAAACTTCTTATATTCTTCAAGCCGCTCTTTAGCTGCGGAGGATAGTTTAGGAGGGCTGTTAACAGCCCTGACTTCCCACATTCCGTTTTCTTTATAGTACGATTCCCTTGCCATGTCTAAAGTATAGACTTGGAACCCTTAAAGTCAAGCTTGTTTTTCTCTTCTACGGTATTTATTCCAGAACACCCAACCACCCACACGTAGGGCTGCCCAGCAAAGAAATGCTTGGAACTTATTGGCGTGATGGCTGCCAGCGATGGCGCACTTATACCAGATACTATCAGCACGATAGCGAGAAACCTTGCCGGTTTCATAAAGATGGTCGTGAACGACTCCAGCGATGTCAACCTTAGACCATCGCACCACCCCCCGGCCAAACCAGGGGATGCTGCTATAATCTGTTGTAAAATTCTCTGGAACTATAATGGTTATTCCGTCTACTTTAATAGCTAAGACACGAAGCAGACGACGCCTGCCGTTGCCTAGTCTTTCTATTCGTAGCGGCCCACTGATAAGTTGTGCTTCTTCCATGGTTAGCTAAATACTTGAAAGGCGTTAAGAATTAGACCAATTACCAAGCCTATAACACTAACAACAGAGGTGATACCTACTACGGTAGCATACATATTAGAAATTCCTAATGTGTTTTTATCTACCTTATCTTCAAGCTCACCCATCTCCTGTCTGTAGTTACTTTCTACAGACATTTGAAGCTCATACATTTTCCTGACAAAGTCAACACGAAACGCATTGAGTGCTTCTTGAATTTTTACGGCATCTGCTGTTCTAGCTTTGGCTTCTTCACGTACAGTAGCATCAATCCTCTCCAACTCTTGGAGGATTAACCTTTTATACTCTACGAAATTATCTGCTTTATCAGGCATCGACTTACTTTCGGGTTGCTTATCTGGTTTTCTAGACATAGTATCTGCCCACAAAAAAAATATCGGCAGCCTCATATTTCAGAGACTACCGATACCCATATTAACCTACAGTCTTAGCGCTGTAATCATCCTGCTCAGGCAATGGCTTACCTGTACGGTAAACTAGCTCGCCAGGAATGGCTAAGGTTGGTGCAGCAGCATTGTCAGTACCCATCGTGGATGCGTCGTCCGCAACCGTTGGGGCAGTAGAGAATGTACCGCTGTAGATGTTCCAGTAACCAGCACGAATGGCTGTAGCTACACGATTAGTTCGCATGTGTTCTAGCTTGTGGATAGAACGACGAACGCCGAAGTCACTTGCGCCAGAGCGAAGGACTGTGTTAGACTGACCAGCAAGGGTAGTCGTAACCTTACGCATAACATAAGCACCAGCCGTCATCGTGGCAAAATTGCCAGCAGCAGCTCGGTACGCCAAGGTTCCTTCACCTAGACCGTCACTAGGAAGGTCGGTAGTGAAAGTGTTAGTGGTCTCTGCGGTAACCCGCTGAGGACCATGGTAGATACTATTAGTATCTGATACATTGATAATATCACCAACACTTAGAACGTGGCTTGCCAATGTATAGACAGAGAAACCGCCAGCGGTTGCAGCAACACTAGTAACAGACACAGAAGCACCCCACTGAGCAGAACCAACACTGATGCCGCCAAGTACCAAGGAGCCGTAATGAGGACGACCACGGTCGCCAAAGGGAACGTCGGTCATGCCGACACTCGTTGTTCCACCAGTACCTAGACCAGTAGCTCGACCCTTGTTAAGGTCGGTTGTGCTTGCACCTGAGGCTGAGCCTGCGGTGTCATAATAATCGTTGCCTGCGGAAGGATTTACCAGCAGGTAAGGGTCGTAAAGACCGAAATGGCCACCCATAATACTACTCTTTCTTAAAGTAGTTAATCAAGTTCCTAATGTGTCCTATCTTTTGAGTTCCTGTTCATACTATTATACACCGCCATTGGCGATTGGAAGTTAATTCCATATATATTAGATGTCCTTACAGTGTCGTATTGGTTCGACTTCCAGATTTTCCCGTTAGTTATACAGGATACTCCGTACTTTTCCTGCAATTCTAAGGCCCATAGCAGGTTGTCAGAAAAATCGTCAAGAAAATTCCCATTAGACGGGTAGAAATACTCAACCCCTAGGTCGCACGCAATAGCCGTCACTTCGTAGATGGTCTTACTATCCATATCGCGATAGTCTAGCATGACCCTGAGGGTAGACCCATGCTCCTCACACACCTTCCTCTGAGACTCTATATCGTCGGCAACCAGCTCAAGTTTGCGGTTGGCCGTCCACACAGTGGGTATGACCAGATTGATAGCGTTGGCCCCTCGCCTAATAGCAGAAAGGGCTGAGTGGCTACGGACAGACGACTCCAGGGTGTTCACTTCTGCCGCAATATCTATATCTTTTTTGACCACCTCGCGGAACAAAGGGATAAAAAACGGGCTCGTAAGTACGCTATTGCACCCTAGCTCTATAGACTGGAAGAAGCCCTGTAGGGCATCATCCTCTTTAAGGTCTCTTCCTTTGATTGTTACTTCCTTATACACTTAGCACTTTCTCCCTAGCCTTGGCTGTAGTCTCATACCCTTCGTCACCGATTACGCCGTCAGCAAAACCATAATAGACCGCCTCTTTAGCGGTGAGCCACCACTCCTCTTTCAGGTCCATCTTCTTCTGAAGGAACGTCTTAACGGCCTTTTCTCCCATGTTTCTTTCTTTGAAATATTCACCGCCAACACACACTCTAACGTAGTTGTCAAGCATAACGTCACAGGTCTTCTTTAGTTGCTCGGCCTCGGTTAGGAACTGCTTAGAGGTTCCAACCATACCTGCGCTACCATGGTGAATCATAAAAGAACAATTAGGCATCAACAGCCTTGTGTCTGCTGCCTGCATCATAATGCTGCTCATAGAAACAGCCCAGCCATGAGAGATAGACAGGATGTGGCAGGTAGAATGGGCAATGGCGTCGTATATAGCCATCCCGTAGGGCCACTCACCACCAGTACAACAGAAGTGTACTGTTATGGGTTCACTATCAAAGGCTTCCAGGTATCTCAGATTCTTTATAAAGACATTAGCCACGCTAAAATCTATACCTGATTCTAAGCTTTCATCGTCGTAAGATTCTGAGTTAACGAATATCTCTTTGGAGTCTATATGAATACCTTGATTGTGCATTACTTCCAGCGCCCCGTGTCTCTGGGGTACTGTTCTTTTCTTTACACTAGGTATTGCCATTTTTTACTCCGTCCGTTTCCTTAGTTGTCTCGTCCAACAACCACGGAACAGATGATGGGTCTTGAGCACTGAGCAAGTCAGTGATGCGCTTACGGCTCCTCTTCTGTTGGTAGGGCTTGGTCTCTAGATTTTTAAAGTGCTCGTCAACTTGCTTGCTAATGCTGCTAAACACCTCACTGGGCTTGAATAGCTTACCTACGGCGATTCTCATACGTAAAGGAGACATAACCTCAAAGGACTCGACGCCTAAAGTTTCTGATACAATTTCACAAATCGGATAGCTAATATTAAAGGAGGTATGACCCTGCCAAAAATTCATAATATCCATAAGAGCCCTAGGACCAACGAGAGGTATGACGCCATGGTCACTAATTAGAACTCTGTGTTTTTTACCTACAGGGTGAGGCCCATCAAGGGGTTCGCCTTCAAATTCGTCGTCAAGTCTATCGTCTGCGTCTGGGTCATAGTCAAACTCTGTGTCGTCAGCAAATGGGCTTGCCCACTTCTCCCAAACGATTAGGTTTTTATTTTTCATTATACCGCTACCTCTCCGAAGTCAAGTTTAGAGTGAGGATTATAGTCAATTAGTTCCGTCTTGTCGTGTGTCCAATCAAAGATGCTGAATTGTTTTTCCTCTGGATGCAGCTTCAACTTAGGTAGTTGTCGCGGCTTCCTCTTTAGCTGTTCCTTCGCAACTTCAATCTGATTCTCATAGATGTGTGCATCACATAGGGTGCCGCTCAGATTTCCAGGCTTAAGCCCTGAGTCCTTACATAGTAGCTCCAATAGGAGCCCGTAACTTGCGATGTTGAACGGTACGCCCAGCATCATGTCGCATGAACGCTGCGTCCAGTGTAGGCTTAGTTCTCCATCAATATGTGTCAGTATCCACATGAGGTGGCAAGGGGGTAGTGCCATGGATTCAATTTGACTAGGGTTCCACGCACTAACCACTAGTCGTCGGTCGTCAGGATTCTCTTTCAGCTTATCAACTATCATCTTAAGCTGGTCGATGCCCTTTAGTTGACCATCACAGTCCTCACTATAGACTTCGTTCCATTTGCGCCACTGGTAGCCATAGATGGGTCCAAGGTCATCCACTCTTTTTTGTATTTTTTTTCTGTCTGGAAACGGGTAGTCAATACCATTATTAATAACATTTAAATCCCCATGAACTATCCTGTCAACCTCTACAGGATTGGCCCACTCGTCCCATATCTTACACTTGCGTTTCTGATACCAAGACTTAGAGGTGATACCCCTTATGAACCCCTCTAGCTCAACAGCTATGGTTCGGAA
>Ga0209128_1001319_pt1 | contig 17046 bp, 15 predicted proteins | sample ETNvirnome_6_100_FD_184072 | JGI IMG/M metagenome (GOLD analysis project Ga0209128, IMG submission 184072) | Marine viral communities from the Pacific Ocean - ETNP_6_100 (SPAdes) (version 2) | ecosystem: Environmental > Aquatic > Marine > Oceanic | place: Pacific Ocean | collected 2013-06-19 | reverse complement strand
TTACCTGATAGTGCCATTCTATCTTCCTACCCGTCCACCGTTACGCATATCTACTACACCTCCTGATTTTTTACCAAAGCTGAAGCTCTCTGGATCAAAATCTTTAGCAAAGATAGACTTTATTTTCCTAGGATCAAGGAACATATAGCTCAAAGCTCCCCAATCTTCTGTCATATTAGGATAGGCAAAGGCATCATATCCGCCTTTCTCTAAAACATTTCTTAATGCTATATACCAATCATCAATTAAAGAAGGATGTATATCATCAGGAATATATGTTTTTGACATATACAAATTTAAATTATTTGGGTCGTTTGAAAATGTTCGTCTTGCATGTTCTCTAAATAGTTTTTTATTTTCCTCATTAAAGGAATGTGCTATCTCCACTAATTGTTTCCATAAGTCGGGGGACATTCCTTTAAAAACGTCAGTAAACTGAAAGGACCTAGCACCCATCAGTCTTGCGTCAATATTTTTAAAATAAATAAGATTTCCATCTTTAGGCCAAAAAACAAAATCACCATTTTCTTTTACATATCTTTTAAAATCTTCTACTGTTTCTATAGAAGGATCAAGAGTATCTTGTATATCATTTATATTACCATCGAGATCATTTTCTAAATTATTTTTTCTTAGGGCACCACTTGTAGCCGCTCTTGGATTTAATTCATAAGGTATACCTGCTAAATTTTGAAGCCACTTACTGGGTATTTTAAATCTTCCCATATCAGGAATGATAGCTACCTTATCTAGTTTTGTTAAAAGAGGAAATACTGCTGATCCTTCTGGTATTACTCCTCCCGGTGCTGTTATCATTCTATCTGCAAGGTCATCAGCAGACTCTGAACCAAGTGCAACTTCTGGGCTTTCATCTATCATTTCATAAACTGATCTTGTTCTAGACATACGTTGATGAGTTGTTGGAATACCAAGATGTATACCTATATCTTTATCACTCTCTCCATGTTCCTTTATTTCTTGTTTAAGGTACAATGGATTAAGATATCCTTTTCCTTCTCCCATAGGATCAGCATGAATTTTTTCTCCTGCTTTCCCTGGGGCAAAATGATATAAAGGTACAGTATAATTTTGTCCTCTAGCTGTATCTATTCGTTCTTTCCATTTAGTTTCTCTTTCTGCTACTTGAAGAGAAGTTGGAATATTTTCTACTGTTTCATCTGGACTTTGGCCTGGAGCAAAACCTTCTTTATAAGAATAATCTGTAGACTTTGGTACACCTGCATCAGATTGAAGTCCTAGGGTTTCTATTTGTTCTTGAAGGGGAGAGAGTTGATCTGCTGATGTTACTGTTGTTGCTTGAGCTTCTTGCATTTGTTGTTGAGTAGTTTTAGGTGCAGTAAAGTCTTTGGACAAGGAAGAACTTTCCTTCTTGTAAAGTTCATTTACACCTTTAGTCATAAATCCTTTTACTTTCCTTGCTACTTGTGCTGATAAGGGCATTATGATCCTTTAATTAAATGAGAGATGAACCACATGATTCCGCTTCCTATGAAAGCAAGAACAGTCGCTGCACCATACACAACGGCTCTATCTTTTTCTAGTTTAGAAAGCCTGTCATCATTCTTGGCAAGCATCTTTTCAAATCTATTCTGTTCCAAAAGTAACTGATCCACCTTGCCATCTACTCTACCAAGTAGTAAGTATAGTTCTGAAGAAGGAGTTGATGACACTACGTATTCCTCTTCTTAACGAAGCCGCCTTCATTCATCATGGCTAATGATGCAGTAAAATCAGAAAATGCTGGAGGAGAAGTAAAACCAAAAGAATCTGTGATAGGAGAGAAAAACCCTGTATTAGCAGGAATATCTGAGGTAGTTAGTCCTGGGATACCTGTTTCTAATGGCGCTTGTTTTTCTATAAGAGCGGCACCAATCTTTTTAGCAGCAGAAGCTACCGCATTACCTATTCCGCTTCTAGTATTTCCTCCTCCTCCCGCACGGCTTGATTTAACAGGACTATTATCAGGACTAGGCTGTTGTCCCATTTTTACACCCTCTGTAGTAAAGGAAGTTGTTTTCAAGCTATGTACTCCACCAGTAACACGAGATGTTAAGGAAGAAGGACCAGTAAGCCCTGTTATTTTAGGTGTCGCTCTAGAAGCAACTTTTCCTGCTGTATCTGATACTCGTAAATCAAACGCCATCTATTAATCCTCCTTCATATTCCTACTAATACTGTCATAATATCTATCCATATCGTGGAGAAGGGTCATATCTCCTCCTTGTTGTTTCTCTAAAGAACTTATGATCCTCTCCCTTCTCTCTCCTTCTAATACGGAAAGAGGGTAGTGGTTGCTTATAACAGATGCGACATATTTTCTCCCTAAATCTGCTCTATACTTTTGTGGCCCTGCTTCCATCGCCTCTGCTGATTTATCAAAACTTGTAGCAAGATCAAGAAGTTTGTTTCTATCTAGGCCAAGAGTAGTTCCATGTGCATATATAGTCCGTACTCTCCTTGCTATTTCTTTTTCCTTATTAATGAAATCTTTATACTCTTGCATAATATTTTCTTTATAATCTTTTCTCACCCAGTTTTGTGGATCCCCTATATACTTACCAAACTTACTAGCATTGGCTTTTTTTTCTCTATCCGCATCTGAAAAAGCAAAGCCTACCTTTGAAGGGATATGAATATTCTTTTGTTTCATTCCTGATACCCAACCTAGCATGGTGTGCGATACTGGGTCTATTTCTGTTCCCCATTTAGTTACTTTAGTAGGCTCTGTAAAAGGAATAAGATTATGTTTATACAGGTCTTTAACAAAAGTAGGAGTAAAAGCAATATTGAGACTCTTCCCTATAGCCTCTATGTTGATTTCTTCATCTTTTTCAAACACATCACTTATCTCTTTATACATCGTCATAAGTGTAGCAGGGCCAACAGCAGGAACAACATATGGGTCCACCGCTGCTTTGAAAGCTTCAGCAGATGCGTTTACTAATCTTGAATTAAGAACAGCATCGCTCTCGTTTTCATTAAAGGAATACATTGCTACTTGAGCAATCCTACTAAGATAGGAGAAAGGATCAGTATACCCCAAAGGAATAGCTTTTAATGTGCCGTCTTTAAGCTTTCCTGTATAGAAAAAGTTTGTCCCCCATTCCCACTCAGCAAGCATACTCTTATCTTCTAGTGCTTCTCGTTCATTATCTGTAACACCATTTATGGCAGCAGACAAGCCACCTATTCCACCTACTGTAATTCCTGTTGCTCCTGCTAATGATGCTGCCCGTATTGATCCTCTCGCCCTCATTGCTGCACTACCAGATCGTAGTTCTCTTGAAGCAAGCCGCCATGAGTTTGCATAGTTACGGGTAACTTCCATAGGAAAGGCAACAAAGTTACCAATAGGAATCTGTCTAAATAAACGAGAACTACCTGTTAATTGGCTGTATGTTGGTGTAAACATATTAACCTTTTTAGCAGTAGCTTCTTCGATTAATTTGGAAAGACTTTCTCCTTCGTCTAGTCTTTTCCTAGCATTGAATACACCAAGAGAATCAGCATGTTTAATAAAGGCATCTGTATTTTTACCATCACCGAAAGCCCTGAACAGCCAACCAAACTCTGATTCAAAGGCAGATATCTTATTAATATTATCTGACATTTCGTATACTTCTGCCGCTTTGTCTACAGTTTTAGTAAGCTTTCCTTTTCCTTTTCCATGAATAAGCTTTCTTTCTAAATGATGAAGAGGGTTAGCATCCTTTATCATTATATTATAGGTTTCTTTAAAGATACCTGCCCTCATACCATTGTGTACAACACCAAGTTCTATTAACCGTGTAATTCTGGACACATCTCCTTCATCCAGTTCTCCTCGTTTTCTAAACTTGTTAAACATAGGAACAGTTCTACGGAAAATAGAGTAGGCGGGGTTGCCTTCTGTATTTGTTTCTGATGCTACTGCTTTACGCCATGCTCTTGATCCCCAAGGAAGGATACCGTTATAAACATTCTGTAACATACCCCCAGTAAAGTTCCTCATGTGCGTGGTTGGTGAAAGAACTGTATGAGAAAGATTAAAAGCAAAGGTAGAACCGGCCATTAATTTTTGCAGCACCGGTAACTTTTGATCATAGAAGCCAGCCATTACATCATAATATTTTTTATACTCTGGACTGACAAAGATGCCATCAAAAGGATTATCCATAAAAGGTGCTGGTTTATCCTCTAATAATTCATTTGCTTCACCATTCCACATTCTTCTTAATTGTTCTTCATTCAAGGCGAAAGATCGTGCGTTAGCTGAACCTTCTATACTCTTCCATTCGCCACTAATATCACTTCTAGCCATGAAAGGTTTTTGCGAAGAGCCTCTTCGTAACCCAATTGATACAAGATCACGTTTTAGTTTGTAATCTTCCACGATCTTTCTTGTTCTGAATACAGTACCAGCAAAGAGTTGTCTTGGATCAGTAATCTCTCCAAGTAACATCTTAACATATTTATTATCTATATCTTTTACAGTTAGTCCTTTATCCTCAATTAATATTCTTTTACCCAGTGGTCCTAATTGTCCTAACTTACGATCACTACTAGGTTTAGCAATTTCTGTCATAATTGTACCAGCGTCAGAGTCACTAAGTCCATGTTTATCTCTGAAATAATTTCTTATAATATTATAGTCCTCACCTAGTCTCTCCTTTAGGGCTTTTTCTGCATACTCCGTGTCTTCATATAAACTATACATTCTATGAAGATACGTCTTCTCTTTTTCCCCTTTTTGTAATGTTTTGAAGAAACTATTTTCGATAGGCTTTCCAGCATCATCTAGTATTCTTTCTCCTTTATTATTTAATTTATACTTAGAGAAAGCATCACTCTTTATTAAATCGCCGGATGTTTCTGCTATAAGAGAACGCCATTCATCTATAACCTTTTTCAATTCTGAATTTTCAGGTAATAAAATCTTTACATCATCATCTCTTTCTATTGTTGTTAATGCTTTTATAAAAGTATGATGAATACCTCTATCTGCTTGGTCAAAGGAAGTTCCATGTTGTGTCTTCCATTCTTTTTCAAATCTCTTAATAAGAATGTCTACCTTTTCACCAGCAGAAGTTAGCATTCTTTCTGCATCTCGTATACGCTCTGCCGATTCTGGCCCTAGTCCGAAATGGGAAGTAAAGTTTCTTACCAGAAACTGATGTGCCTTCTTCATTGGACTTGCGTTTCCTGAGAGTAGTTTCACAGGTACTACTCGCCCTAGAGCATCAATTTCATAATCATCACCCATTTTCTGTATATCGTCACTATCTAAAATTTTACGTATATTGTCATCGCTTTTAAATCTTTTCGTAGGATTAATTATTCCTCCTTGATCATTAGCAGAAACTTTAAACTCTTCTCCGTTCTGTCCTCTAAGGGTTACCACTTCAGGAGCATCTTTAACATTAGAAGGAGAAATATTAGAAACAGTAACCTTTACTTCATCCCCTTCTGCTGAAATCCAAGTAAAAGGATATTCATGTTCTATTGCAGCCTGTCCTCTAGAAGAAGGAAAGGGTAAGGGAAGTTGTTTTGCTTCCTCTATTTTCTCCTGTGTTTTATTAAACTTCTTGTTTGCCGCACTAAGTTCTTTTTTAGTAATAGTTGTAAGAGGTTCTTCGTAGTCAAACCCACGACTTTGCATTTCCGCTCTTAGTTCAGCAGTAGTAGATTTAGTTCTATCTCTGCCAAGAATTTTTGAGTAGTCACCTTTACTGAAAAACTTGGAAGCTGCTTTAGCACCACCGCCTATGATTCCACCAAAGCCAGCAGATATAGCAGTCGTAAGTAGAAGCTCATCATAGTCGAAACTTTCTGACTCACCTGTAACTTCATGTCTTACTTCTTGCATACCAGAACCAATTTCTAATGCTTGTTTTTCAATATCATACGTAGCTCCCCATGCACCCATTTCTGCCATGGCTGTTACAACAGGACGTTTAGCTACTCCCTTGCCAAATTTTCCTAACATACTATTACGCCAACCTTCGACTATAGCTTTCTTAGCCGCTTGTCCTGCAACCTTACCTACTGTTGCTCTAGCAGCAAACCCTATACCCCCTGTAAATACCCCAATAGCATTTATAGGATCAGTTACTGTTGCATAAGAAACGTCTGCTAGTTGATCCATAAAGGGACGGCTCCCTTCTCCGGTAGCATTAGTACGTTCGTACCTATCGTATAACAAACCCACATCAAACTTATCTTGTTCTGATAAGTGGGTTTGATCAATAAGAACCTTACCTAAACCAAAAGTTAGGTTGTTATCTATGTAGGCAAAGTCCGACATGAACTCATCAACAGCTTCTTGATCAGTCCCTGTGAAGTCTTCGCCGTTTTTACGTTTATAATATCGTTTGAAAGTATCTAGTAGTACAGGGTCTTTATGATGATTAGCATAATCTAGTTCTGCCTCTAAAGAAATCTTAGAAGTAGCTTGTTGTATACTTTCTTCAGATTCATTATTACCAAACGTATATAAACCTACTCCCGGTATGTGGCGTAAATGATAAACATTAGGATCATACTTGTAATCAGCAGGATTCATAGAATATGTAGGGGTTATTTCTGTCATTATCAGCCGCCCGTGTGTACTTCTACCCTCTCTGAAGGTGCTACTGGCACTGCCGGTTTACCACTATCCTTGTTAGGAGAAGGAACAGTAGAGGCAGGAGCAGGAGGAAGCTCTAGGTTAGGTTCTTGACGATTATAAGCTCTTTTCAGCTTTTCTGCAACACGTACAAAGTCCTCATCTAGAGGAAGCATCTTCCACGCTTTCCTTATATAGTTCTGTGCAGCACCTTCCTTTCCTTTAAGTACTGTGTTATCCATCATTGAAAGTGCAGCAGCAATACTATTTACTTTCGATAAAGCTTTCTTTTGTAAAGCGCCTGATATCAGTAAACTATTTAATTCTTCTTTTTTCGTTCTTAAGGCTCTTACTAACTTTCGATGCTCTTTCACCAACACAGAAGTGTCTGTATGAGGTTCTGTGGGATCACTGTTCTTTATATTAGTCTCGTGGATAGTTTTACTATACGCCTGAATTCGTCCAGCTAGAACGTCCATGTCCCACGCCAAGTTAATTGAGTTTTCTTTTATATTCTTATTAAGCTCTGCTACTTCTTTCTTATAAGCAATATTCAAAGTCGCATGATTTTCAAAAACAGGCCCCATCTCCATATCTTTAGCGGTTTTTTGGATAGCTCTATAAAATTCTTTACTACCCATCATCTTATTTCTTGGTTCTCCCGCATTTTTATGAAAGATTAGGGAACCGGTTGGATCACTATTTTCATAGTTCTGTTGTAAGTTCTTCTTAAATTGATTTCTAGCATGGAAAAGTGAACGCTCTTCGTTCGCTCCTTTAATGATTAATTTCTTTCCGTTGAAATCAACACCGGGGGTAAGATTAAGACCTATAGTTTTATCATCTTGGTCCGCAAAAGTAAGAATATCTCCTGCATTTATTGCTTCTAGAAACTGTTCGAAGGTCGCTTTAGACTTACCTAAAAAATATGGTTTTAGTATAGCAGAGATATCTTTCTTATCCATATCACCCGTAGCGATATTAGCAACATTCATTGTCGATTCCCAAGCATTATTAATATAAGCTTCTTTTTCTGCAATCCTTCCCCGTGCAGCTTGTTCTATCTTTGCAGTTGTATCCTCTTCTCGTTGTAGTTCTCTTAATGGGGCTTTTGCTTCCCATGTCGCAAGACCTAGAGTTGCTTGATGTTCAGCGGCTCTTTTTATATTTTTTGTTTTCAAATCTTGTAGAGAATTATTAGTAAGAGCATTTATTATCGTACTGGTAGGACCAAGCGGGTCCATATTATTAGGATCAAGGTCTTTCTGAAGATCACCAGTAATAGAGCCTACAATGTCCTGTAGCATTGAATTCTCAGGTTTTCTTAACTGTGCTGATAAAGCAGCAGCACTTTCATACGCTTCCCTTAAATTAGCCATCAGCCTTCTCCTCTGAAGCCTTCATAAATATTGATAAAGTCTTCATCTGTAATTTTAGTATCATCTGCATCCGAAAAGATTCTTATATCCTCTACCCCTGCATCTCTAGCATCCGCAAGGAAATGCAAAAGAACGGCTGGCTTTATAATTTCAGCAGCATCTACTGTAAATATTCCTTCAACGAAACCTAGTTTAACCAAAACATTAGCAAGATATTCTACAGGAACTCCTGCAACAATTAGCTTTAAAACTTCTTTATCTAAGTTTCTCTTATGATAATTATCCATAATAAAGGCCATTGCTTCAGAAGCAGTATTTAATAAAGGAGGATTTTCATAAGGATATTTCCCTGCTTCAACAGTTAGGGATTCTCCCGGTATAGGTTGAGTTAAAATATGTTGGCCGACATCCATTATAGAATACCTTTCTGTTCTTTTTCTTTCAGAAGATGTTTGATATCCGCTTCAAATAATTCTGGTAATTCTCCTTCTTTAAACCTGGATAAGGCGGGAAGATATACTTGTACCAATTCCAATTCTGCTCGTTCTTCCTGAGTAGCATTAGGATTATTAGCAATTTCTTGAAGAATCTTTGTTTTCTCCATACGATTAATAAAACCAGACATACCTTCTACAGCAAAAGCAGTAGGATGCTCCTCTGTATGTATCTTCTGATTTTCTTTTAATACATCTAAAAGGGAAGGATCAAGCATTCCACACTACCTTTCTAACTTGTTTATCCATGAAGTACTTTAAGAAGCTCTTCACTCTTGGTTTATTATGAATGAACTTAGATACAGGTAAACTATGTTTCATATAGGTATTCTTAAACCATTTAGGGGATTGATGATACATCCAATACCGGAATTTAATCCATTCATTAGTTTCTACGCCATATACTTCTTGTGCAACATGGCAGGTACTAATTAAAGCAGCACCTATGCTTCCTGCTGCACCTATAACGGAACCTAACAAGGAACTCTTGCCAGACGATTTGCCAGCAGAAGCAGAAGCAGAAGCAGCAAGTTCAGCAGAAGCAAGGGATACGGCTCTCGTTTCATTATTTTCAGAAGAGCTAAATATTCTAGCAGCAGTATCTCTATAAGTTTGATAAATATTATTATAGTCTCTGATATTCATATTATTAATTTCACGAGCATTAAATTCATTAACAGCCATCTGATTAGCATTATTAATAGTTGTAAGTTGCCTTCTCCATTGAGCATTAGATGCTTGAATTTGTGCTTGCATCTCAGAATTAAACCGTTCTCGTAAATCTTTTTGTTTAGCATTAAATACTGAAATAGTATTTGCTTGTCCAGCATTAAATTGTTCTACAGAAGTAATTCTATTAGCATTATTTTCTAGAACCTGTGTTCCAAGTTCAGCAAAGAACCTGTCATGTTGTGCTTGTGTCTGAACATTAAGCTGTTCCATAGAATTTACTGATGCTTGATCACTAAGTAAAAACTGGTTGTGTGCCTGTTGATTTAATACTTCTTCTTGCTGTAGATTATCTAGATTTTTAACATCAATTGATAGAAAGTTCTGTGCATTTTGAATCTGCGCTTGTAATCGTACACCAACATTAGTCTGGTCCATAGCAGCGAAAACAGCAGCGTTTGCTAAAGTCGCTTGTTGCTTATGGGTTAAGTTTTGTATCTGTATAGTAGCAAATCTTTGAGCATCTTCTCTTGCTAGAGGAATACCGGCTTCTACAACAGCTTGTGAAATAGCGGCTGCTGCCATAGAGGAAGCGCCTAGTCCCCTAGCTTGCATAATATTAGAAGCTCTTCGCATTGGGGCAGTTGCCCAAGCAGGGGGTGTTTCTCCCGGCTTGAAGCCCTCAAATAGTTGTTCTAATTGAAAAGTTAAAGTTGCTCTTGCATCTAGTTCTTCTGTTTGTGCTTCAGCGAGAGACTCAGCAGAAACTGTCCCCTCTATATCATCTGGGTCTATTATTCTTGTTGGTGCTACTTTAGTTGCAGCAGTCATTTCTTTTTCTTGTCCTGCTACTGTAGTGGTGGTTCCTTTAGGCCCTTCCAGAACAGTAGGTGCGCCTACTTCAGCCGCTTCTGCTGCCCGTGTTACTTCTGCTACAGGTGTCTCACCAAGTAACTTATTAGCAGTGTCAAGAAACTGATCAGAAGCAGCAGAAATATTTGCTTTTTCCATAGGAACAGTATCGGGTTTTGTAGGAGGTTTTACATCAGAAAGTCTATCTACACCTAGCTGTCCAGCAAGTTCTGCTTCTGCCCTACGTTGTTCATCAGTACGGAATTCTTTACCAGCAAGGGGTTTTGTTGAATCCCCTTGATCCCCTGTAAAGTCAGCAGCATCAATAAAGCTAGTTCCGCCACCGGCACCCCGCCCAGCAGAGCCGAATTTAGCGATCTGCTCGGCGCTTGCTTTTCTAATTATATTACCAGAAGATGCGGAATCCCCCTGTTGGGCCGGGTTGAGTTGGTGAATGTTACCGTCCCGATAAATGAGACCATTAGCTAATCTTATTGAGGGCATTACTTTTCCTTTTTAATTATCTAGCCGCACTAGAACCAAAATAAAAACTAACGATAGCAGCTAACGTATGTATATATGCAGGGGCCAGCGCAATTCCATCTATGCTTTTCCAAAGTACTTTATCCGCCTGTTCCCAGATAAATGGAATCCACCATTCACCTTTTTCTGTTACCGATACGACAACTGGAATATCAAAGAATGGCGCAGCAAACGGGATAATAACAATACAACCCACACAAATAAAGGCGATAATTCTACGAGTAAAGGCGAATTGCTTATCCTTTAAGCCGTGCTCTCGTGCTGCTGAAACAGCCTTCTGCTGTTGAGCCATTGCAGCAATCATCATACGATGCTGTTCTGCCTTCGCCTTTGCTATCTGTCCGATTAGCGTAGTTACAAATCCTAAGACAGAACCACCTAATAGTGTCATTAAAAGTTGCACGGTTTATTTTTCCTTTGAAGAAAGTTTTAAATACGGCCACCAAGGCGATTTTGGCGGAAGATATTTTGCTTCTGCTGGTGAGATCGATTGTATTTTAGATACGCCTTTTATATCAAAATAGCGATCCCGGCGATGTGGTGGAATCTCCGACCAAGGTATTCCGTCCTCTTTCGCTAAAGCCATTACTCCTCCAATAGCCTCTAGCTTTCCACTTAAGGTCCAATGTGGATGATCTTTATCTATTTTTGACTTCTTCACAATACCTCCTGTTTGATATCGTGGAGCAATATTCGTATACGGTTTCTTCTTTGATCTATGATTTTGCATCAGGCGGCTTCCTATCTTCTTCTTTCAGATATTCATCACCAATAACGAACCCGTGATAATTCTCTCGTAAGAAAGTATACACTGTTTCTGTCGGTATCGACCAGCCCATATGCGTCACTGCTTGAAACCCTGAAGCGGATACAGCAGAAGGAACACCAATCATCTCATATTGTTTACGCTTTTCAGAATACGAGAACAATGCGCCGCCTGAATTACCGAAGATGATTGGAGCGGTGGCAAGCTGATACCTGTATCCTTTAATCATCTGCTCACTAAATGCCATCTCACCTGATGTCATCGAAGGAGGATACCCTAACCCTGCACCAATCGCCCATACTTGCTGACCCAACTTAGGTACTGATTCTTCTGGTAGCATGTGTGCGATAGCGTCTACACCACGCTCCGTATCTCTTAGACGAAGTAGAGCTAGATCACGCTGCTGATCATGTGCTACGATGTCGGCAATACGTCCACGAGTACCTACTGAACGGGCGCAGCGAACATAATCAAACCAGAATGCTGTAACTGGCTCACGAGTTTCCCGTTTTTCTTTCTCTCCTTTGAGCGGATTCCATACTTCTCGTATTGTAATCTGACTAGCTATTACATGATAATTAGTCAAGATGTATGACTCCCACTCCTCCTCGTGCTTCTTAGAATATAATACAGTACCGGAACCGGAAGTATCAATACGAACCGCTGTATTCAACATCTCTTCATGCTTCTGTCCGCAATCAGATGCGATTGCACTTGTTACACCTACACAGAACACCAGTGCAGCAAACAATGAAGCTTTCACGGTTGTTAGAAACTTTCTGTTCTTATTCATATCAATTCCTTTTACTAATTAAGTGTTATTATCTTATCTATAAACTTGTATTCAGATATCGTACTGGCGAACCTAACACTGTGTATTCTTGCTTCTATATTATCTTTCCAAAAGCTAATAAACTTATTTAATCTTGGGTATTCCGGCACGATATCATACTGCTGAAATACAAACTCCTGAAGAATATGATCATAATCAGGAAGAAAATAGATTACCTTAATGGTAGTTAGATCATTTCTTATTAAATAACTCAAATAGTGTCTGCACTTTTTCTTCTAATACACGTACACGCACAGTGATCTCTGCCCTGAAGGCTACACCGATAGCCGCCACCACAATAATTCCTGATATGATGGGCCATACATCCGTTACTTGCTCCATTCTTATTCTAGTGCAGCAGGAACATATGCGCTGATGTCATCTGTATTCTCTAGCGTAGCCAGATGTGTCTCAACATCAGGAGGAAGATCACGCAAAGCAACCTTCTTAGCAGCTACGGCAGCTTTATCTAACCCGGTTGGGTGAACACCTTCATCAGCCAGTTGATATTCGAGATCAAGCTCTTTTAGTTTCCCGTTACGATCACCACGGATTTGTTCCAGCCGGTCTACACGAGCTTTGGGTAGCCGCCATTCGTGAGTCTTCAGGTCTTCTGCGCTGATCTCTACCATCAGCGTGTCGGCATCCGGTACGATTTCCGGTGTGATTTCATTGCCATCAATATCACGTTCAGCAGGAATGGTCGCTGCCTCTACGGCCTCTGCAATGATACCGGAGACTGATCCGGCGTCACCGACTGTGGTTACCGTGCCGTCTGCGTTAACGATTAGTTCATTCATTTTCTAGTTCTCCAAAACATACGATAGAAACCATGGCCGAATCATAAGCATTGAAACTTGTGTCTTTCGCTATTATTCGGACATAGGTTGATTGTGCTTCGCTGGGATATGTCGATATGCCCATACTAGACATCGCAACGCTATAGCTAGGCTTATCTGTCGCAGAATCATCTCCGCCTTTGAATGGAATAGCAAAGGTAAACGTAGTGTCGCCTGTCCCATTATCCGTAATACTTTTAATATTGTAACTAGCCATAATATTCGCAGTGCCGGTGCCATCATATATGCACCAAGCCTTCGCCTTACTAAGATCGACACCGGCTGGCAATTCACTGGCCAGACCCCGCACCATCTCGTTGACCTGCCGTTGATCAACTGCTGGGGCAGTGACGTATACATTGGCATCATTCTGTTCGGCTCGTAGGTCGCCCCACAACTTGCCCTTTTCGGATAAGCCGGAATTAACAGTGGGTTTGCTGTCTACAGCTAGACCATCAAAGATCGTGATGGCATCAGTCTGGGTGACCAGCACCTTGCTCGACAGCGGATCAACATCAACATCCAGCACGGCGTCGGTGCTGCCAGATTGCAACAGACATTCAGCAGAGGCCACGAACATGCCTTTTTCTGCATCGTACATCTGGCGGACTTGAGTGGCGCTTGCGTGGGTGGCGCTAATTTTACATAGAGCGATGGTGCTGTTTGTTGCGGGTTCTGAAGTCACATCTGAGGCCCTTATGCCAACAGCCAGCCGTAGATTCCCGCTATCTGATATACTTCCTGCCGCCGAAGCGGTTTGGGCAACAAGCGCACCATCAAGATACCCGTACCATACATCTTCTGAGGAAGACCTCGTCATCAAAAGATGATGCCATTCGCCGTCATCAATGCGTTCTGGATAGGCAACTCCTACATTGGCACTCGCCCCGATAACAGAGAAAACAACTTCAGTAGTGCTATGGTAAAAACCGATCCATGGATTGCTGTCGGTGGCGGATATGCCAAATAGAGATTCATTGCCGGATACGGTGCTGGCTTTCATCCAGCAGCTTATCATTGCATCTCCAGTTCCCAGAACGTCCCAATCCGCATCTGAGGCACGGCTCAAATAATTCGACGTTGACCACCCGCTATACCCATTCAACTCCGCACCTGATTCCACCGCCGCTTCGGTGACCGTGCCGGTTTCGGTGAGGGTGTTGGCCTTGTAGCTGCGATCAACAGTTTTGCTGTTGGCCAGCCAAAGACCTCTAATGTCTTTTGTATAAAAACCACTGTTGTAAGCTCTGGTCACAATAGCGTTCATTACATCGTTCGTGTCGCCGTTAACATTTCGGAGATTTATCTTATGGAATGTCAGGCCATCCGCATCAGCCGACGCTGCTGTACCATCATAGATGCTGAAAGCCGTGTCGCACATCAGGCCGAATGGTGCGCTATCAACTCTATTGATCTGACTATGTTGATATGCATCGGCTGTTATAGCATCAATGGGTCCAACCTGATAAAGGGTATTTCCTAAATTGACATAGGCATCACCGTTACTAATACCTGCTACGTTGCCGGTTCCCGCACGGTCAAAAACTGTGCCGTCTTCTTTAATGATTGAAGACGCTTTAGAGTCGCCACTATAGGAGACTACAAATGTAGGCATTGGTCCGCCTGTACGGGGATCAAATGCTGGTTGTCGAGCGGTCCCGGCAGCAACATAGTTAACTGTATTTGCCGCCAGTGCCGGTGTCGTGCTGGTGGACAATGTGCGGGGCCAGCCAACCGTCCGTTCTGCCCAGCTACCGCTATGTGGATCAATAATACTGATGCCGTCTTCTGAACCAACTATAATATAACCCATCGCAGCTGCCACAGAAGTTGGTGTTGCAGCCCCGGTTATCGTGACTGTTCCTAGTGGAGTAGTCGATGGCGCACTGCTGGAGACTTCAGTTAAATCCCAGATATTGACTTGGGTGTCTGCGCCAGCATCTTCAATGGTGACCAGCATCAGGCTGCTATACAGCGATGCGACGGACCATTTGCCATTCCACGATTTACCATCAACAGAGGGACCGAAAATAGCCTGATCTACGAATGTCGCATTGGTTTCCAATACGCCTGCATAGGCAGATTCGGAATCCATGCCGAAACCTGTAGCAGTACCAGAATTTGTAATTGCACCACCAGAAGCAACCGCTAATGTTTTACCAGAAGCAATTGTTAAACCCCCGTCTTTAATTATCATTCCATCAACAGTTACACCACTAGCTCCAGTTGTTTCAGCTATTGTATTAGTTTTAATAGTTGATCCAGATAAAGCAGTTAAAGTATTAGCGGTCATCGTGAAGTCTTCAGCACCTGCTATATCAAAGCGTATAGTATCCTCATCGGAACTTTCTTCTACTTGTATCTTTGTGTCCTGATCTGCATCTTCAAGTTTAGTTATAGATGCAGAAGGTGCTCTACCTATATATGGCATGTATTATTTCCTTTTTTGTATTACTCTTTAGGATTAGCCGCTTTAACTGAAGCCACATGATCTTCCCATGTTCCATGATACATCATGTCTAGCTGTTCCCCCCAAGAGCCGTAAGCCGCAATGCGGTTGTCTTGCCATGTCGGCACAGGCGTATCATCGACTTCTTCAATCTCAGCCTCGCCAGCCTCGACAGCTTCCATCATTCTGGCGTAATCCGTGTTATTGGGGTCATCAGGAATTGCCCAATCAGTGCCTTCTGGCTGATAATAGCGCAGCCGCTTTCCACCGTCAGGTAATGTTTCACCAGTAATAGCATGCTTTGTCGAAATATATTTGAAATATTTTGCCATCTTATAACTCCGCTGAAAGTGCCCACAGACAATCTGAATCTTGCACGAAAGCTCTAGCCATGTCCCCCTTGTCCCCCGTAGACCCTGACCATCCAACACGAGTCCATAACTGACCCGTGTAAACATAGCCTGATTCAAAAGCGGCAGAGGTACAGGTTGTTGAAGTTTTACTCCCGATATCCCCAACCTCAACGCCGATGTGCGCTGCCGAGGATAGTTGAGAAGTAGGAATAGCCCTCATTTCAGGCTGCAATCGTATCATTTGTTCACCCGCAGTCCCAGACACCTGATAAATCATCTCAGCAGGATCGCCAGTGTATGGCGAGGATCGGACGTTCGGACCGGCTAGAATAATTTGATAGTACCTTTTGCACTTATTCAGCGTAGTCCCGTAATCTTCGTGTGCAAAATCTGTCGCAACGCTGCCAACTTCTAGCTGGACTCCAGTTATGTATACATTGTTAGAAGTATTATCTAATAGATTTTGAACACTTGAAGTTCCATAATCCTCTCCAGCAGCCCATGTATCTTTGGTATTTTGAAATGTTGAACCACAAACAAGTGGGAAATTAATACTTAGACCAGCCCCAGTATCATTGTTAATCGTACCGCCAGTATCTCCCGGTATGGTAATTTTAAAATGTTCCCATGTATCCGCTGAAGCCACTGTAAATTCGGATATATAGTGACGTGCGCTACTATCCGGTTGATTGAGTGTAACGCAATGTGTTCCTGATTTAGGTGAACTCATCCAGAAAGACAATGTTACATCTTTAGCTGATGCTTCCCCCCATCGCAAATGCTGAATATTTTTAGCTTCAATATTATTTCTAATGGTAATTACATCACTAGCAGCTAAAGAACCTTCTGCTGTAGTGCAATCTGCTTTAAGAGAATATCCATGTCCTAATGGAACAGCAGCACCAGTGGTTGAATCTTGTGTTAAAGTAAATCTTCCAGCAGAAGCATTCAGCATTACCAACCACATATCCGTTGGCGCTCTATCGGCATTGGTATCTACCGCTTTGCTGGCCCTTTGTGCCACTGTCATTCCACCATTAATTAGCAAATTCTTCGACCCACCGGGAATAGGATTGGAACCGAACCGGAATTGCTCCGTGCCGCCAGCGACCATGCCAACTGTATCTGCTGCCGGGAAATAGACGCCCGTATTTAAATCGCCAGTATTTGTGATTGACGGAGTTCCTACAGCACCATCAGCAAATGCAGCAGTGCTATCTTTAATCAACAGTCCATCAATCGTAACACCTGATGCTCCAGTTGTTT
>Ga0209128_1001315_pt1 | contig 17061 bp, 39 predicted proteins | sample ETNvirnome_6_100_FD_184072 | JGI IMG/M metagenome (GOLD analysis project Ga0209128, IMG submission 184072) | Marine viral communities from the Pacific Ocean - ETNP_6_100 (SPAdes) (version 2) | ecosystem: Environmental > Aquatic > Marine > Oceanic | place: Pacific Ocean | collected 2013-06-19 | reverse complement strand
GATTTGGTTACTTTCATTTTAGATTCTGTTTGTTGTCCCTTCCAAGCATATTTATCTTCAAAGCCGGGGATTTGCCGCGCAAAGGCTGGATTGACACCTATTGCATCAAAAATCTTTTGCAGTTGGTGTGCCGCAATCTTTTTTTCTCCCGACTGATAGTCCGTCCCGCCGTGCATCGGGTCGACGATTTTAGATTTGTCGCTAAGAACATCTTTAAACACCTGTATTAGCGCGTTCTGCACGCCCTTCGCATAGTGTCTAACGTTCTCCGCATCCATCTGCTTCACCCATTCAGCCGCAGTGTGAGACGGGATCTCGATGTTCTTTAGGTCTTCACCTTTCGCCAGAGGCATCCAAATGGAGCCTAAATCTTGGCTAAGAAAGGCCTCTTGTCCCGACATCAACGCTTTCCAATACCACTCTGCCAATTCATCAACATTGGGCACCTTCCCCTCCCCGGCTTTCCAGCGTGGCCCCCTGTCTTGAAGTTCTTCTTTAATAATCTGTTTAAGTTTTGATTTGGTTACTTTCATTTTTGCTTCCTTATTCGTCAAAGGCAATGAGAGAGTCGCCGATTTCTTGGAGCACCACCGCGGGGCTCATTAAAAATTTAAGATCGTCCAATACCACATTGGCCAATGGGTTATCAGTGGTTACGCTATTAAGCGCTTTCGCTGCAGCGTGTAAAGCTGCTCTTTCTTCTGTTCGTCCGAGGCCAAGCTTGTCAACAGCTTCGTACATTTTCGCAACTAGAGAGTTCATTTTAGAAGTCAACACCATTGAATGATGGCCAAGGGTATGACGGAAAATTTCATTATCATCTTCTTGGAGGTAAGATATTTCTTCTTTAATAATCTGTTTGAGTTTTGATTTTGTGAGTTTCATTATCGACGTTTCCTTATTTAAGAACTTCGGCTTTTATTGCCTGTGCTATGTCGTCGAAAGCGTCGCCACCAGGCTGTGGTTTGAAACTGGGCGCCCATTGCTTTCTAAGGTTCATTAGCGTTCCCTGCGCGTCCTCCTCGCCCATCCACTTCGGTTCTCTTCCGGCCGCGGCAGAGGAGAGCTTGTCCAACAGGTTTGACCTCACTTTTGCATCCGCGGTTTGAATGCAGTGCATGACCTGCGGAGGATTCGCTGCTTGCGTGAATATGTCGCCCGCGCATGGGCCCTCGTTCTCAAGAACTCTTTCAAGCTCTTCTTTAATGATCTGTTTTAGTTTTGATTTTGTTAGTTTCATTTATCGGCTCCATTCCAGCGACAGGCTCTTGCGCTGGCAATATTCAATTTTTTGTTTAATTTTAATGTCAAGCCTCAAAGAGGCGGCGATTTTAAAGTCAATATAATTAGTTAGTTTTGCTTTCTTTAGCACACTTTGAGCTTCAATTAATCTGCATTCCGCCATTAAGTATTCCACACGCGCTGCCATATACATTCCCTTAAGTTCGAGATCGCGACCTTCGCTTATATGATCAAGAGCGTCGTTATAAAGAGCCGCCGCGCAATTAGCACCTTTGTTTTCGGCGCAATTGAACGGCGGGCTACATTTTTTAGTGGAAGGGAGGATTAATTTTTCTGCGCTACCCTCATATTGAGAGGTGACGATGACCAGGGCATTGGGGTCATCTAGGTAGCTGCTGTTTGAAGAGCAGCCGAAAAGCATGCCGAAAACAATCACCATTAGCGCAGCCTTTAATATAATTGTTCGCGACATGTCTTAATTAGTATTGTATAGGCTTCTTGAAGCCGCAGAGAAAATATTTTTTATCTTTACAACAGTTTAAGGCACAAATACGCGCGAAAATACCGTCAACACCGCGCTAAGCATGCTTCAAAAAAAATATTTTGCTCCAATAAATAAAGTCATGTCTTAAGTTCAAATAGTTTATGACGCCGGTGCATTGAAAATAATCGAGATGGGGATCACCTTCAAGGCTTTTTACCAGAATTTTGTTATATTGTTTCTTTGACCAGAGAGTACCAGCTTTTGTTTTGGCTATAATTAGACGTCGACGTTTAGGGCCGGCAATGTTATACAATTCAAGAACCGCAACTTTATATTTGCGCAACACCAAATACGAAGCTTCATTGATGCGCCGGCGTGTCAGGTTGTCGACCCTTTTTTGCTTCAATTTTTTGTAAAGAGATAGAAGATAGCGCCACATGCTCATTCCCCCTCATCGTCAATCCTTAACCTTGGTCGGCGATATGGTGACAAGAAAATCTTTCCCGTCCTTTATTACTTGGTTATAGACCCCATGAGTGGGAGATATCACCGCCAAGTCGTCCGAACTAGCCCAATGTTTTTCACCGGTATTCCAATGAACATAGACGTCTCTCAGATCGAGGCTATAAGACCATTTTTTGATTTCAAGGACAATGCCGGTTATACCGGTTATAACATCTTCAACCAGATCCCCAATATCCAAACGAACATTTTTTGGCGGGGCCATGGTTTAAATAGTTGCAATCAACGGAAACGTTGCCAAAAGACAAGCTTGATGACAGAGTTGATCGATCCCCAACAACACGCAAAGAGAATATATATTAATTTTTTCGTAGATAGGGACGTCCCTCATTTCGTCACCCTCCGGCAATTTAATTTTAAGAGCATGAAAAGTAATAATACGACTTGTAAAATAATCGACAATAAAATGCAGCAATCCATTAACAACCCCATATAAAACAGCCGCTTCCCATGGAGCAACAATAAGCGCGCCGGTGCCCAGCACATACGAATATACCGTCACATGCAAAAGCAGAATCGAATTGTCTCGGCTTTTATACGTTTGCACCCAATTAGGTTGGAGGATAAAGTCCGCAATCAGATGTAACGCAAGCACAAAAATTATTGTGAGGAGCATTGTTACAATAACTATGCGAGATATAAGATTAAAAGCAGTTTAGATGCGAAATATTTTTCGCACATACCAAAAAATATTTAGATTTTATAAAAAATCCAATTATAGCGGACTCGGTGGGGGAGATAATTTTCGATACCTTCGCAGTTATAAGCTTCTTGTTCGAAGGGATTACGCAAATAAGCTTTTTCGCGGCTTCGATATTTAACCAGACCAATGAGCCAAAAGAGACCATAAAGAATCCAATGGGGAACAAACAACAATTCCAATTGTTGTTGGAAGTGAATGGTTTCATGGCGTTTCAAGCGCTCATCTAGTTTTCCAGCGCAGAACACAAAGATAAAAAAAGAAACAGCCCATACACCTAGGCCCGTAATTTTGGACACCCAAAGCGGAATGCGGCTATTCTCAATATAAAATGGTTTAAGGTTCTTCATTGTGCAAATCCTCCGTAAGAACGATCCTTTTAATTAGTATGCTCGTCAACGAAGGAGACGCCGGAGGAAATTATCCATGACCGCGAACCGCCGGCCCAGTGGACATAGAAGTCGACGGAATTGCTTGTTTTGTTTCGTATGGTGGAGGGAAAATAACGGCTTGAAAAAATTTTATTGGACAACTTGCGCTTAAGTTCGTAGCCCGTACGCTTCCATACCTTAATTTCAAGAACAACACCAACTTCTTTGGTGATTTTATTCCGAACCAGCGTACCGCAGCGTATGCTCATATACTAACTAGAGAAAGTATGCGCTTTGGTTTATTATGGTTGCGGCTTATTGTGCGTGCAACCGGGCATATCGCAAGGTGGGGCAAGAGATCGTACGCCCAATATGCTAGCGTTCTTAAGGACGCCGAGCATGCGCTCAAGTTCCTTAATACGCTCTTTAAGGCGGTCGTTCTCGATGCTTAGGCCCTCAGCGCGGGACTCGGCAACAATTCGTTGGGTGTTTCGAAATTCGCTATACTCATCGTACATATTGTATATAGACAGCATATGCCTATTGGTCTTCGAAGATGGGCGGAATTCCCATATCTTCTACATCACGGTCAATAAGCAAAATTAAATTATTCTCCAAAGAGACAATGGCTGCTTCGAGTTCCATTGCTTCGGCGATCTTATCGTAGTCACCATGGGAGATTAAGGTGCGTATATGGCATAGTCTATCTTCGGCGCTGTGAATAGCACGGCGGATACGACGTTCTTCTAGGCATATAACGTTTGACATAGTTTTTATTCTTTTTGACTGTTAACGTACTCTTTTAGCGCTGATATCATAGCATCCGTTAGCGTTTCACCAACCATCATTTTCTGCAAGCTTGGAAGCCCTTGTTCGGTTGCAACACCTGGCCGGGTAAGGATAGCAGCCAAACCTGACGCGATGATGCGCTGATACAGTTCGGGGTCGACTTTGTTCTTTTTACTTTTTTTCGCCATCGGTTGCATCCTCGGAAATCAAATCCATTAACGGATCGTCTCCCCAAATAAGCGCGCGGCTCAGCGTTTCTTTAAGATCGCGAAGCATGCTAACTTTGCCTTCCAAATCTTGGGGGACACGCACCAAGCTGCGCGCGATATCGCTGAATATGTTGCGTACGCGTTGTTCCTGCTCGACGCGTTTGGCGCGCTTTGCTTTTTGGGCAGCAGCGTCGCGCCTTTTGGTGCGTTCCTCTTTCCCGAGGAAATCTGCCCACGTGGCTTCCGCTAGCTCTTCCCGTATCAGCTTCTCAATTAGTGCTTTACTATAAGTTTTTTTTGTTTTGCGCATATAAATTAATTAGTCTCGACTCCGGATAATTTCCGCAAAAGTTCTAGGGGTACCCATTGCCGGCGCTGATCAGCCCACAAGACGCATGCATCATAGACGGGGTATACCGCAATCGGGTCATGAACAACATCGACCAGCCGCGTTTCCAACAGAATCCCCACTTCTCCTGCATATATATGCTTAACCAAATCGCCGTTATTATAACCGGAGGCCAACGTCATATATTAAATAGGGCGGTTAACCTGGCTCTGGATATATTGGCTTTATATTCTTATGACCTCGGCTAGATCATCGGCACATATGTTCGCTTATTCGCCGTTAAGATCGTACAATGTGGCCAGCGCGCTCATCCAATCGATCGCAATTAATTTGCGGCCATCGAGGTCCACTTCATAATATACGCGCTTGGCGATTATGATTCCGTTCGCGCCTTTGTTTCCAATTATTACTTTTGTGACACGCTCATCTTTGGTGGGGAACCTTTGAGATACGGTGGTGATATCGTCGACGCTCATTGCCTCTCCTTTTTTAAATCTCAAAATTTTGGGCCGCGTTTTGTTAACGCCCTTAACCCGCACATACCGCCCGCCGCGTAGCACTGCGACATAGATTCCGGGATACCCCCCGGGGGGGAGGGGGGGTACCCTATCGCGTGTTTCCGCTGGCTTTATAAATAGCTTTGGCTATAGCTAATATTGCATATGCTATGATTGCTAAGGCTATGTGAACTAATGGGTTGGTTGGCATAAGGTTTTATTGTTTTATTTTTTATGTTATCGGCGAATTGGTTAACCATTTATCAACCCCTTAAATATATGTTAATATAACTAAAATAGCTGATATAACACCCAATACACTCAATATCGATATCATATAGTTTTCTTTTTCACACTGTTCTGTACATTTTTTACATTTACTCATTTTCGTTCCTCGCTGCAAGTTCACCCGCAAAAGCCAGCCTCATACAATCATTCGATGACATCCCGGGAAGGCATGCTTCAAGGAATCGTTGCTTTTTGAAATTGGGGTTGGTGCCATGGCATACTTCTGCCATGCGATGGGCGAGGATTACGCGGTCTTGCGGGTCTGTGAAGGGAGTGTCTTTGATTACGTTTGCAATTGCTTGGAAGTCTTTGCGAGTCATGACTAACACACTCCTTTGTTGATGAAGAGACTGGCGGTTGTGGCGAGAGCAGCGAAAAGAGCGATATAGATGGGAAGCATATGTATCCTTTTTTTATTTGTTTTTCTATACGTATTATCCCATACTTAGCGCGAAAAGTCAAGTGTTTTTATCTTTTTCTTTTCTTTCTCTGCCCTCGGCAAAAAGCTAGCTATCCCTAAGAGAAAGTTAAATTAAGTTATTGATATCATTCAACTTTATTTTTTAGGGTTTTTTGCTTTTTTTGCTTGACAACTCCCTTCGACTCCGCTATAATGAGAGTGTTATTGGTACTTGCGCTTTCCAAGGGCTCCACCCCTTGTAATTAGCGCAGACATAACGTTAGTTCATGTATACTTTTGGCGGCGGTGCGTCTAGCGGATGCTGCGCGACTTGCAGCAGGTTGGCTAGCGTAACGGTCCATGGGACGGGTTTACCTTCGCCGTTGTCGCACCATGCGCTGTCAAAGGGCATTACCTGCCCTAGGAACTCGTGCGATAGTAGCTTGGTCATCTTGAACAATGCGTTACTCTCCATGAGTAATTAGCTCCTTTAACCCTTTTTAGGGGTTGACAATGCGGTAGTATATGTGCTAAATACCCACCGCTTTTCCGTATACTTCATTAAAAAAACATATTGGGGTCTATTCAAAAATCCCTATACTCTTTTTAAAAGCCCTCCATGAGCCGCAATTATCCTCAACCGTCATCATCGTCAATTTTTGCGGTCACTTCGCCCTCTTCCTCGTCTTCATTATCTTCAAAGGCTGCCCTTATTTCATCGGCTTCCTCCTCGCTCTCGTATCTGTCGGCTTGACTGCCATCATAAAAATTTGTATAAATAATTGCTTGACCTTCCGCGTCATATTGCAGAGTACCGCCAAGCGAATCGGTTATTCCTAGGACTTGCAGCTTGCGCATGCCGTCAAGAATATCGCCGGCAATTGCGGTACGCACCTTTTCGTCCGTATCGTAGTCCAAACCGGTCCATTCGTCAAGCACCGATTTAATCTCAGCAACAAACAACATGCGTTTTTTCTCTGCATCCATAGGTTTAAGCCTTTGTCATGGGTATTATTAATTAGCCCAGAAAGTCATGAACCGGCGTACCTTCTTTTTCATTATCTTCATCAGCTTGCGCTTGCCCGGGAAAGTTAACGCCAGTGTAAATCACCGCTTGACCGTCATTGTCAAACTCCAAGGACGCGCCCAGAAGCTGAGCAACTTGAACAACAATAGCTTTGGTAAGCGCTTGCTCCGAAAGCTCAGCCAATAGTTCTCTCTGATAAGGAACCATCAGGTTCATATCACAGTTATCTTCCATTACGTTTAAGATGACTTTTTTTACTTGATTCATTGTTTTATTTTCCTTACTCTCGGATTGTTTCTGACTGTGTATACAGTATAGCAAATTCTAGCCCAGTTGTCAACAACTTTTTAGCTTTTTATTTTACTGCACTCGCCAAGATTTTGTCCGAATGCCACTTGATATTGCCTGGTTTGAACTTGATGGTTTCAATCTTATTGTTGACAAAGATGGTCAACTCATTGCGTCCGACCGCCGTTACAATGGCGTGCTTTTTGTTCACGGTGATAAGGCTTCCAACCGGTGGAACGCCTTCTTCGGTGAGAATGCCGGGGTCTTGGATTTGAAGGAATGGCCGCTTCTGGCCTGCCACACTGTATAGACCTTTATTCTCGGCCAAGACAAGCGTGGTCGTTTTGGGGGGCGCATTCAACGAAGAGTACTGTTTGCCCTCGACGTGCCATTGATTGCCTTTCTTGGTGGCCTTCTCAACCTTGAATACAATCGTACGGTACTTCGGATAAGTGAAATACGTCTCCAATTCGCCTTTGTGGTTCATTGTCGCCTCGGCCTTGGAGCTAACTTTACCGCGCCCCGTCCCGAAACACCACTTTTTCATCAAAAAATCATTTGCTTTCATTGATTACCTCCAAATGTGCCGCGTTGAACGTTGTGACCTTATCTGAGCCTACCCACCTCACTTCTGCGGTGTTGCTGTAAATGTTTGGCATATACCACCCTACAACGAGCGCTGTCGGGCGTTGGCCTTCTCCGTATGTCCTCACAACCAAATCACCGACTTTTAGTTGTTGCGGGGGTGTGTTTTCAATATCTTGTAAGCTATTCATTGTATGCTCCTATAGCATTAATGTTGTTGAATCTAGCTGATGCCGTGAATCGTGCGTGTCCAATACAACTGGTCGGTGCAAAGATAGCCGCAGTCTTGAACGTCATTGGCGTCCTCGCCCAAGCGCAAGAAGCGGAAATGGTCGGTAGTGTCGTCGATTCCTTCAAACTCTTCCACACCGTCGCACGCATCCACAAAATTTTGAACTGCGCCAATCACCGGGTCGGACTGGGCATACCATTTCACGTCATCCCAAGCGATCACAAGCGTGCCTTCGCCGTCATAATCCTTTTCTAGCGCGGTGTTTTCGCTGAAAACGAAGCGCATTGCTTCGGGTTGCTTAGCAATTGCGGCCAAGAAGTGGGGTTGAAGTTGTTTACTAACGGCCAATACGACCTCTGAACGGTATCCCATGCTAGCACCCTTCCGTTTGAAATGTTTCGATTGCGGCCTCGCGCAGAAGGCTTGTTGATTCGTCGTCGTAGCAAGCGGTACCCCAACTTTCGAGGTAAGCGATTAAGACCCATCGGGGAGCATTTTTAATATCTTGTAAACTATTCACTTTAAGCCTCCTTAAGACTTGCGTAGCCAATCGGTGCAAACGTCTACCATGCCGTCGCCGGGAATGGCAACCGTAAACAGGTTTTTGCGAACTTTGCGGACAATGACGCCCATTTTGCCGTGTTGGGGCAATTGGTCATCTACGTGAAACCCGGCCCAATCCCAAACCTGGACGGTATCGCCTTTTGTGAATTTGGTTTCGCCTCTCCCGAGCATTGGCTTCAACATATAATTTTTCTCCCTTGCTTTGTTTCTATATATATTATCTCATAGAAAGCAACAAAAGTCAACAACTTTTTTGAAAAAAATGGTTTTTTTATAGCGCGCTGGCTAGCACAAGGAAAGCGTAAAGCAGCGCAAGAGTGCCGACCGCCTTAAGCATATCTTTGGTAAATTCGCTCATTTATGCGGTCCAAGCGTCTGCGCTGTAGAGCAAATGGTCCTCGACGTAAAGAAATTCGGTTTCGCCTGTCAACTCGGGCCATGCTTCGATGAGAGCGTCATCGTCGAAGGTTGGATGTTCTTCGCCACAAACGTCCAACGAAGAATACTGTTTGCCGTCGATATGCCATTCGTCAAGCGTTTCGCGAGCCCACGCAACCAACTGCTTTCGAGCGCCTTCTTCGGTTGTGTGGATAGAAATGTCTTCGCCGTGTTTGTGTTCCCACTTGGCGACCCAAACGGTTTGAGATGCTTTGGTCTTTGGAATGGCTGGCATATTAATTGTCCTCCGCTGTAATTTCGACGTGCGCGTCGCATTCGCGGCAACGAGCGTCGGTCAAATCGCTTTCAATGTGGCCACCGGATTGTGGCTCGATGTGTTCGCAATCTCCATCGGCGTTGAGGAACCAAGTCTCTGGTACCATCGCGGTCATGACAAAGTCTTTGTGTTCGGGGTCATTAGGGCAATTAAGCATCGACATATTTGAACCTTTCTCGATTGTTTCTATGTATATTATCTCATAGAATGCGGTATAAGTCAAGGGAAAAGTGAAAAATAATTTCGAGCGGGTTTTTACTTCGCTGCCTTGGGTTTAGGCTTGCGACCGCGTTTCCTAGGTGGTGGCTTCTTCCATACGCTGAACATAATATCGGCAGCGCTGCGTGTGTCTTTGGGTAGCACTGTCGCCCCTTTAGTGGCAATAAAGTCTTCCAGCAATTTTAATTCTTCTTCTCTCGTCATCATTAATTACCTCGCTTCACAACGTTAAAATTATCCGAATGTTCGTAGCCGCGCCACATTTGACCGGCGTCTTTGCGATAGAGTTGCACCGCACCTCCGCCGCCAAGACCGCGCTCATTACGCAACACGCGCCATTTATACTTGTCTTCCAAAACAACATCTTGACCGGGCTTCACATCTTCGCCCCGTGTTTTGATAACTTTGACTCTCTTTGTTTGTTCGGTCACAACGTAACTCCTGACTTCCACTGTCTTTGTTTGTTCGGCCATGGCGGATTTTATCCTTTTCTTGGGTCAATTAAGTGTATTTCCTGGTGAGGGCTGACATTCCAGTCGCCGGCCCTCAGTGCTTCTTCGGCCAAAAACCAGGGAGTTGCCATTACTTTCCCGGTCGCTGACCAAAGTACCCAAACCATTGTTGGGCGAATATTTGTAACGATTCCCCACTGTTGTGTGTCCTCGTCAAAAATCTTATCGTTAATTTTTAGGTCTTGTATCCCAAGTGTCACCTCAATTCTGCGAAAAAGAAATCGAGGGAAGCCAGCATATCCACTTCCATCCGTCGTAGCCGTCGCTCTGGACCCCTGGGGGCGTCTGTAGTGGCTCGACTTCTTTCTCCACTGTATATACATTATCTCAAATATTTGATGGTTTGTCAAGGAAAAAGATAAAATATTTTTGAGCAACGGTCGGCGTGAGGCTAGCTTCCTTCGCTCCCCGTTAGTATTTTCTCCAAAAACTCTTCGCACATCCAATCGCTAGTGCCATCCCCCCACCGTACCAAGTAGGGGCTGAGTCTGTCGGGGTAGCCATAGCCCGGTGACTTGGCGTGATATGTCGGGTCAATTTGAATAACAATACCTGTCATCGCTAGCCGGCGCTCACCGAGTCGCTCAGCCCAGGCGCGCACCAAGTCACCGATTTGCAGAAGCTTCATGAAGCACCTCCAAGCCCGCTTCACGCATCCAATCCCAATGCTGATAATCCGCTGGTTCATCGTCAGGCAACGCACACCAAAATACCTTGTGTTGTTTGGGTAGCTGGTTTGTTGGCTCAGCCGAGGCAATAATCACGCCGACCTCTCTGGTATCGTGCTTATATCTGACCAAATCACCGACTTTCATTGACCACCTCTAGTATAATCCTGTCTTCAAAAGCCCCACGCTTTTTTTCTTTTTCCCTGGCAACGGATTCGACAGTAAGGAGAGAAAGAGAGTGCATTTCGCAAATGGCTCTGAAAACCTCCCACATATCAGCAGCTTCTTCATAGGATGGTGCTTTGATGAACTCATCAAGTTCTTCTCGCAGCTTCTCGTATAAGCGAGCCTCATACTCAAACGGGCCGGCCACATGATATACACACGATTTCCCACTATCTTTAATAATTTTGGGTATTTTGTCTCTAACTAATTTCACCAATTACCTCCAAAAAGCCGTCGCGCATCCAATCGGACTCGTTGTCACCAAAGAAGTATACTTGATAGGGATGCACTATTTTACCCGTCTTCTGAGAAAAGTCGACAGCGATGACAATCCCCATTTCGGGTTTGCGGCTCATTCTTGTCTTTTCCCGCACCAAGTCTCCAATCTTAATCGCTTGCAACGTTCAGCTTCTCCAGGTATTCGACACTCACCCAACGAAGATAATTATCAATCATCACAGCGAGAGTCCATTTGCCCGTTCGTATCACAATTCCATATGTAGGAACTTCCTCCAGCGTACACTTTACTAAATCACCCACTTGCATTGAGAACCTCAAGCCATTTTTTGCCCATGGGCATTGGGGAAGACGTAGAGTCGTCCAAGCACACCACCGTCACCGCCCCAGGGAGTCTCCACCCGTAGTGTAAATCGTGAGCGTCAAGGCTCGTAATCATATACACTCCCCGTTTCGCTGGTTTTATTGTTACCAAATCACCGACTCGCACTGATTACCTCGCATTGTTCTTCAATATATTTCTTGGTGAAAGACAAAACTCCTTGCGAGTGGGGACAATAGACTTTGTAGGGCTTTTTTGTTCGCAAATCTCCAACCTGAACAATTATTCCAGACGAATCCTCGGGGAACTCTTTTTCTCTAATTAAATCGCCGACTTGCATTATTCTTCTACCCCTTAATGAGAGTGAAAATGTGATTTTGGTTGTGGATGTTGACGCATGAATAACCATAGATCGAGTTATAATCGAACGGACTCGCCGCCGACCACTCCACGTAAACACCACTACGACCGAAGCCTGGGCGCTCCTCGATCTTGGTAATCAAGCCTGTGTGCTTTTTTCCATCGGACTTCTGAATCAATAAATCGCCCACTTCGGGCCAAAGTTCATTGCGCTGCACTGTATACCTTCAAACTTCCCCATGGCCAATAGCCGATGTTAACAGGAGTCGGAGTTGCCCCCATCGTAAACCAGCGCACCTTGACTCTCCCTTTCGTCTCGTGAAAGCCCAGAACGATTCCCGACGTATCCTCGCGAACAACATAGTCTTCGGTGCCGCGATGAGTGGGCTCGACAAATTTCACTAAGTCACCGACTTTCATTGATTGCCTCTATCTCACCCTTCCAGTGTGATCCTTTAGCCCCATTACCCCAAATGATGTGATACAAGTTATCAACAGCGGTTTTATGGGGGTCCATTGCAATGTTGCAAACTATTCCTAGAAAACCATTTTTCTTGTGCTTTACCAAATCACCGACTTGCACTGATTACCTCCAAGAACTCTTCCCGCATCCAATCCGTCTCGCCAGTGTTCCACGAAACAAAACAGGGGAAGGTATGCTTGCCCACTTTGTGACTCTCGTCGATCTTCAAGACGATACCCGTTAGTGTAATGTCGCGCCCTGCGTCTAAACTGACCAAATCACCGACTTGCATTAGCTCAACACCTCTAGAGCACTGGGGCGAATTCCATCGGCCACAGCCCCAGTAGACAAACATACCAAACTGATTCTAGGTGCTCCATATTTATTCCGATATATTTTAAGCACGTGATGAAGACCGCCAAAAACAAACGTCTTAGCGGCGCGTTCTTTGGGGTCTTTAGCAACCAGACCACTACACTTGACCAAATCACCTACTTTCATTGTACAATCTCCAAGTCGCGTTCCATCCGTAGAATCTTGCGAAGGTCGTCGCCTATCAATTGAATCTCGTGTATCATAGCGTTGCTGTCGGATTTGGCCGACCTCACGATTAAGCCGTAGGTTCCACGTGGAACGCCGATACGGGCTTGTGTAGTTCTTACGAGAATGCCTGGTTTCATGGATGTTATTCCTTCTTTTTTACTTTACACCCATATTATCTCACATATCCTCTTCTTTGTCAAGAAGTTTTTTCTCTCTCTTGTCTATTATTTTCTGTAGCTGCGTGCGTCTATAGTCCGTCCACAGGCAGACGACTCCGAGCACTGCAAGCCATAATACAATTATACCAATAGTTTCAAACACTTATAACCTCCAAGTTTTTTTCGACAAAGGGAAACGCTTTGCAGCGATAACCCGCTACCCACACCCAATATTGCGTCCAATGGGGGCAACCACTGGCCGTCCAACCTGCTTTAACCTCCGAAATGCGCGTAATGATACCGTATTTGCCTGCGGCGGGCATGCGTCCCTTCAGCTTAACAACGCTTCCAATCTGCATAGCTTTCAATCTCCCCCGTAGACAATCTTATGGTAAATATACAGCGCGGCCCAAGACAATACGACAAGAGCAGTGATGCGATTAAGATTCATGCGTCCTCGATGGGGCAAGCCTCATTTGCCACCTCCACTTCATAATCATAAACAACCCACGTAAGACCTTTTATCCGAAGCTTCACCCGGGTCAAGTCGCCTGGGGACTTGTGCAACTCCACAACAACACCAAACAAAGGAGCTTGTCTCGCGACAACGTGCCCCTGATAGCTCACCACTCGCACCAAGTCGCCCACTTTCACTTAGCATGGTGTCTCACAAACACCGCAGTGGCAATCAGGATTGGGGCAGTCTTCTTTCATGACTGCTAGCATCTCTGGGGTCCAGGTAAATTCGCCTTTGAATTCTTCCCAATCCCACTCAAAGGCCATGGCGTTGGCGCGATAATTCTCGACGAGCGCATCTATTACCATGAGCCGCAAATCGTCATCACCAGTCGCGTCATTGACTAGCCCGGTTGCATGAATTTTGTGGGCATAAGAACAGACCTTCTTTCGATCCCATCGGCCAATGATATTAGTGGCCAATTCACGCCTATTCTGTCGCGTGTTCGACGGGTGCATTCCCTTCCTCCTCATCTCGTGGACGTCCAGCCGGGTAAACATTAGTGTAAACAATTAATTGCCCCTTTGCGTCGACCTCGGCTTTTCCGCCAAGAAATTCGACGACCTCCATAATGGTGTTCGCCAAAAAGCGCTGCTCTATTTCGCTAGCCACCTTTTCGTAACTGTACCGGTGATCCCACGAAGTGGTTTCTAAAAGATGCTCAATTAACTGGCCAGTGCGCGTCACGCTTGTTCCCTTCCCCTAACATATATAGTTTCACTACGCGGGTTTATAATTTTCCCTAGTATTTTCAATATGTTTGCAGCGGCGGCGGAATGCGTAGCCGGGGCATGTGCAACTCCATCCACCCTCATTCGACAGTTTCACGACGTACACTTTGCCCTTGGACCCTTCGACCGACCAACTTGAGGTTGAGGCTTCGGGCACGGCTGTATACCCCTTGAATATCATATATTGAGGTAGTTCAGCGAGGGTAGTGCCATGTGGAACCTCCAGCCAAGTGCCACCGCCCACCGCGTAGGTCTTGTTTCTCCAAGGCATTGGCACGATTGATGGGGGTACGTTAACGACTAGAGGTTCCATATGGTTTCCCTTCTTTATTATTCTTCTTAGTATCTCATAGATTTATACAAAAGTCAAGAGCAAATTATTCTTTTGCGTTTGTGTATCTATCTTGAGTTTCCTGAAGTTGTTTTTCAATGCGTTGGTGCCGCATTTCATTTCGGATCATGTTGTAGCTAAGCATCACCACAGCAAGCACCCCCGTCACAATCATAAAAATCGTCATAAAATTAATCTCCTTTATTATCGACGCTCCAGAGCCTTGTAGCCAAGATACGCCATTAAGACAAACAATAAACACAATATAAACTCGTGCATAGGTTTATTCTGTGACCTTTTAGCGCTTATCGTCGATGGCGACGATGCGCTCGTTAGTTTGGAAGTAGGGTCGCGAAGCATAGCGCTTGGTGGTCATCCACATGCGCTGACATTTGCTGCCTTTTGGCTTCGGTGCCATGAGGTCCGTCAAGATAATGTGACCATCGAAGTCGCGACGGTTAACCCAATCAGTGGGCGCATTAAAATCGGTACCACCGCACATGACGCGCTCAGTCTTGTGGTTGTGCCCCTTCTTCCATTCATACACCAAAGAGTCTTCAACGCGGGTGTCGAAAGGTACCACAGTAAAGGTGGCTAGCTTGGCCAACTTGTTCAACTCTCCGAAGAAAGCCTCAAGCATGCTGTCATCGACAGAACCGGACTGATCGATGCTGATGGCGATTCGGGCCAGACGCTTGACTTTATGCCCCGCGTGGATGTATCGATAGCGCTTGTTCAAGCGCTTGACCGTGGTGGTTTTATTGGCGCGGGTGCTAGTTTTGACGAAATAGCGCAACACTTTTTTCCAGTCCAGCGTCGACTTAATCTTAGCCAAGATATCTTTGCGAACATCGTAAGGTACGGTGCCCCAACCGCTTGAGGATGCCGAGGCCTCCTCGGACGCTTTCTTGATATAACCCTTCAAGCGCTCGCGAGCAATTTCATCGGCTTCACCGTCGCCACCCCATTGACCATGGTCATCGAACTGTCCTTCTTCTGGCAGGCCATCGCCTTCGCCTTGCCCTTCGCTCTCTTCCTTCATCTTCTCCAGGCGCTGGAGGTAAGCTTCAGCGGCTAACCCAGACGGGTAGTCGGCGAATGGGCCAACTCCTGGCTTCAGACTTCCCGAAGGAAGGTGGTCGAGGTGAGAGTTGATAGCCAGGTCCGCAGCGAAATTCCACGCGCGATCCTTAACGTCGGCAGGTTTGCGGCTCGTTACATGCTCGAAGATGAGATGGTAAAACTCATGCTTGAGTACATCCGTCCGCTCCAGGTCCGTCAACTTAGCAAAGAAGTCTGGATTGTATAAGAGTTCAAACCGGCTTGTGTGAGGATTGACGCGCACACCTGCGGTGGGCAGTTGCGTCGTCGGCATCTTGTTGACCCGGCGCGAGATGCTAGCGAAGAACGGCTCCGATTGAAGGAGCCGCGCAACGTGCAGGTTCAAGTCAAAGGCCAATTCTGTCTTATCTTGATTTTCCATACCTGTATTATACCTCATCTGAAGGGGAAAGTCAACAACAATTATGAAAAATATTTCTTAGGCAGTCAAGATGCTCACCAAATACTCATGAGTACGCTTGTGGAGTGCAATGATGTTGGCCTGGTTCTCCGAGCGCGCGACCGATTCCCACAGCTTCATGGCGATTTCCGATGGCAATGTTACAAAGTAAGCACCAACGTTGTCGGCTTGCTCTTCGGTCAATTCCTTTTTGAACAGGTCGGACGCATCCATCTTCTCGACGAGTGCCGCGTGCTCGTTGATGTCGAACTTTTCAGTCTTTTCAACAGCACCCTTATCAACGATGTCCTCTACCGTGACCTGGCGGTCGTAAGTTTGAACAAAATCGTTGAAGGCAACGGCAGCTTCAAACCCTACAAAGCCGCAGCCCAGATTAAACAAAACAGGGGTAGGCTCTTCGGTGAGCAAACCAGCGTCAACCACGCAATCGTTGAAGCGCTTCCAAGAGCGGCGCGAGGGGTATACCTTGTTAGGTTCAAAGTCCTCTGCATGCTCCAAGTGAGTGCGATTCTGGTTAATGAAGTCCCAAATAAGAGTATCAACGTTGTCTTTGGCCCATGTCAGCCAATCCTCTACGGTAGGCTGTACATCAAACACGGTGTAACGGTCCAACTCTGCCGGGTCCATTTCGTTCACTTGATATTGGTCGCCATGCTCCCCACCGTTCACAGCAGAGATAACACGTGTGCCAGGATGAAGCTTCCATCCCGCCAGTTTGCGGCTGTCCGTCAACTCGAACAACCCTTGGCGTACTTCCAACACCGCACGATCAACTTCGTCGAAGAACAAAACGCATGGTTCCGTACAGGCGCGAATGAACCACGCGAAGGGACGGAACACGGACGCTTGCTCTCCATTGACTTCAATCATTTCAGGAGAAGGCATGCCCAGTAAATCGCCTTCAGTCATCTGAGAGGCGCGACGCTCTACTACAGGAAGCTCCAAGTCTTGAGCGATTTGATACACCACTTCAGACTTGCCAATGCCGTGG
>Ga0209128_1001313_pt1 | contig 17069 bp, 29 predicted proteins | sample ETNvirnome_6_100_FD_184072 | JGI IMG/M metagenome (GOLD analysis project Ga0209128, IMG submission 184072) | Marine viral communities from the Pacific Ocean - ETNP_6_100 (SPAdes) (version 2) | ecosystem: Environmental > Aquatic > Marine > Oceanic | place: Pacific Ocean | collected 2013-06-19 | reverse complement strand
GTACACAGAGATGAAAAAGAAATAAAAATAGCCACCACACTAGACAAGTATGATGGCTTAGGAGAACAGGAAGGCAAACCAACTTACTACGGGATCACTTCTTTTCCCTCTGGTTGCGTTCTTGAATACGTTGTTCTGCGTACTCATCCAAGCTAATACCTTCCATCTGCTCAAATCTTTCCCCCCATGTCAACCCTGACTTGGGGGTTTTTTTATTTCTATTTACCCAACAGAATCTAGCAAAGTAATACCTCCTATCCTCTTGATCTTTATCATATTTTTCCTTCCAGCTGCTATAGTCTTTCATCCAATTTATCTATCGTCAAAACGTGCATGTCTGACCTAGTTGTATAGGATGGCATGTTAGGATCGACATAACCTTTAGGCCACAACTCAGACTCAAAAAAATAATCTTTTGTTGTTTTAAAACCACACAACCATAGATGTTGAGGGTCTGTATATTTCCCCCCGCTGTCCCTATCCCCATACTGCAAGCTAAGAAATGCATAAGCATCCGGTCTTTGGTGTTTACTATACACCGCTACCTGTACTATGTAATTAGGTCTTGGCTTGACAGCCCTCTGTTTTGTTTTGACTTCTAGCTTCTTCCCATCTACCACCATGTCATAGTCTTTGTTGTCAGCTATTTCCACATCAAGATATTTAGATAAGGCAAGCTCACCTAACCTACCTGCAAAAGATCCCATTACCTGAGCCTTACCGTTGAGTATGTTGTGGTGGAATTTCTTCACATGATTCTCAGACCACTCCATAGCGGTATCCATCATCTCTTCATCAAATTCTAATTCCCTCATAAGCTACCTCAGCTCTTTCATTTTTCTGTGTAAGTGTAATGCACACCTGAATGCTAAGAAGTTCTCCTCTGTATCCTCAGACCTTACGGACTGAAACTTACCCGTCTTCTTGTCGCACCTCAAAATGTACGTAGCGTCTACCTGCCTCCCCTCTATATCTTCAACCGCTTTAGCATAAGCGGCAACTTGTAAGTGGTACTCAGGATAAACCCTCTTTGACGTTTTCCAATCAATAACCGCATACTCACCGTTAATGATGGCTATCGCATCCACCGTACCCGCATACCTGTAATCGCGGTGATATATTTTCTGCTCAACCGCAAGCCATTCCACCTCATTCTCTTGCAACCAAGACTGAAACGCCTTGATAGCAGTCTGAGCTTCCTTTTGTTTAGGCATCTTAGGTTCCTCACCCTCCCCAAGATGAAACCGTATAGCCTTCTCAACCCATTCATGTGTTATTGTTCCTATATTTAGCGCGTCAGTAGACGTACTCTTGTAAGCCGTCTTTACTCCGTTGGAAAGAAAATCAATTCCCGCAGTCTTTGTAAGGTTTTTTGCCAACCACTCAACACCTTCCTTCAAAGCCCACGGTATAAGAGCGGGCTTAGAGATAATGCCGCAAGCCTGAGTGACAGACGGCACAATCTCCTTCCCCACCATATAAGAGTGGTAGGCTTCAGCGAACTGAAGCTCCACCTTCCCCCCATCGTGATAGTTAATAATCAAAACGGTATGTCTGCAGCCTCAACAGCAGGCTTAGTAGACCCGTTCCCACCATTGTACGGCTCCTGTAACTTACCGGACAAATAGCGGTTTCCTTTTTTAGAGACATTATCCCAAATAGATATTGAGATTTCCTCCCCATGCCATAAAGCAGTGCCCGTAAAATCGGGACGCTTCTCATTTCCATCTTTATCATTTACAAATAGTACAATCGTATCATCTTTCATGTCCATCTTAGTTTCCTCTTAGTTTCATTTAATGTCACCCTACCATACGTTGATTAGCTTGTTCAGTGCGCCACACTTCTATCCTTAGCTCATTCTGTTTCAGCTTCCACCGTAATCCTTCTTCAGCTTCAATCGCTATAGCTATAGCTTTGTTGGCCTGTTCCATTTCCGGCTGAATGTTTACCCAGTGTTCCTTATCAGCCACCGTTTTACCAAACGCCCTGCCGTACAGTATTGACTTCTGTGTTTTCTTAAACTCCTGTACTTGAAATGAGTTTGCCTTAGCCTCTGCATACTTGGGCGCAAGTTCTTCTATATTATCTAACCAAACTTCTGTACTCTTCTTCATATTTTAAACCATATTACCTCATCTTTAAACGCTCTGTCAATTGTTTTAAGTATCCAATAGGCTTGCAGGTCAAGTAACTCAGTGCTACCGTTGTGCAAATCCATATGGTGCTTATAACATAAAGGCATAACAAGATAATCGTTTGCCTTTCTAGCGGTGCTACCAGACAATGGGTTACACCTCCCCCTTAAATGGTGAGTTATCACAGTATCATCCTCAATACCGCACTCAATACAAGGGAGTGATGCCACCCACTCCCTATATTTTTTGCTCTCTATTTTTGGTTCCTTTGCAAGCATCACCCTTTCTCCTCAGAAATCTGATACCCTATTAACAGGTTAGCATACTCAACGATCTTACGCAAGTCCTCCACTGGAGTTCCTTTCTTATTCCACCGGCTTGCATACTTAACTATGTTCCCACTGCAAAAGTCCATCTCATTAGCCGTAATATATTCTATCGGCGTAATCTTCATGGAGTTGTAGTAGGCGGGTTTCATGCTCTTTCTTCCCCCTGAATAATTTCTCCATATTCATCAAGGTTCCTAATGTTTTCCCACACAAGCTCTGGAGAGCTAGCCGTTGCATATACACCATCGTTCATATAAACACCGCGCCCTGTATCGTAACCCGGAAGATCACTATACCAATCAAGCTCTTCACTATCATAGAATCTTGCATAATCGTCATGCCATATTTTAGGCTCTATACCTTCACCTCTTGTGAGGTAATAGTTCCACAGTTCTTTATCTGATTTTCTTATTTTCATCCATGACCTCATTTGCCTCATGGATGGCTTGTATCCTATCTCTTCTTCAATAGGATTGACTGGGCCTTCCCACGGCCAGTGCATATCTATTTGCCCGTAATTATCATCCCATTCTGGTACGATTCTGGGTTTTTTCATTTTACCTATTTGCTTTATGGCCCCCATTCTATAGGCTATAAATTCGGCGCAGTTTATACTGTCCCACTCAGGCTGATATTCGCATGGAGCAACTAAACCTATGTATCCATCCCAAGAAAACCATTTAAAGCCATCGTCGTCAATTGAATCTATACGCATTGTAGCGTGATCGTATACATTTACCACTAAACAATGAGATCGAACATAGCCAGACTCAAGATCTTTTGGCCCGACCTCAACAAGATTAAATTTCTTCATATTCCGCACACTCCTGATAAGCATTGCTCTTCACTGTTGTCCTCAAATACCACTCCACGCTTGCTGTGAGCCTCCTCATAAGGCACAGAGGCTATAGGCTGTCCACCCCTACTACCGTCTGGATAGATCGTCAGACCGCGCAATCCGGGGGCGTATTTACGAACAATTCTTGCAAAGTCGTCCACCTTTTCTTCATGGTTAAACTCAGTTCCCCATGCGGGAAGATTTATAGTAGAGCTGATAGCATGATCTACATACTTCTGAAGCTCATACTGAAACTTTATTCTCCTCTCAAAATCTTCAGCTAAGTCTACCGCTGACTCTATAGAATCGGGACTGATTCCTCCTTTAATAAGGTGTTCTGCTGTACCGTCAACGACAAATTGATACTTCCATCTGGTTCCCTCTGTAAGGTAACGACGCCTGTATGCGACCGCATAGATTGGCTCAACTCCACTAGTTGTTCCAGACAAGATGCTAATTGTTCCAGTAGGTGCGATGGCTCTGTACCCCTTAGGTCTGTTAAGAAAAAGTCTGTCACAATGCTCATTGGCGGATTTTGTACTTTCTGATTCATAAACCTTCATCCATTGTTTAAGTTCGTCATTAAATTCATATCTATATTTACGTTTAAGCAGCCATTCATGCATACCCATAAGCCCAAGACCAATGCGACTGTTCTGTTGTCTGACCTTCTCAACCTTTTTATATGGTAGATGCGCTCTAATTAATCCGCATACAAGAAACTTGGATGCAAGATTAACCACATCTTTTAACTCTTCTACATTATCTATGTTGGCAAGATTAACTGAGCCTAAATTGCAACAATCAGAATCATCTTCTGATGTCACCTCTGTGCAAGCATTTCTAAGGGTTTCATTCTCCTTTTCACCAAAGTTAAAAGAAAAACCCGGCTCACCAGTCATCATGGCTTGCCTACAGTTCTCTCTAAAAACCCCTGAAATACCATTTTTTAACCATGCATCATCATAGTTAAGGCTGACATTCATCATATCCAACGGAGCCGGATAGTTGAAATCTAACTTCTTCATATCAGCTACAGAATATTCCTTCTGACTACCCAGTCTAATGTCATGCCAGTTCTTAGCCTTTAATAAAGTTCCTGTATCTTCATGCGCCCAATTAAGAGATCCATACAGTGCTGACCTACGGCTACCGCCCTGCATTACGTTCCTTCCCACCTCATTCAAGGTATAAAGCAACGGAATGGGGCCGGATGCCACACCACCAGTACGCCTCAATTGACGACCAGAAGGACGGCAGATGGATACGTCTACACCTACCCCACCGCCGGTCATCAGACACGACATAGCTCTCTGTGTAACACCAGACCACTCCTCCCGACTATCATCCTCCAATCTTAATAGATAGCAGTTGTTAAAGAACCTTGCATCACGCCCTGCATACCATAGGTATCTTCCTCCCGGCATGAATTTGAATTCAGAGATGAACCGCGCCAGTTGGTCGCGGTCATCCTTTGCCATTAAGTTATTTTTCTGACCATCCATATCACCGCAGACGTAGTTGACTACGGTGTTGGCACGATCTTCCCATGTTTCAAAGGGGTTAGACGCATACTTCTGCTGAAATATGTTTTGGCCTAGCTCAGTCCTGAACTGCATTGCTGTACTCTTTCCTCCATTGTTCAATTTCTTTCCCCTCTCTCTTAGCCATGAGAATATCAAATCCGTCTGGTGTTGCCCACTCAGACGGGGTTCTGTTTTTGTCAAATGCAGAGGGATGGTAGAGGTAACGACCCACTCCCCACTGTACAGCAGACCTCTTTAGAGAGTCGGACAACCCACCCTTTGCGCCTTCAATATTACTATCGTCTGCTCCATCAGCTTTGGTTATCCAATTGCCATTCACATTACAGCTAAGATAACACACCACTCTACCGCCGATAAACTCATACTTAGTCTGCCATCCACTAACACCAAACACAGAATCAAGTCTATCCATTACATCCCTAGCTGTGATATATACAAGCTCACCACTCCCACCTTGACCCTTGCGCCACCGTAAGCGACGCGGATCGAACGGTCTTTTGAGTGCTACCTCTACCTTTTTATCCATTATGCGCTCCCACCAAAAATTAGAACACCAACTATTAGTAAAACAGTTAAGCCCATATACACTTCTTTCTTTTTAAGTAACTTCATTATTTCTCCTCTTCAATAAGTTCTTCATGGTAAGACCCATCATCTTCACGCCATGCCTTGTATTTCTTTTCAACCCATTCACCCCTGGTAACTATAGCAGGATCACCCTTAGTGCCTACGTTCTCCAAAGTTCTATTGTACTTGATGGGTGAAAATAATTCCTCCATCATTGATCCAAAATCATAAGGATTCACTGACCTTCTTAACATAATATCACACCTCCTTTGTTAGTTCAACAAAATATTCAGCATCCACCACAATTAGTGGTTGCTTCCGGTTTTTCTTAATCACAAGCAACGGCTGATATACACCTGAGTTAGACTGTGCTTGCTCATAAGCCTTCCATACATTCAGTGATTCTTGATTCTTACACTCCACTGAATACGGAAATACTTTACGCGCCTGTGAAGAGAACATTAAGTCCTCACCACCTGCACCCATGCTACGACTCTCTACGTCATCAGGGTTCAAGTCTAGTTCTTTAACTAGCAACTGCTTGAACCACTGTTGCAGTCTCCTGCCTTTGGCTTTTGCGCTTTGGTGGTTCATATAGTGCTACCTTGTGTAGTTCTCCCATTACACCACCTTTAGGTGGCTGCTCTTCCACACCTATGGGGTGCGGTAGATCGTCATTAGTGTAGTAATTAAGTGAGGCCATGCATAGGTTCAAATCCAAATCCCCCTCTGCCCCATCAAAATTACGTGCTTTACATAGACTGAGGTATGCATCTGGTGAGCTTGGCATATCATCATAAGTCCGACCCAACAGTATTACATTGTCAGTTCTATTTGTTATATCCGCCGATCCCGCGACAGACCACTTATCCAAACGGTCAGTTAAACTCTGACCTTTTCTTGCATGCGCCACCAGTATAACGTGTATACCTAAATTTCTGGCACAGTTAGCAAGCGCACAAACCACAGCTTTTTGCCCGTTCCAATCGTCTGATGCCATACTCATTGTCATCAGCGAATCCACAAGAACAAGGTTAATACCCAAGTTATCTACTGAATACCTAATCACCGATATCAGGGTGTTATAGTCAATTGACCCATGCTGGTCATATAAAAACAGCTTCTTATTTGACCATCTTGTAAAGTCCAACCCCGCATCCATAGTAGGTTCAACCTGCAATGATGCTTGCCTCCACATCCTAGCCAGTTGAGTTTTAGGCGACATCTCAAGTGAGATAGACAGGCACTTACTGCCCTGCTCCATTGCTGACATCATAATTTGAGAGGCTAACAGGGATTTCCCCGCCCCGTTAATACCCGCCAAAACTGTCATCTCTTCAGGTCTAAGCCTGAATTTGGTATCAAAATACTTGAATGGTAACTTAATGCCGGTGAGCCTCTCACCAGACATATAGTAATTCATCACTTGATCTGTAAAATCAGATGCAGAACGTATGTTTTGCTGTGCATCTGTCAGTTTTCTATATGGTTTTAGCTCTTCACGACTTATTTTCATCCTTTTTCTCCTTGAAAACCCAATAGTCTGAATCTTCTAAACTCAATAGTACACCATTCTCATCTCTTTTACCAGAGCCAGGGTTCCAAAAGGGGTTATTTTCTCTCTTCCCCTTAGTTACAGCCATCATAAAAGCAGAGTCCCAATTCACATTTCTGTATCCTAGACCTCCAGACCTAACTGCCGGTGACGATAATTCCTCTGTTGATTGCGTCCGTTTAGGATCGTGCTCCGTATTGTCGGAAAAGAATTCTGCACCCGTTAGGTTCTGAAGCCTCTGGTATATCATCCATGCCTCCCTGATGTACCTATCTACCTTTCTTCTGTCTAATTTTGTTTTCTTGAGCGTATCAATTGCATCTAACGCTCTGTTTCTCAGCGTATCAGACGGCATCATACCGGTTTTCTCCGCCGTAGCTACAGCCATCTTAGGTAGGTTACGTAAGATATTTATAGCTTTGTCTGCTCTGTCCAAAAATATTACCCCATATTGTATAATGCATTGCTTGTAAGTTGTTGATTTTAATAGTCTTCTTCTTGACTATCATCGTATAACTGCCACTGGTTCAAAAGTTCCTCTTCTTCTAGTTCATTGTGCAATCTTTCACGCTCCTCCTCTGTTAGCATGTTCTTTTTTGGTGTTGCCCAATATTCTGGGGGAACCAGTGAAGGCTCCCCGGTTAATGGTTTATGAATATCCCGACATCCACCCATGAATGGATCACAGTTATCCCAATTTGTTTTCATTCTAACTCCTCATAGACATAAGATGATGTTGCGTTTGCTGTCCTCCAATTGCCATCATACTCAGATGGATCACCCACAAACTTCTCACCTACTCTTTTTTTAGAGAGCCTAGCCTTGTAGTATGCATCACTGACGGCAGGTAGTAGGTGTGCTGATCTAAAATACCCATCAGCACCCCACTCATTAGAGTCTGTGAAAAACCCGTCTAAAGTCTCCATAAGAATAGCAACACATTCCTTATATTCTTTCCTGTCAAACGCTTTTTCCTGTAAGTTTTTCTTTCTCATATCCCTAATGCCTCCAAAAGTTCCATATCTGAACCGCTGAACGGCTCAATAGGGCGTTTGTCGTCATAATCTATGTCCGTTCGGACGGCATACTCCATTATCTCAGACTTGTAGACATCACCATATTCCCAGCTTCCGTATGTTAGCGGAGATTTAACCGCGCAGAACCAGCGGGCATATTTCCCCTCATTACGTTCCAACTGGTACTTCTTGAGGACATTCCATGTCCAGCCCTGTGGATTTTCCCAAACTTCATATGGGTTATCTACCGGTCTTGATTTTCCGAATGGATTTTTTTCTCTTGGCATCTTCTGTTCCTCTCTTGTAGTTCTACTGAAAGTTGAAATTGTAACCAGTCCAATGAATCGTCAGACCAGTCCATTATACGCCTAAACAGCTCTGTTTTTCTCTCTTCTGAAATTTCCATAATCTAACTATTTAGTACCATACACTTGGGTGAGTTCTAAGACTAAATCGTAAGACCTTTCAAGCGCGTGATTAAAATGCTTTGTTCGATCATCGCCTGGGCAGTCCTGATCCGCGTGATCTTGCATGTCACTCAAAGCATCTAGCAATTCATGTATATGTTCTAGTTGTTTATTCTTGGTCATTGAATTTCTCCTGAAATTTCCATTTAATAAACCTTCCTATAGAGTAGTGAGTAGTTATATTTGTAGCCCGGTGATACTCAGCACCGGAGATTGATATTTAAGGTCGGTTCTCAAGACCATAATTACAGAATACTGCATATATAATAAATATGCAACACTTTTTCAAACTTTATTTTTACGCCTTTAATATCAATGACTTACGCCTGATGCATTAGTTATGTAGACAATAGATGTTTTTTTTGATAATCTGTAGTTATAGGTGATCCGACCTACAAATTATGAGCCGTGACTGTGGCTCCATCGGACGACTAGCAGTTGATAAACGTAATGGTAAATTATACAACCTTAAGACGGGACAAACTGTCGTTAATGATGGTGTAAAAATCCGGCTAGGCTCCGGCTCTACCGTAGATTGGCATGCGCTACTGTTTAATGCATGGGACAGACAACGTATAATTGATGTATCCCTACCATCTACGTCTAAATGACACTTCCAACTTAACTGTTGTAAAAATACAACACTATGGCTTCAGAAGAAACAAAAACTAACCGACGCGCTAGGCTCCAACGTAACTACGTAGCCAAGCATAATAAGCATAAGGGCACAACACATAAAAGCACTAAAGACTATAGCCGACAACAGAAGCACAGACATAGTGCTCCCGTTACCGACTACGGCCTCTAGGATCAGCCTAACAGCGCGTTTTGTAGCCCATCATTGCGCGACGCGTGCGTTACTCTTGGTGGATGGATCCCCTGTATATGGACGGGGGTTATTAGCTTCCATTTTGTAGGGCGTGGATCTACTTTAGGGTAGACTGTGACCGTCACATTTTGCCCGTTTATTACGTCTTGATATGATCCGATTGGCTGTACGTCTACAGTGTCAAAGGGTTCCGCGTCGTAGCTTCTATTCCATGATGACGCAGATTTGGCCTTTTTACTTACGCCACTATTAGCTAGTCGTTGCCACACTCTGACCTGAGTAGATTGTTTTACGCATACCGGCACCCAGTCCAACATAGATTTATTTTTTTTCATGTTAATTAGCTCCTTTATATTGTAATAAACTCAATTTTTTACACCGGCTCCGACTAAGTTTAACGCGCTATTAAGACCGGCTAAATTAGCACCGGCAATGTGTAATGCCTTGCCTAGAATTAGCGCGTGTTCTTGGTTACCTTTTGCATACTTTGAGAGTATCATTAGATATTTACCGTAATGGTTTTTGGTTTTTTTGACTTTGCTAGACTCAATTTCCTGGACTAGTGGCTTGAGATCTTGCGCTAGTGATTGTATAAGTTTATCTGTTTTGCTCATTTTAATTAGCTCCCGTTGCTACGTTTTGAGTGTATTTTTTCCCGCTACCATGCGCGACAAATCCAATTATAGGCCGGTCTACTTTTTGACACAACCGGCATGACCTACATGTTACTTTTTTACTGGTTTCTGCGGGACACCTAACAACCTTGCGACCCGCGGGCGTACACCTAACTTTAGCTGAATCATCCGGTAACAGTGTTACCACTGGCGCTATATCCAATTGCGCGTATTGGTCGGCTTGATCTAGGTTATTAGCCGATATATTGACAGTAAATCCACCGTCATTACATTCCTTGATAATGTCGGAATGGTCTACGGGGTTATGATGGGTGTAGGTAAATCCGCCCTTTTTTCTATTAGCTTTAATCAATGCGCGTATACCGTCCGTGTCGTTTATAGGCAGATCACCGGCCTGATTGTGTCGCCAGATTCCTAAATCGAATCGCCGAATGCTAGCCAATAAATCCGCCCAAGATCCGCCACGTTTACCGGCATCTACCGCACGCCAATGCATACCTAGATGACCATGTTCGGCATAGCATGGTGCTACGCGCTTGCCAGTGTTAGGATCTATGTAGGCTTTTAACGGACAGCTAGTTGGGCAAGTATCGCTAGACGATGTAGTAGTAGGCATCCCACCAAGTTTTACATTCTTGCTATGTTGTGTAACGTGATAATTACTCATAGTCATTTCCTCAGTTATAATTGTTACATCAATAGCCAGTATAGTGACTGACTATTAATCTAGCAACTATCTTAATTTTAGCTCATCAAAAATATAGAATATTTCCTGTTGCATAGCTTCTAGCGTTCTCTTATCGGCGTTAGATATATGGTTACTATCTTCTAGTACGCCTATTAATAGGTGTATGTTGTCTAGTGAGTCTATTAATTCTTGTTTTTTAATCTTATTCATTAGTTATATTCCTATGTAGTAGTTAGTACATCAGTACCTAGTCTAACGACTAGGCACTAATCTATCAACTATCTGTGTTGTTCTGTGGACGCCGACCATTCACAATCCCCGTTGATTAGTTCAATTTCAGCTTCATGAATCGCGGCAACTAGCGCACCCTTAATATCTGAGAATTGATTGATAAATCGTTGGTCTAGCTCACCGATCTCATCTACCGGCTCACCATCAACGTCAACGTGTATTGCATCGTTGATATGACTGGCTCTAATTAGTCCCCATTGTGTGCTTTTAGTATATTCCATTGTTATATTTCCTATGTAGTAGTTGAATTAGTAACCTAACCAGTTGAATACATCTTGAGTTAACCAGTATCTAGCGCCACCGACATACTCACCTAGATTCCAGAATTCATCATCACACTCAATTCCATGGTCTATTAGTATTTTCCTAGCTTGCCAAACATTTAACGTGGGCTGATATTCTGCAAATTCTGTTGAGTTCATTACCTTTATTTCCATGTAGTAGTTGACTAGATACGGAGCGTATCACGGCTAGATCTAGATTACAACAACTATTTAAACGTTGGATAGATGGATAGGGGTTAAATGATATCCCACCCACCCACACTCACGCCCCATCTAGGGTTCTGGGTTCTATGGTTCCTGGTTATGTCGTACTGTTCTAGTTCACTAACCTAAACCAGTTTGCAAACTGTACATATGGGCATATTCCTGTTGCAAATGAGTATCGTTCTCATTTAGATGTAGCCAACCAATGATCTAATAAAAGAAGAAAGACTTGCACCCCACCTACGGTGCCACCCCATTTTGATTTACAGATTTTTATATATATTCTACCCACAAACCGGAGGGTATTTTTAGGGTTCACAATTATGGCAAATTTAAATTTAGCACAAGTTCAAGATATGATGCTCAGAAAAAGGCGCAGAGATAAAGGAGATCCTTATCTTGAGGAAAGGTTTGCTTTGTCTGATACGGATAGAGCAGGTATGCATGGTCTTTTAGACGGTCAGGCATTAGCAGGTGTTAATATAGTTGATGAATATGAAGATCCAAATAGAATAGGTCAATATACCAGATGGTACGGTAATCCAAATACAGGAAGAAGGGGTCGGGATGAGATGACCATACGATCTGATGTAACAGGTACAGATTTTCAGGATACTTTAGCCCATGAAGTGGGGCATAGGGGGCACTATCTTTCCGGGCTTTTAGGGACTCAGGCCGGCCCACCACGCGCACCTGTTAGACCTTTTGTGAGGGGTGTTCCACAGTTGGGAATAGAAAATAGGACGGGATGGGTAGATCAGGCAGATCCATATATTGAACAAGAAAGAATGTATACACCCGATAAGTCAGATAGATGGCATCATGTTTTATACGGTATGGAGGGGGATAAACCTGTACTTTCCGGTGGTGGTCGTGGAGAGATAGACACGGATGTTTTAAAATCTGATATTGAAGTAGCAAATCGGCTTGCTAGAAATGTACCTAAAGGCGAACCAACCTCATTGCTTTCAACGGATGCGTCAGTATCAGATAAATTGGCGGCACAAGAGGGAATATCTGAAGGTATTACTATGGATGATTTGCGTCATCATGGATCACAAATAAAGTCAAAAGCCGGTGATCTAATGACTGCTACAAAGGATTTATTTAGATCCGGTGGGAAAGATAATATAATACATGATGAGCCGGAAGCAAGACCTACCACTCTTAAACAGGCTCAATCTCAAGGGAAAGCTCACTTCTGGCATAACGGTAAAAAGAAACTAGCAGTCACAGCAGATCAGTTAGCTAAGTTTAAGAAGTCTGATCTATACAATTCAGGTTCTAAAAAATCCACGCTTTCACAGTGGGCTAATATAGCCCAGTCTGAAGGCGGTATGAAGAAATTATTTAAGACGGACAAGCAGGTAGCGGCTAAAGTCAAGGAAACTAAAGATCAGAAACAATTCCTTGATGACTACATGCAGACTTATTACACGGGAAAGAAGAAGAATGATCCAAAGTTCCGTGAGGATATAAAGGCTAGACTTAAAGGAACCGTTCCAGACGACCATAAGAAAACCGTTGCAAATGCAATCAGTTCTGCGGTGAAGATCTTTGGAACAGATAAACTAGCAAGTGGTGGTCGCATGGATGAGGCCACAATGAAGAAGATGCTTCAGGATTTAGGTCAGATTGAATCAGGATACACAACAAGAATAGCCGGGGGTGGACGCCCGGAACGTGGCTTCTGGCAGGTATTGCCTTCCACAGCTACGGACGCTCTTAAAAACGCCGGTGCTTATTTTGGCCCCACATTTAATAAAACATTTGCAGGTCGTCCTTGGGTTAAAAGCGGTCAGTCTGCTTATGAAAGCCTAAAGAATATGAGCCAGAAAGACATCTCTAAACTATTAGAATCGGATGACGCTCTAGGAGCCGCCTTCTCAGCAGTTCAGGTACTTAGAACATTTAAGAAAAAGAAAAAAGGAGGTAGTTAATGAGAAGACCCAAGAAAATTACCCATGAAAGCGTGGTTCAAAGTAGAAAATCTGAAATAGGAAAGCTTAGAGGAAAAATTAGAGAATTGGGTTTTTGGTGATGACCATTGGAATCAAGCGCAAAAGACTATCTCTGAAATGAATAAGCCACAACAGTTTAGAGAAAGGCATAAAAGAGGCTCAAGAAAAACTGGGGTAGCGGTTAGAGTTAAAGGCTACTAAAAATATCAATGAGAACAAACAAACAAGAAACATTTATTGAGCAATACTGCTTAACCGGAAATGCGTCTAAAGCCGCAGAAACCGCAGGGTATAGCTCACCTAAACAGCGTGGCTATGATCTAAAGAAGCAGTTTGGCTTTGAAATAGCAGAACGACAAAAGAAGATGATTCAGGATTGCGTACCCGGTGCGTTATCCCAACTAGAAAACTTGGTAAATAATGCTGAGTCTGAGTCTGTGAAGTTAGGAGCTATTAAAGATGTGTTGGATCGGGCAGGTTATAAAGCCCCTGAGAAGATACAACAGGAAATATCCCACGTAGAACAAGCCTCCACTGATGATCTTCAAAGAGAGCTTGATGCAATCATGGGGTCTTCAAACGTAATAAGTATACCTGAAACATTAAACTAATGCCTATTCAACGCTGTTCATTGAAGGGCGGAAAGAAAGGATGGAAATACGGAAAATCTGGAAAATGCTATGCAAGTAGAAAGGGCGCAGAGCGCCAAGCGGCTGCAATCCACGCCTCCGGCTACAAGGAAGGAACTAGAAAAAGCTCTAGAAATCGTTAGGGAGATAGGTGCAAGAAAACGCTACAATAAGATTGATTTCTACGACCCCTACCCCTACCAGCTAAACTTCCATGAAACCGGCTCAGAGGCCAACCAGAGGCTTCTCATGGCGGCTAATCGCATAGGGAAGAGTTATTGTGGTGCGGCTGAAATGGCCTATCACGTTACAGGGCTTTATCCTAAGTGGTGGAATGGTAGAAGGTTTAAACAGCCTATAGTGGCGTGGGCAGGTGGTGTATCAAATGAAACCACCAGGGATATTGTACAGTTTGAATTATTGGGTTCCCCCGACGACCCAGAGGCATTTGGTTCTGGTGCTATACCAAGAAGCTGTATTATAAAAACAGAAAGAAAGCCCGGTGTTCCAAATGCTAAGAGCATGGCACTTATTAAACATGTTTCCGGCGGGAACTCTTCTTTATTCTTTAAAGCCTATGAGATGGGGGTTGACAAGTGGCAGGGTCGCAGTGTAGACTGTGTATGGTTAGATGAAGAACCCAGTAGAGAACTCTACTCACAAGCGGTAACACGTACCCTTGACCGCAGAGGGACGGTCTACATGACATTCACTCCAGAAAGCGGAATGACTGAAACGGTAGCTTCATTTATGAACCGTTTACAATCAGGTCAGTCCCTAACCAACGCTACATGGGATGATGCTTCTGAAAGAATCATGTCCATGAAAGGAGAGAGAGGGCACTTATCTGAAGCTGTGATGGAACAGATATTATCTTCTTATTCCCCACATGAGAGGGAAATGAGAAGATACGGACGACCATCTATTGGCTCTGGTCTTGTATTCCCAGTAAGTGAAGACAAGGTATTAGTAGAACCCATTCATATAGAGGATCATTGGCCCAGAATTGCGGCTATTGATTTTGGTTGGGATCATCCCACCGCAGTTGTGTGGTGTGCGTTTGATCGTGATGAAGAGATATTTTATGTATATGATTGTTACAGAGAGTCAAAAGCCTCACCAGCCGTACACGCTGAGATTATAAGGTCAAGACCGAATTTTATTCCCATAGCCTACCCGCATGACGGCAATCGCAGGGATAGTATGGGAAATCCGGGATTGGCTGACCAGTATAGAAATTTAGGATGTAATTTTCTTCTGGAACATTTTACAAATCCACCGGCTTTAGGAACCAATAAGGGGTCTAACAGTATTGAAGAGGGTTTAATGGCTATACTTCAAGCAATAGAGGCCGACAAATTTAAGGTGTTCTCAACCCTTTCAGATTGGTTTGAAGAGTTCAGAATGTATCATAGAAAACAGAATAAGGTGGTTCCTATAAGAGATGACCTGTTGTCAGCTACAAGGTACGCCTTCCAATCACAACGATTTGCCATTGCCGGGAAAGATCCGACATGGACAAACAACGTTGAATATAGGAATTATGGAATTATTTAATGGCTAAAGAGAAAATTACTGAAGAAGAATTAGTATCCAGAATCAGGGGTGAGATCACTGATTCTCTAGGATATATGGGGGATACAATCTCCACCCAGAGAGAGATGGCTATGAAGTATTACTATGGCCTTCCATTTGGAAATGAAGTTGATGGTAGATCCCAGTATGTAGATTCTACAGTTCAGGACACGATTGAATGGATTAAACCCTCCTTAATGAGAGTGTTTGCATCCGGCGATGATATGGTTAAGTTTTCACCGCATGGCCCTGAAGATGTAGAGATGGCTAAACAAGCCACAGACTACGTAAACTACGTATTCACTAAAGATAATCCCGGTTGGGAAATTCTGTACTCATGGTTTACGGACGCTCTTTTAAGCAAGAATGGAATCGTTAAAGTATGGTGGGATGAATACGATGAAGAAGAACGTGAGGAGTATCGGGGTCTTGAAGAGATGGAGCTTACAGCTCTAATAACTCAGGAAGGTGTTGAGGTTATAGAGCATACTGAATATGTTGAATATGAAAAACCCATGCATGATGTGGTTATTAAAAGAAGTCAATATAATGGTAAAATAAAAATAGAGAATGTTCCTCCTTCTGAATTCCTAATATCAAGAGAAGCAAAGAATATACAGGATGCAACGTTTGTCTGCCATAGGGTAGAGAAAACATTATCACAGTTAAGGGAGATGTATCCAGATGAAGATCTTGATGCTGAAAGTCTTGGCGGAAGTGATGAAGATCTCATGGCTTTTTCCGCAGAAAGACTTGAGCGTTACGCATTTGATAAGTCTGCTGAATATTGGGGAGTAGGTGCGGGTGATGCATATGATGACGAATCCCTGCGTAAATTCTGGTTGCATGAGTCTTTTCTTAGAACAGATTATGATGACGACGGTATTGCCGAATTAAGGAAGATATGTACAGTGGGTTCAACTGTTCTTGCCAATGAAGCAATAGACAGAATTCCCTTTGTATCAATTACGCCCGTTAAAATACCCCATAAGTTCTTTGGTTTGAGCATGGCTGATCTAGTAATGGATCTTCAGCTCATGAAGAGTACGTTGATGCGGAACCTCATGGACAATATGTATAACCAAAACTTTGGGCGTTATGCGGTTTTAGAGGGGGCCGCTAATTTAGACGACCTCCTTACACAGAGGCCGGGTGGAGTGGTCAGGGTAAAAACTCCCAATGCTATTACGCCTTTGACAACTCCTCCTTTGGAGCCTTATTCCTTCCAGATGCTTGAATATCTTGATGGGGTAAGAGAGTCAAGGGCAGGCGTGTCTAGGATGTCACAAGGACTGAATGAGAATGCTTTAACATCTCATACTACAGCAACAGCGGTTAATGCGGTAATGGGTGCGGCAAATAGTCGCGTAGAGTTAATCGCAAGGAACTTTGCAGAAACCGGCGTTAAAGACCTGATGATTACAATTTATGAATTGTTAATGAAAAATCAGGACAAGGAAAGAATGATTATGTTGCGTAATGAGTGGGTTCCTGTGCGTCCTGACGTTTGGAAAGA
>Ga0209128_1001304_pt1 | contig 17106 bp, 15 predicted proteins | sample ETNvirnome_6_100_FD_184072 | JGI IMG/M metagenome (GOLD analysis project Ga0209128, IMG submission 184072) | Marine viral communities from the Pacific Ocean - ETNP_6_100 (SPAdes) (version 2) | ecosystem: Environmental > Aquatic > Marine > Oceanic | place: Pacific Ocean | collected 2013-06-19 | reverse complement strand
ACAGTAGATAGGCAGGTCGGCACGGGTTCGATATACGCGACGCTAACAAGCGGCGATACTGCGCCGGCTGCTGGTTTTGAATACGTTAGAGTTGGAAATACCACATCTTCATCACGGCAGGGCGCGATCTACATGACGGCAGATGATCAAAATGCCCCATATATCGACGTCATCGATGGAGTGACTGCTCATGGATATTATAATTCTGGAAGTTATGTCAAAACCAGAACGGGTAAACTTTCAGGCATCACATCACCGACACTCGGTGCATTAAGCGGTTATGGATTCTATGCATCCGGAAGTGCTTATCTGGAAGGCAAGATAAACGCAACCGCGGGTGGTTTTATAGGTGGTTGGTATATAGGAAGTACATTTATTTCTTCTAGTGCTGGGAATGTGAGTATGGATGCTGGTAATTCTCGTTTCTTGATAAAAGACGGTAGTGGTCAAGAACGAGTCAGAATGGGATTGTTGAATGCAACTCAATATGGAATAAGTGGTAGTGATGGTTCTGGTAATCTTCTTTTTAAATTAGGTGAAGCTGGAAACGAAATAGCCGGTTGGGGGATAACTTCTGGTATCATATCAAGTTCTGCTGGTAACGTTCAAATGGATGCTGATAATTCTCGTTTTCTAATACAAGATCCTGCAGGTCAAGAACGAGTCAGAATGGGATTGTTGAATGCCAGTCACTACGGAATAAGTGGAAGTGATGCAGATGGAAATCTATTGTTTAAACTCGGTGAAGCCGGTAATGAAATAGCCGGTTGGGGCATCACACCAAATGCTATAAGTAAAAGTGATGCATCCGGTGGTTTAATAATGGATGCTAATCAAAAACGATTTGATGTCATTACCGGAAGTGCTTTAAACGAAGCTTCGACGTCGATCGTCAGAGTGGGTCAATTAGATCTGAATAATAATTACGGTATACGGGGTTATAACACAACGGGAACTGAATTATTTAGATTAGGAATGCTCGGAAATGTAATCGCTGGTTGGCAAATATCTTCAAGTCGTATTGTTGATTCAACATTGAAAGTTCAAATGGACGCTGGAAATTCGCGATTTCTTATTCAAGATGGCTCTGGTAATCAGATGGTCAGGATGGGACTTTTAAATGCCAGCAGTCAATATGGAATAAGTGGAAGTGATGCAAATGGAAATCTATTATTTAAACTAGGTGAAGCCGGTAATGAAATAGCTGGATGGGAAATTTCAGGTAGCAGAATTCATAAATATTCATCAGTTGCAGATGGCGGATTGGTAATGAATGCAGATGGTTTAAGTTATGAAGTTTATACAGGAAGTAATGCAGCTACCAATACAATCGTTCAAATGGGTAAATTTAATGCTGATACTGCGACTAAATTATTAATTCATTCCGATACTACCGATACTAGTACTACGTTTGTTGATTCAAGTCCAAGTGGGCATACGATTACTGCTGTAGCTGATGCACAACATAAAACAGCACAGAAAAAGTTCGGTGCAACCTCAATGAATTTTGATGGTACTGGTGATTATTTGATTGTTACGGATCATGCGGATTTTGACTGGGGAACTGGTGATTTTACCATAGATTTTTGGGCAAAGGCTGATGTAGCCAATACCAATGCTGCTTGGATCAGTAGAGCAAATACAAGCACAAACCATTCTACTTGGTTTTTTAGAATTGAAAGTGCAACTGTAGTAACTTTTGCTAATGCACCAACAGAAACCCAAAATCAATATAGTCATACGGTTGGGACAACTGCATGGAAACATTATGCTGCTGTAAGATCCAGTGGTACTACTACTATATATGTAAATGGCACTTCAATAGGAAGTTTTAGTGATGGTAATAATTATTCTACTAATGGCGGTAATATTTACGTAGGAGCGAGACAATATTCAAGTGCTATAACTCAGAACTTTAACGGTTATATGGATGAAGTGCGAGTATCTGCGGGTGTGGCGCGTTGGACATCAAACTTCACACCACCTTCAACGCCTTATATTGGTGGTAATTTTGGAATCAGAGGAAACGATACATCCAATAACGAATTATTTAAACTTGGTTCTGCAGGAAATGTAATAGCTGGTTGGAATATTGAACCAGGAACTATTCAATATGATGATACAGGCGGAAGTCTATCTTTAAGTGCAACCAAACAAGCACTAAATATTTTTACAAGTTCTGTAGATTATGATAAACCAAAACTTGTTCTTGGAAAACTACCACTCCACGACGGAACAGTCGATAGCCCATACGGTTTAGCAGTTTTTAGTGGAACTGGAACTGTATCAGGAAGTCAAGATAGTGCATCAATTTTAATAACTCCAAATAAAGCAAGACTTGCTGGTTGGGAATTATCTCCTGGTAAATTATCAAGTGGAACGGTTGCATCTATTGATGGAAATCAAGCTTCAATCGCATTGGGAACTGGCGCAACCTCGGCAGGGGCAACTCCAGCTGATAATTTATTCTTTGTAAGTGCTTCAACAAATCCTGTATTTTATGTCGGTAAAAACTTTTCATATACAGATAATGTTTTAACTGCAGCAGGATGGAAAATGGATGGCAGTTCAATAAACAAAAATGATGTTTCTATGTCAGCAGTCAGTGATGCAGAAGGTTTTTATATAAAGAAAACTGGATTTACAGATAATACGGCCGGAATATTTATGGCCCTTGATGGTGGTACACCAAAAATGTATGCTGGTACTGCCGACAGTCATTTTAAATGGACAGGAGAGTCGTTACAGATAAAAGGTATGGTTACTGCAACTGCTGGTAAAGTTGGTGGATTCATAATAGGGAGCGGGGGATTATCTAACGCCGCGGGAACATTTCATTTAAGCTCTTCTGAATGTACATTGGGTATGGGGTATAGAGCAAATCTCATTACTGAAACAGCTAATTCTGGAATTTTTATGTCAGGTTCTACGACCGGTGTGTTTAGAGTTGGGGAGGCTGTTAGCCCAGGCAATAAATATATACATTGGGATGGAACAAATTTTGTAATTGGAGGTGGTGTTGCGATATCTGGTTCATTAAAAGTAACTGAAGGTACTATCGGCGGATTTGCAATATCATCCGGTAAATTATCAACAACCGGATTTGCTCTTTCCGCGTCAGATGCTATAGGAACTAATTTAATAATATCATCATCTAACTTTAAAGTTAATGCAAGAGGTGATGTGATTGGTGGTAGTGGTAATACAATAGATAGTGATTGTGTGAATTCAATGATTGCTGGTGGCTGGGATAGTTCAATAAAGTTAGGGTCGAGCGGATCAATGATTGGAGGCGGTAAAAATAATATGATTTCTCAGTCCTGTCACAAATCATTCATCGGTGGTGGTGAGCTTAATAAAATTTATAATAGTTCTGACATGTCATCTATTTTGGCGGGTTATAGTAATAAGATTTATAACAATGCTGATCGTTCATTCATTGGCTCCGGCTTCAGTAATGAAATTTATGGGGTTGGTAATAGCAGCGCTCAATATTCAGCTATCCTGACCGGATTTTGGAATGAGATTTTTGACAATGCTGATCGTTCCGTCATCTGTACTGGTAGGCAAAATAAAATTCATGCTGATCTATCTTATGGAGTCATTTTAGGAGGTTCAGAGAATGAAATTGTATCAGGATCGAGTAGCTCAGTCATTGGTGGAGGACATGGAAATGTAATTATGGATTCTGACCGTAGCTCAATTATAGCTGGGACGGATAATACAATTAGTGGGTACCCTAATGTTCACATTATAGGATCATATATAACTGCAGATAGTGCAGATACAACTTTTGTTGAACGTTTGAAAATAAGTGGGAGCATAGGAAGTTCAACCGCATCGCTCCACATTGAAGGTAGTGGTTCATCAGTTGTTGCAGTAGACGGAACTCAAGGTAGATTATTTAGTGTTACAGATGAAATGTCAGGATCAATCTTTTCTGCAAATACAATTGCCGGTTTACCAGTAATTGAGGCTTTTAGTGACAATAAAGTGACATTAGGGCCGTATTCGAGTCCAATAACAATCAATTCAGATGGAACGTTTGCAAATGTAAGTGGCTCATCATCTTCAACTGGTTCGTTTGGTTTTGCCGAAGTAGCTGGAAATATAGTAGTTGGTGGAGAAGCACATACATCAAATAATTGGATTTCAATTTATGCTAAGGACGGGGATGATTTAACTGGGGGCGGTATAACATTTTATGAGACTGATTCCGGGGGGGTGTATAGTGAGAGTTCCCCACCGTATGGTGCAAAAATTGTATATAATGAGGACAGTGAATATTTTAAAATTGGAACAATGGCAGTTAACAGATATAAATCTCAAATTAATATGCCACGCGACTTGGATCAAGTGCGATTTAGTGGAAGTGCAATGCCAGCAGTTGATGATACATGGGATTTAGGGCATACAAATTTTCGCTGGGACGATATATATGCTACAAATAATATGATTCAAATATCTGATAGAAATTATAAAATACAAATATCTGGTTCAAATCTTGGCTTATCATTTATAAATCAATTAATACCAGTAAGTTATCAGTTTGTAAGTGGATCTTCTGGTAGAACTCATTATGGACTTATTGCACAAGATATTGAAGAGGTATTAAATACTAATAACATGCCTTCGAGATCATTTGCTGGATTTATAAAAAGTACTCATGCGTCTGATGATACTGGTGAGATGGTTGCATTAGATACACCCAAATATGGATTAAGATATACTGAATTTATAGCCCCATTAATAAAATCCGTACAAGAATTGTCATCGGAAATAAATTTTCTAAAAGCTGCTATTACTGGCAGTGATGATTTAGATGAATTAAAAGCTTTGATTCAATGAGTATTTAATATTTATAAGTGAATAATTATGAATAAACTTGTTAGAGAGATAATAAAACCTACTATAATTGATTTAGAGACTAGCAAAGTCTTAAAATTAACAGAGCAAATTATTAATGAAGGTGGATTTGCATTTGATAATGTATCAGATGTACCTTCTTCAAAAGCCAGATCAATATTCAAAGAGTATATAATATTATTATCAAAATCAAAATTAATTGATATAGATAAAGTTGTTGGGATTGGTTCAAGTAGACAGATATTACAAAAACTTCCAGGTGCAAAACAAGTTTCTGGAGATATTGATTTATTAGGAGTTACAACATCAAAAAAAGATAGTGTTAAAGATGTTTCAAGGAAGTTGGTTAGATTTTTTGAACAAAAGGGAATTGAATCTAAAAGTTTTTTTGGAAACATTGTATCAGTTTCGTTTCCATCAAAAGCATATACAAAAAATAATGTTCAAATAGATTTAATGATTGCAGTACCAAGTCCAAAGGATAGAGTGTATAAATATTTAAGAGATTTAAAATTTTTTAGTGCAGAAGACTATAGAGAAGATACTCCACTTGTTATAAAAGGAGCTCATAGAGCAGAATTAATTAGATTTTTAACTAAAGCCGTTGGTTTAGGTTTTGGACCAAAAGGAATATTTGCTTTTAGGTGGAATAATAAATATAAGAATGTAAAAGATTTAATTAAAGACATTGAAGAAAAAATTAAACGAATGAGAAAACAAGAGTATAAAGAAATAATGACCCAATTTGTTGGATTCTTTTCTAAATACAAAACAATGCAGAAAATACAAGTTTTATTAGTTAATAAAGAGACAGGATATATAAAAAATAAATATGCAATCGGAAAATATTCTGATGATATTGTTATAAAGGTTATTATAGAATTATTATTTGAAAGAGTTGAATTATCTGAAGAGAAAGATTGGGAAGATATCTTAAAGCAAGCCCTTGATATTAAGGGTAATGTTTTGTCTCAATTAGCTACTTTTGATAAAGCTATAGACTTTATTGAGCAATTAAGAAAAAAAGGAAAAGTAAAAGATAAAATGTTAATTCATGTATTTAATGGATACAAAAGACACATTAAAAGATTAAAGGGAGACCTTTGGACTGATGCATTTGAGGATTATTTGATTTCAAAATTTTCATTTCTTAAAGGTAAGCTGAAAGAAGATATCTCCGATGTACAACAATATGTTCAGTTTATTATAAGTGAATAAAATGATTATGAAAGAACAAAAAGAAATACTTTTAGAAGAAATAATTAGTATGGATAAAATTATTCATATTGATGAAATGCGCCCTGAAGAATTTATTACTTTTGTAAATAATTTTTTGAATATTAAGGGAGAAAAAGTTGAAATAAGTGAAAAAATAGATGGACAGAATGTTTCTTTTGGTTTAGATAAAAATAACAAATTTTTTACAAAAACAAAGCGATCAAAACCCGTTTTTGATCCCTCATTTTATGGCGAATTAGATTTTATGGCAGGATTCAAAAAATTTCATTCTGCTTTTTCAAAAACAGCAACTAAATTAAAGGCAATAAAAAAAGAAATACAAAAAAAAGATAAAGAAATAAAAGATGATTTTGATTTACAAATTTTTGGTGAATTATTACCATCATCGCAAACAAATGTATTAAAGTATGAACAAGAAAAAATTGGAACAGGAGCATTAATACTTTTTGATATTAAAATAATGAGTAAATCAATTTTAAATAAGTCATATTCTAAATCTATATTTGATAAATTAGAAAAATTATTAAATAATGTTGGTGGATGGAAAGTTTATTTCAAAAAAATAATCAATCCAAAAAGTTTTAAGTTTAATGTTAGGCATATTTTGACATTAGAAAAATTATATGAAAAATATTTTGAAGTTATAAAATCTCGTAAAAAAGCTGATAAAGAAATAAAAGCTAAAGCAAAAAAAGTTATTCAGATGGTAATGGATAACATAAAGAAACAATTTGTAAAACAGATGCTTGATAATAGAAAGTCAATGCTTGGAAAAATAAAGCCAGAAGGTCTAATCATTAGAGATTTTAAGGATAATTTTTTGGTTAAGCTTGTAGATAAAGATGATTTTACTGAAGCCAATAAAGCAATGCACGGATTTAATAAAACAATTCAAGATATAAATAGAATAGCACTTAGTAGAATTAAAAAGGAGATATTCAATAATGCAGACATATTAAAGAACTTTGCAAAAGTAATTGAAAAAGCTACTGATAATTTCTTTGTTGAAAAGCAGAAAAATCCAAAATATAAATATAAATCAATTGATGACATATTAATTGTTGCATATAACGATATGATAGAAGAATCAAGAATTACTTTAACTGCAAAGCAAGCAATAAATAAGCTTGTTGAAATAATTAGCGAACAATTAAGTAAAATAAAAGAATTAGAAGAAGAATGGAAAGCTTTTGATAAAAAAGATATGTCAGATACATCAAAAAAAGTAACAAATGGAAGCTTTAAAAATACAGAAAAACGAATAGTTGATATTATTAATGCATTTAAAAAAGCTGATACAAAAAATGGTGCTAAAATTTATATAAGTATTATTAGTTTTGTTTTTGGTGAAACAAAAGTAAAAGAATTAAAAGATCATTTTAAATTAACTGAAGGACTTATTTCAGAAACAGGAATTCAATCTGGTTATCCCAATAAAGAAGATATGAAAAAAATTAAACAGAGAGTTAATAAAGAGAGAAATAGAACAGATAGTAATGAAAAGTATCAATATCATCCTATTAAAAAATACAAAGAATTATCTGAAGCTGTACCTGTTAATATAGATTTATTATTTAAAAATCCCAAAATTAAAAAATTGATGAATAGACTTAAAATTAAGGGAGATACTGATAGAAAATCAATGATAAAACTTTTAAATCATTTAATGACAAATCCAGAAATACTTAAGCACTTTAAATTGACAACAGAAGACATAAAACTTCCTGTAGAAATTGGTGATACTGTATTAATGGGAAAATTTAAAAATAAAAAGATAGTAGTTAAAACAATAGATTGGAATGAAAAGGGTGATCTTCTTATTAATGGAAGACCTGCAATGAAAATGAGACTTATTAAAAAACCAAATATTTTTGATGTGAAACTTGAAGATATAGAAGAATTTTTAATAAGAACAGATATAAATAGAATAATTAAAGAATCATCTAGTGCAGCCGGTGTAACTGTTGATGATGGGCCTACATTTTGGTTTCCTAAATATAGAAACTTTAAGCAAGTTGGAGATAAAGAAGCTGCAAAACTTGGATGGGTTGTTGTTGATTATATTTTAGGCGATAAAAATGAAAGAAAAGAATCTCATCCTGAATATCCAGATGGGCCAGTTAAAGCTGTTTCATTTGGACCTGCCGGTGTATTTGGACAGGCAGGAACAGAAGATCTTACAGGACCTGAAGTTATTAAAAAGTGGCAAAAACATATTAAATTATTATTACGTTCATTAGGGTGGAAAATTCTTGATTTTATGAAGCAAGAAAAGAATACTATTAGAAAAGAAACTGAAGCAACTGAAGACGCTGTTGAAGCTGAACGACCAGATGAAACATCAAAAAAAGAAGGTGACGAACAGCACTCTGAAATGAAAGCTATTGAAGAGCAATTAAATATAAATAATGAAGTTAATTTATTGATTAATGATGCAATTAAGTTTGTTAAATAATATATATTGATGTATATTTATAGATAATAGATAAAACAAAAAAATGAAAAACCCATTAATAAAAAAAATTCAAGTTGGTTATACACCAGAAAAAGTTAAGCGAGAAGAGGGTGAGCGGTGGACAGACCATAAAGGATTAGAATGGGAATGGAAAAGTGGTAAAAAGAAACAAGTCTATAAGTTTGCATCAGTAGGAATTGCTCCAAAATGTAAAGATTGTAATAAGTTTATTATCAAAAAGCGAGATAAAGAAACATATAATCGTATGGATAGATGTTATTATTGTCAAATTAATTTTGAAGTTGATTTGAAAGAAAAGGGAGAATGGAAGGATTGGATGGTTAAACAAGAAACAGAAAGATGGAAAAGCATTGAAAAAGAGCTTGTTTCTATTTTGGAAGAAATGAAAACAGATACAGATAAGGCTTTTGATAAGACTTTACCAAATGCTTTAGCAAATGAAAATATAGAAAGGGCAAAAAGAGAAAATGAATTTTAAGAAAATTGCAAGAAAACTTTTGGTTATACTATCTACTATTATTGGATTATTTGTATTTATTTATATAAAATCTTTAAAAGCAAGAGATAATATTAGAATAAAAGCAGCAAAAAGTAAGATCAAAAAAAATATTAAGAAAATAAAAGTACAGAAAGAAAGAGCTAAAAAAATTAAATCAAAAATAGAAAAAAAACAAGACAATCTTATGGATTTGATAAATAAAAAAGAATTGGGTCACAAAAATAAAGAAGAAGATACAGATAAAATGTTTGATTTCTTAAAACAATATGCAAATAAAAGGAAGAAATAATGATTAAAATATTTTTAATAATATTAACAATGTGTTCTATTTCATTTTCGCAATATACATTGACTAAAGAAGATGTTGAAACTTTGTATAATTCAATTAACGAATTAGAATATCAAGACAGTTTAAATGTGGAAATTATAAACAATCTAAATGTACAAATTACAATGTATAAAGAGCTTGTTGAGAGTGACAGTTCAATAATTGCTGATCAAAAAGAACAGATAGAACTTTTAGAAGAACAAATAAAGATGATAAAACCAAAATGGTATGATAATAAATATCTATATTGGCTTTATGGTGCGGGAACAATAGTAATTTCATCGTGGGTGACTGCAAATGTCAAATGATGTAAAAAGAATGATAAGAAGAGAGTATCTTAAATGTGCTCAAGATGTTTCATATTTTTTGAGCAAGTATTCTGTTATTCAGCACCCATTAAGGGGAAAAATAAAGTTTGAACTTTATAATTTTCAAGATAGTATTCTTAGTGAGTTTGAGAAAAATTCATATAATATTGTATTAAAATCTAGACAGCTTGGATTATCTACTCTTGTAGCAGGCTATTCATTACATATGATGATTTTCAATAGTGATAAAAATATTCTTGTTATTGCTACAGGAAAAGATGTTGCGAAAAATCTTATTACAAAGGTAAGAATTATGTATCAAAGTTTGCCTGCCTGGTTAAAAGCAAATGTTGAAGAAGATAACAAACTTTCATTGAGATTTACAAATGGGTCACAAATTAAAGCAATCGCCAGTACAGAATCAGCTGGCAGGTCTGAAAGCTTGAGTCTTTTGATTTTAGACGAATGTGGGTTTATTGATCAAATTAGCGAAATTTGGACTGCAGCACAGCAAACATTGGCAACTGGTGGAGATTGTATAGCTCTGTCAACACCAAATGGGATTGGAAATTGGTTTCACAAAACTTGGATTGATGCTGTTGATGGAAATAATAGTTTTAATTTTATTGGGCCTCTTCACTGGTCATTACATCCTGATAGAAATGAAGAATGGAGAGAAGAACAAGATAAAATTCTTGGACCATCAAAAGCTAGTCAAGAATGTGATGCTGATTTTTTAAGTTCTGGAAATTCTGTTGTAGATCCACAAATAATTCAATGGTATAAAGAAAATCAAGTAACAGAGCCAGTTGAAAAGACTGGAGCTGATAGAAATTTGTGGATTTGGGATTATCCAGATTATTCAAAGCAGTATATTGTTGCAGCTGATGTTGCTAGAGGAGATTCTTCTGATTATTCAACTGCACAAGTGTTTGAGCTTGAAGATTTGGAGCAAGCTGCTGAATATAAAGGACAACTATCAACAACAGATTTTGGTAATTTTTTAATTGATTTATCAACAAAATATAATGATGCGTTATTAATAGTAGAAAATAATAATGTTGGATGGGCAACAATTCAAACAATAATTGATAGAGGATACGATAATTTATTTTATCAGACAAAAGATTTACAGTATATTGATGTCGAACATCAAATAGATAATAAGTATAGACGACATGATAAAAATATGATTCCTGGGTTTTCTACAACGATTAAAACCAAACCATTAATTATTGCAAAAATGGAAGAATATACTCGTGAAAGAATGACAAAGCTTAAATCAGTCAGATTGATTGAAGAGCTTTTTGTTTACATATTTAAGAATAATAAAACTTGTGCTGCAGAAGGATACAACGATGATTTAGTTATAGCATATGCAATATGTCTGTGGATAAGAGATACAGCTTTAAGATTAAAAAGTGAAAAAAATGACGCTCAGCGTGCATTAATGAGTTCTTTATTGAAAAGCAATAAAGGATATGATGCTGGTTTCTCAAAAGGAAAGATTAAGCCAAAAGACAATCCTTGGGAAATAGATATTAATGGAGAAAAAGAAGATCTTGGATGGCTTCTATAAAAAAACAAAAGTGAGGTAATAAAATGGCAAATGAAAAAAATGTTTTTTCAAGATTAAAAAGATTATTAGGAAGTAATATTGTAGTTAGACAAACACCAGATAAAAGATTGTTAGTCAAAGATCTTGATTTTTCTCAATCAGCTTTACTATCTAATTTTATTGATAGATATTCTCGTTTAACTCAAACAACTGTTAGAGGTTACGGGTCAAAATTTGGACCAAAAAGTCCATTTGAAGCAGCAAGAAATGAATTATTTAGAGATTTTGAACAAATGGATTCAGATTCAATTTTATCATCAGCACTCGATATTTATTCGGATGAATCTACTGTAACTAATATTGAGGGTGAAATTCTTACAATTAAAACAAACAATGAAAAAGTATTTAAAATTCTTCATAATTTGTTTTATGACGTATTAAATATTGAATTCAATTTATGGTCTTGGATTAGAAATATGACAAAATATGGTGATTTCTTTCTTAAATTAGATATACTTGATAAATACGGTATTGTAAATGTACGACCAATATCACCATATGATGTTACAAGATTAGAAGAGCATGATCCAACAAATCCAAAATTAGTTCAGTTTGAAATTACAGGCCCAATTGATGAAGTATCAAGATTTTCGCAAGCTTCAAAAAATAAAACAGTTTTTGAAAATTATGAAATAGCTCATTTTAGAATTCTTTCAGATTCTAATATGATACCTTATGGTAAATCAATGTTGGAAGGAGCTAGAAGAGTCTGGAAACAACTGTCTCTTATGGAAGATGCGATGCTTATTCATAGAATTATGAGAGCACCAGAAAAAAGAATATTTAAGATTGATATTGGAAATATTCCACCAAATGAAGTTGATGGTTTTATGGAAAAGATTATTAATAAGATGAAAAAGATTCCAGTCATAGATCAAAATACAGGTGAGTATAATCTTCGCTACAATTTAGAAAGTGTCATAGAAGATTATTTTCTACCAGTTCGTGGTGGAGATAGTGGAACTGAAATTGAAACGCTGCCAGGATTATCAAATGATACAGCAATAGATGATATTGAATATTTAAAACACAAGATGTTGGCGGCTCTTAAGATTCCAAAAGCTTTTATTGGATATGAGGAAGAAGTTGGAAGTAAAGCTACTCTGGCAGCGGAAGACGTTCGTTTTGCTAGAACTATTGAAAGATTGCAAAAAATTGTTGTTTCTGAATTAGCAAAAATTGCAATCATTCATTTATATGCACAGGGGTTTGAAAACGAAGAGCTTCTTGATTTTGAATTAGAATTAACAAATCCTTCTATGATTCATGAACAAGAAAAACTTGAATTATTAAATCAGCAAGTCGATATTGCTCAAAGCGCAATGGAAAATAAATTGTTTTCAAGAGAGTGGATTTATGATAATATATTTGATATGAATAAACATGAAAAGTCTTTTGTGTTTGATGGTATTATCGAAGATCAAAAACAAGCTTTTAGAATAACACAAATTTCTGAAGAAGGAAACGATCCAGCAGAAACAGGAAAAAAAGCTGATTCTGATGAAGAAGAGACTGGTGAATGGGGCGGGTCAGAAAAGGGGCCGCAGTATTCTGAAGTTGATTTTGGTAATACTAGTTCAGAAGACATAAAGGATGCAACGAAGTACAAAAGAGAAAGATGGGGTGCTAGAGAGTTTAAAGGTGGGAGTCCATTATATTTAAGCAAAGCTGGAACTGCTGCACAATCGGAGGGTCTATTAAATCAATTGAAAAAAATATATAATAAAAATGGAAAAAATAATAATATTTTAAATGAAGACGCATTAATAGACGAATCTGATGAATAAATGTAAAGCAAATACAAAGAATTTTATATTTATATATGAAATAATGTATTAGCACATTGCAGAGAAGAATAAATTGGAGATAATTTATGAGAATTAAAAAAAATAAGCATAATAAAATACGCAACACTGGTCTTCTTTTTGAGTTTTTATTAAGACAAGTAACTGTTGATGTACTTAATAAAGAAAAAGATAGTCATGCATTAGAGCTTATAAAAAAATCGTTTAATGAAAATACAAATCTTGGAAAAGAGTTGGCTCTTTATAACATTTTAATAAATGAGAAACTCAATTCAGATAGAAAAGCTGATTTTTTGATTTTAGAGGTTATAAAAGAAAGAAATAAAATTAATAAATCAAAATTAAGAAGAGAAAAATATAATCTCATAAAGGAAGTAGGCAATAAGTATGATTTGCAAAAGCTTTTTTCTTCTAAAATAAAAAATTATAAAGTTTTTGCTTCAATTTTTAAACTGCTTGAATATCATGATAATTTGTCTCCAAGTGACAAGACAGAGTCATATTTTAATATTGTTGAACATATAACAACAAAAAATGTTAAAGATTCTTTAACTAAAACAGTTCCATCAATTGCTACTTTATCTAAAGATCAAGATTTAAGAATTATTGCTTATAGAATATTATTAGAAAAGTTTAATAAAAAATATTTACATTTAAACAAAGAGCAAAAAGATTTATTAAAAGAATATATTAATAACATTTCTAATACAAATTCTCTTAAAGAGTATATTGAAATTCGTGTACCACAAATAAAATCTAAACTTAAAAAACATGTAAAGATTGTTGATGATAAAATTACACGAATTAAACTCAATGAAGCTATTAATTCTATTGATAAGTTTTGCGATATTGGTTCCTCTAAGATTGTTAAAGATTCAGTTGTCATTCAAATGCTTAGATATTTTGAATTGTTAAAAGCACTGAAAAAACATGTATGATGATACTAAACAAAAGCTTAGAGAATTAATTCGCTCAATTTATAAAGAATTAAACGAAAAAGAAATAGAAGAAATAACCACTACAGGTGCTGTAGATGGTTATAGTACTCCCTGTGCTTTTTCAAATGATGAGAAAAAAAAGAAAAAGAAAATGAAGAAGGCATTAGATTCTGTTGGATATAAATTTGTTAATGAAGAAATAGATAGAAGAGATATAAAACTCTTGAAATTAATTATACGAGATGAAGTGGCTGATATTATAAGACAAATCTGGATTAAAAGAGCGGTTTGGCAATAGATTGGGGAATAAATAACATGAAATTAACTAAATCAAAATTAAAAGAAATTATTAGAGAAGAATTGCTGAATGAAGCAAAAAATTCATCAGAATTGAAATACTTAAGAAAGATTGCCGGAAATGATGCTGCGATTCTTAATGTGATGTTTGAATATGGAGATAAAAAGCTAGTCAGACAAATTGTGGATGTTGTTGAAAATGGAATGGACACTAAATACGGAACAAATTTTGGGAGAAATTAAATGAAAATAACAAAATCCATAACTGAACGCAAGAAAGAATCCGTAAATGAAGTAAAAAAAGGTAGTATTGTAATACCATTTGCTCATGGTAAAGATGGTGAGTTTATTGTAGATAAAGTTTTTAAAAACAAAGATGGCGAAACTTCTTATACAGGTAAGTTTAAAAAGAGTGGAAAGAAAAAAGAATTTATATTGCATAAAAAGGATAAGATTGTAGAAGATAAAAAGGAATCAATAATGAAATTAACTAAAGCAGATTTAAAAGAAATGATAAAAAAAGAATTAAAAGAATATAAAGATCCTGAACAGGTAGCAGCAGATTTAGTAACTGTTGTTGATCAATTTCGTGATCAACTTAAACGTGTAAATTTTGATAAGCTTCGAGAATGGGCACGCAAATATTATAGGTCAGCTCCTGGACTCTTAAAGAATTTGGAGAATTATTTAAAGATATTTAGGAAAATGAAATGATGAAATTGAGGAAAGTAATTAAAGAGCTTATTAAAGAAGAAATTAAAAATCTAAATGAATTAGCTTATCCAAGCCGAATTAAAAAGTGGGCAAATATAACTCACAGACATTTTCAACAATCTAGTGCTAGAAAATTTCAGAAAGTATATTGGAATCAAGAATTAGGTTTAGCTTTAATGATAGATGATGAAGGGAAATTTATTTTTAGTACGGGTCATCCACTGACAGCTACTGGGCATAGAAGTGTTCAATATATTAAACAAGGTCAATTTAAAAAGCTGTTAAGTGATCCAATTAAAGCTTTTGCAAAAATAATTGGTAAAAAGAAAACAATGCAGTGGATAAAAAAGAGAGAACTTGACAAAGAGTGGCCAAAAGTAGATTGGGAAGGAATAATTGATACAACAAGAGGTGTTAAGCCTTGATAAAATATAGGAGATAAAAAAATGGGATATCAAGTAGATCCAAATGATAGTACAAAACAAATACCAAGAGCTTTACCTCGTTCTGCTTTTATGTCAGCTAAGACACCGTCAGTTGGAACATTAACAGACAGACCAAATCATATTGTAATTGCTAAAGACAGTGGTGGAGACGTCGGTTTTTATTTTGAACCATCAGCATCATTTGCTGCAGCGGCTACAACTGAAGGTGGCACAACATTAACGGGTTCAGCAAATTATACAAATTTTGGAACAATTACAGAGACTGGGCAAGAGCTTAATATACAACCAACTGCATGGAGTGGATCTTCTGGTGCTTCTGTAGTATTTATTTATAGAGGAGGATTATAAAATGTTAAATAGAGAATTAATTGTAGATTATTTACCGTTTTCTGTTAGTAGAGAGCAAATAAATGAATCATTAAATAAAAACAATGGTAAACTTATTGTTTCTGGAATTTTGCAGAGAGCCAATTCAAAGAATCAAAATGGGCGTGTATATCCAAAATCTACTTTAATGCGTGAAGCAAAGAAGTATTTGAATGCACAAATAAAAGAAAGCCGAGCTTTAGGTGAACTTGATCATCCTGACAGCTCAGTTGTAAATTTAAATAATGTATCACACAATGTTTTAGAAATGCATTGGAATAACGATACATTATTGGGAACTCTCGAAGTATTACCAACACCATCTGGAAATATATTAAAAGAGCTGTTTAAAGCAGGAATTAAATTAGGAATTTCATCTAGAGGGCTTGGAAGTGTTAAAGAAATCACTGAAGATGGTGTAATGGATCCAAATGAGAACCCTACTGTTGAAGTTCAAAGCGATTTTGAATTAATTGCATTCGATTTTGTTTCAAGCCCTTCAACTCAAGGAGCATTTATGTCGCAGCTGAAAGAAAGCGCAAATGAATCAAAAACAAGAATTTGTGGAAAATGGTGTGAAGTTGAAACGGTCATAAATAATATTATGAGAGGTTAAAAATGAGATTGACTAAAGAAGAGCTTAAAACTATAATTAGAGATGAACTCAAAGAAGCAATCCCAGCAGGGTCTGGTGGATTTGATAGATATTTTTCTAATATAGAAAGGCACATTGCTGATTTAGAACGAAATTTAAAGCGTTTTATAAAAGAGCTCAGTCAAGAAAAGTTACGTAAAGAATCTACTGATCTTATGAGATTATATAAGAAACATTTAATTGAATTTAAAGTTAAATTTGAGAATTTTAAACGGAGGAATACGTAAAATGAAAATAACAAAATCACAAATTAAAAAATACAATAAGCTTTCTCAAAAGAGCTCTCTTAAAGCTCCATTAGTCAGAGTTGGTCATACTTGGTATGGTTGGGCAGAGGGAGATCGAAATAGCGTATTTTTAACTACTAAAAGTGGTGATGATATTGAATTCGATTATGATCGAATTGACGACATTCGGGAGAGTATAATGAAACTAACTAAATCAAAACTTAAAGAAATAATTAGAGAAGAGTTAAACGAAGGTTCTTTGTATAACAGAGCAAGTGGTCTTGTAAAGACAAAAGATTTATATAGTTTTGTTAAAGCAGGCAA
>Ga0209128_1001303_pt1 | contig 17108 bp, 22 predicted proteins | sample ETNvirnome_6_100_FD_184072 | JGI IMG/M metagenome (GOLD analysis project Ga0209128, IMG submission 184072) | Marine viral communities from the Pacific Ocean - ETNP_6_100 (SPAdes) (version 2) | ecosystem: Environmental > Aquatic > Marine > Oceanic | place: Pacific Ocean | collected 2013-06-19 | reverse complement strand
CTTTAGATATTACTGAAGAACTAGGAGGTAATGTTGCAATGTTTGATTTTTTAAGAATTAAAAGAGGAAGTCCTGAAAAATTTTTAAATGTTGAAGATTATATTAGAAAAGCCGATGCTCCTATTGTTAAAGATGAATTAAGTGGAGTTAAAAAAGCTTTTATCCAGAAAAAAACAAAACCCCAAATAGATTGGGAAGATCCAGTTAAAATTAGAGCAGCGGTTGATGATATTTTTTCAACAGGTGATTATAAAATGGATGCACAAATGGCAGCAGAATCTTTAGTAGAAAATAATCCAAAAGCTTTTGGTGGTAAACTTTTTGACGATCTCGATGATGCTACACGATCGGATATTTATGGAGCAGTTCTAAGGGTGGTGCAGAGTGACCTGGGTAAAATGCTTCAAATGAAAAGATTATCAAAACCTACTAAGACTTTAGAAGGAATTAAAGAAACAGGAACGATAGATATTTCTGATCCCAACATCGCTGAAGAATTTACAAAATTCATGAAAGAAACTGATCCTCAAGGATATGCTAAAATTCAAAAAGTAGTAGATGATACCAATCAACAATCGGAACTTAAAAGATTTAAAACTAAAGGCCGTAAACCAAACGCAGCAGGTGGTGGTGTAGGCTCCATGTTTAGGGAGGTTTAATGGCGAAGAAAATTGTAGTTGATGGAAAAAAATTTAAAAGTATTAAAGAGGCAGCGCACCATTTCGGAGTTGTTAGTGAAGCTGCCGCTGCGCAGAGAATTGCGAAAGGGCAGAGTGTTAAAAAGGCTCTAACAACACCGGCTGTCATAGGATCAGAGGTGAAAAAACGAAGTCTGAAGGAAACAAAAGTCTTAGATCAATATGCACAACAAATGTATGAAAAAAATTATAATGAGTTGAAAGGATACGATGGTAAAGTTCAAAAAAAGAACAAAGTATTAAATAAAGCAAACTCGCAAAATTGGAAATTTGTAAAAGTAACTGAGCACGAGAAAACCCGGCTTCCTTTTGATCCTAAAGACCAAGCTAAAATGGTTGAAGCTTTTGATTTTAAATTTAATTTTAAAAAGTACCCTAAATATGGAGTTCCAAAAGATCTTCCAAATGGAAAAACTAACCCTCAATACCAAGAGTTAACACGTTTTAAAGCTCGTGGTTTTAAAATGTGGGACGTAGAAGATGCTTTAACTAAAAAAGAAATTGCAGACGTTATGGATAGTCATGAATTACCTAAAGGTGTTAAAAAATGGAATTTTTTAAGTAAAGATAATCCTAAAGGATTCAGGTGGGGAGTAGATTCCAAAAAGCATCAAAGCTTGTCTAACAGAATAAAAAGCACTGTACTAGGAAAAATAGAAAACCCGGTTGCGGCTGACTATGCTTCTCCAAAAGGTTGGATAATTCATTCTATGAATAGGGTTTGGAAGAACCAAATGAAACATAATAATAAATCAGATTATAAACCACTTTACAATAAAGATAAATCTAAAATTATCGGATTTCAAGATAATACAGCGAGAGGTGGGGGCAATAAGTTTTATGGTTTAAACAAGAACACTCCTGAAGGAGCTGTTTCATGGAGGAAGCATCCAGATTATCGTAAAGTTGTTAAACTGGTAGATATTACAGAAGGAGTTTACGATGAACCTAGTAAAGTTCTTAAAAAGCTGTTAGCAGACAAAGGAATTACACAAAAGATTAGATTAAATGATATTTTAAGTTATGACAGATTTTACAACACACTTAGCGAAACAGCACCTTCTGAATTAATTAAAAAACAAATTGTTAAACATCATGTAGGAGGTGTTGGAGCAAATAAATTTGCACAAGCATTAGCTGCCAAAGATATTCAATTATTAACTGCAGCTAATAATTCGGCAGCTAAAACATATGAAACTATCTTGAGAGGCACAAAAAAAACTCCAGCACGAGCTCTGACTGTTGATGAAAATAATAAATTAAAAAATATGGGTGTTAAAATTAAAGATGCATCTGGTAAAATATATGGGGGCGGCTATTTAGATCCTGGAAGACAATTGGGTTTAATTGAAAAACAAGCGGCAGAAATGGTTAAAAAAGAAACTTTTACCGCTGAAGGAATGAAAACATTCCAAAAAAGTATTTTTAAATTAATAGCAGAAGCAAAGGCCGGAGGACCTATTTGTAACCCTTTTAGAAAAGCAGGGGCTGCAGGAGGAATTCAAGGACCGGGATGCGGGGACGAAGTAAGACAAGCCTTACAAGAGGATCCTGATAAATTCATTCAAGAAGCTGCTAACTCAAAAGTTAAACCAGGTGAAAATACAAAATTCAGAACTATAGCTAGACAAATTTTATCTAAACTCCCTAAAGGCGGAAGAATTGGAGCATTGATCGCAGGCGCGGGGGCCGTGGGCCTTGGAGCAAAAGCCATGATGGGAGATGCGATCGCTGACGAAACAGGGATCACGGACCAAAGCACAATGAAATATAATGAAACAACTGGTGAATTTGTAAATACAGAAACAGGAGATCCAGAAACTCAAACCGGAATATTAAACTGGATTGCAGACAATCCAGGTAAATCAGGATTTGCAGCTTTACCCGCTATGTTAGGAGCAGGACAAGGGTTAGCTAAAGCAGGATTACCAGGAGGAAGATATTTAACAAGTTGGAAAGCAGCTATTCCGGCAATGATGATTCCAGAAAAAATGTGGCAATACAAACAAGGAATGGAAGCTGGAGAAATGATCACGGATCCATTAAATGCATTATGGGCTTTAGGAATTGAGAATAAAGCATCTCTTGCTGCTGCAGAAAAGTGGTATAACAGTTTACCAGAAGGTCAAAGATCAAGATTAGGTTTACAAACATTAAAAGACTTAAGAACTACTCAAGGTTGGAAAAATTTACCTCAAGCATTTAGAAATGCAGTTTTGTCACCTGCAGCAGCTGGAACAGATTTAGCATTTCAAAAAAGACTTAAACCTTTAACTAAAAAACTCACTGAATCAATTATTGGTTCTCCTTTTACTAAACAAGCAGCTAAAAAAGGATTAGGTGCATTAGCAGTAAGAGGTGCAGTAGGGCTTGGCGCAGCCGCAGCTTTAGGAACTACAGTTGCAGCTGGTTTAGTTTCAGCACCATTAACTCTTGGCTTAGGAGCTTTAAGTTTTGGTTATGCTCAATATAAAGATTACCGAGATGGAAAAGCAATTGTAGATTCCATGTTAGCTAGAGGAAAAATTACACAAGAGGATGCAGATAATTACATGTCACTTATTAAACAAGGAAGTTTACCATTCGGTTTAGGCAATAGATTATTTGGTGATGAAGAAATGACATTAAGAGGACAAACTTTAGATCCAAGACAACAAAGACAAGTTCAAACAGGTTTGGAACATCAAATTGATTTATTCCAAGATGAAAGACAAGATGTGAGAGCTTTAGATAGAGCTGATGATTTTGATTTCTTTAATGAAGGCGGAAGAGTTGGCATGAAGACTGGTGGAATGGATAGAAGAGGATTTTTAAAATGGTTAGCAGGACTAGGTGCAGCGGTTGTAGGGGGAGCTTCAGGATTATTTAAAACAGGCGGAAAAAAAGCAACCGAACAAGTTCTTAAAAAAGGTTTAGAAGCAGGAACAAAACAATTTGGTAGTATCGAGGGAATGCCGGCATGGTTCCCAAGATTAATTTCTAAAATTAAAGAACAAGGAAAATTAGTGGAGATGGCAGATAAACATTATGTCAACGGAGATATTTATAGTATTACCTTAAACGGTAAAAAAGTAACTATGGAACAAAATCCTTTAAGTGGGGAAATTGCAATTCATTGGTCTCCAGATGGAACGAACAATACTTTGACTAACAGACACATATATTACAAACCAGGTGAAACAGGATTTCAAAAATATGGTGCCGATCCAGAACATCCATTTGCAACAGAGAATCTAGAAGTTGAAGTAGAAAAACCTACATTTGAATATTTAGAACCTGACCTCAACAGTATGGGACCAGAAGATACTGCTCCTGACTCAGCAACAACTTTAGACATCTTTACTGAGGGGGATGATGTAGTTCAAGCTATGGAAAATTTAGCAGGTAAAAGTGCTAAAGAACTTGAAGCAGGTGTAGAGATTCAAAGCAATAAAGATTTTAAAACTCATAATCAAACTGAGCACCAATTTCCAGATGCAACATGGGATGAAAGTGAAAATATAACTCCCTTAGCAGACTATCAGTATAAACAAACAAAAGATCCTACTAAAAAAGCTGGAGGTGGTAGAGTTGGATATGCAGATCGCGGTTTAGTTGGAACTCCAACAGACGAAGTAACACAATATGACAGACGTGTTTATACAACTCCAACTGGAGAAGAAGTATCAGAAAAATCGGTGACCATTCCTATGGGAGGAATGTGGATTAATATTCCAAGTATTCATGATGGAAGAGCATATACTGAAGATGAATTAACAGAAATGATTTTAAGGGGAGAAATTGAACCTACGAGTGTTCATGAAGATAGAGAAGAAGCTATCATCGTAGCAACACAAAGAAGCGATATGATGAAAAGACATAAAAAAGGATTTAATACAGGTGGAGAAGTAGAAACAGGTGCAATTGCAAGAAGACAATCTTTAGTCCCTCCATTAGCAGGGCCTACTCCGCAAGGAATCATGGGCTTGTATTCGGCACCAAAACAAGTTAGAGTAAGTTAACGTAGGAATTATATGGCAGAAATAGACAAAGTGCTCCCGAACACACGGGAAAAGGTAAAAGTTGATCCACAAGAAGATTTAGAAATAGAAGTTTTAAATCAACAAAACCAAGCTGATCCTGGTGTAGACGTTCAGCAAAATGAAGATGGTTCAGTGGAGATAGATTTTGAACCAGGTAAAGTTGCTGCAAGTGGAGGAGAAGATCATTTTACAAATATAGCAGAATTAGTTGGTGATGAAGTTACAGGAAGATTAGCTTCAGAACTTTATCAACAATACGAAGACTATAGAGCTTCACGAAGAGAATGGGAACAAGCTTATACAACTGGTTTAGATTTATTAGGATTTAAATATACTCAAAGATCTCAACCCTTCCAAGGAGCTTCAGGTGCTACTCACCCAGTTTTAGCTGAAGCAGTCACACAGTTTCAAGCCACAGCTTACAAAGAATTATTACCAGCGAATGGTCCTGTTAGAACTCAAATTGTAGGAGCGTCCAACAGAGAAAAAGAAGATCAAGCAATGCGTGTTAAAGATTATATGAATTATCAATTGACACAGGAAATGAAAGAATACGATGCAGAGTTTGATCAAATGTTATTTTATTTACCTTTAGCCGGCTCATCATTTAAAAAAGTTTATTATGATGAAATGGTTGGAAGAGCAGTTTCAAAATTTGTACAGGCGGATGATTTAATTGTTCCGTATTCTGCTACCTCATTAGAAGATGCGGAAGCGGTTATTCAACGTATGTATATGTCGGAGAACGACGTACGTAAGGCACAGGTATCCGGATTCTATAGAGATATAGAATTGGGATCACCAGCCTATACGCAAGATAGAGTTCACGAAGAAGAAAGAAAACTAGAAGGTACAACTAAAACTATGAATCGAAGTGATCAAAGTTATACAATTTTAGAATGTCATATCAATTTAGATCTTGAAGGTTTTGAAGATGTTGATCAAGAAACAGGAGAACCTACAGGAATTAAACTGCCTTACATCGTAACGATGGAAGCTGGGGGTCGTAAAATTTTGTCTATCAGACGAAATTATCAACCTAATGACCCTCTGAAGAAGAAAGTCCAATACTTTGTCCATTTTAAATTTCTACCAGGACTAGGTTTCTACGGATTTGGGCTTATTCATATGATTGGCGGATTGAGCAGAACTGCAACAGTAGCTCTCCGCCAATTACTAGATGCAGGTACTTTAGCTAATTTACCATCTGGATTTAAACAAAGAGGTGTAAGAGTTAGAGATGATGCACAACCTTTACAACCAGGAGAGTGGAGAGATGTGGATGCACCAGGCGGAAGTTTGAGAGATGCATTCTTTAATCTTCCTTATAAAGAACCATCACAAACCTTATTACAATTAATGGGTATTGTTGTTGAAGCTGGTCAAAGATTTGCTTCAATTGCAGATAATCAAGTAGGAGATGGTAATCAAGGAGCAGCGGTTGGTACAACAGTTGCCTTATTGGAAAGAGGCTCAAGAGTGATGAGCGCAATCCACAAAAGAATTTATAACTCTTTAAAAGAAGAATTTAAATTATTATCAAATATATTTGCTCAATACTTACCTCCAGAATATCCTTATGATGTTGTGGGTGGAAATAGATTAATTAAGCAAGCAGATTTTGATGATAGAATAGATATTATTCCTGTAGCAGATCCTAATATATTTTCCATGACACAAAGAATTCAATTAGCTCAAACTCAATTACAATTATCAATGTCTAATCCACAAATGCATAATATGTATGAGTCTTACAGAAAAATGTATGAAGCTTTAGGAATTAAAAATATTGATCAAGTATTACCTCCTCCACAACCGCCAGTTCCAAAAGATCCGGCGTTAGAGCATATTGATGCTATGGCTATGAAACCTTTCCAAGCGTATAGAAATCAAGATCATAGAGCCCATATTACAGCTCACATGAATTTTATGGCTACTAACTTTGTTAGAAACAATCCACCAATCATGGCAGCGTTAGAAAAGAATATTATGGAACATATATCTTTGATGGCACAAGAGCATATTGAAATAGAATTTGCAGGTCAGATTATGGAAGTACAACAAATACAAGCTCAAGGTGCACAAGGACCGGAGCTACAACAAAAAGTTCAACAATTAAATCTACAGATGGAAGCTAGAAAAGCTGTTTTGATTGCAGAGTTTACTGAAGAGTTTATGAAGCAAGAAAAAGAGATTACTTCTATGTTAGATAGTGATCCTTTAATTAAACTTAAAGCTCAAGAGTTAGATCTTAAAGCTATGGAGAATTATAGGAAGCAAACCGAAACTACTGAGAGAGTAAACCTAGATAGGGCTAAATTAGTTCAGAATAGAGAGCTTCAAGAGGAAAAAATGGAGCAAAATGAGGACTTAGCCCACCTTAGAGCTGAAACTTCATTAGTTAAACAAGAGATGTCTAACAAGGCTAAAATGCGTTCTGATGTTATGAAAAGAAAAGACGTAAAAACCTTGAAAGGCCCTCGAGAATAGTATAACAATTAAGTAGGAGAAAAAATTATGAGAGATGATTTTGGAACAAGACCTTATTCAGTAAGATTCCCATACAAAGGAAAAAAATCTTCTAAAAGAGTTAAAGCTAGTCAAGGCTACGCAGCTCGAGAAGATGAATCTTTAGGTATGAGAACTGGAGCAGAATCTACTAAGTCACAGTCTATGAAAGATCGTAGAGATGAGTCTTATGGAAAATGGGGCAGTAGACCAAACCAAAAAATTAATAGGTAGTTATTATGTCTAAATACGGAATACAATTTAAAGGAACAAGTCCTATTTTAAGAGAAGGACATGCTGAGGGTGGAAGAGTGGGTCTTAAATCAGGTGGTCGAGCTGGATTAAGATTTGGTGGTGGAAGAACAAAATTACTAGAAGAACTTGGTCGTGTTGAAGCGGAACCTTCAAACAGAAATAGAAGAGCTGAAATAAGCAGAGTTCATGGTGAATTAAATAAAGGATATAAAAAAGGTGGACGTGTAGCAGCTAAACAAGGGTATTTCGCTAAAGAAGATGAATCTATTGGAATGCGTTTAGGTAAAGGTAAAGCTGATGCAAAAGAACGTGATCTTTCTTATGGCAAGTGGGGCCATCGTGGTCGAGACTGGAAAAAATCTGGTGGAAGAGTTGGCCTGAAAAAAGGCGGTGACAAAAACTGGATTCAAGATGTTAATAAATCAATTAAAGCTAGAGGCACAAAAGGAAAATGTACACCTATAACTAAAAAAGGTTGTACAGGTAGAGCTAAAGCATTAGCTAAGACTTTTAAAAAAATGGCTAAGAAAAGAAAATCATAATGTCAAACGCATTTGGAAAATATTTAAATAAAGATGGTTATTTAAAAGGTGGCTTACATGTAAAAAATGAAGCACCAAGAAATACTACTATGAAAGATGTTAAAACAAGTGCACCCGGAGTTGGTGTTCAAACACATGGTGGAAGATTAGGTTCAGCTTTAAATACAAAAAGACCTGATCAGTCCAAATTCTTAAACGAAGATGGATATTTAAAGGGAGGAGTACCAGTAAAAAATGGCTAATAAAAAAGATAAAGAACCTTTCTATAAAGGTGTAGATTTTTCTAAATTCACTAATAAAGATGGATATGCTAAAGGCGGAGTTGAATATACTGTGTCTGAAGAAATCCCTCTTGAGAATTCTGTTGGTGGACAAAGAAGAATGTTAAAAGACAAGAAGTCAAAAGTTAAGTGGTTCTAGTATGTGGTTTAGTGCTGTTAAATTAGCGCTCAACGCTGGAACTCATATTTACAAAAAGCGTCAAGAGACAAAGATGGCTATGGCTGATGCACAGCATATGCATGCATCTAAGATGGCCCGAGGCGAGGAAGCTTACCAGGGAAAACTTTTAGAAGCCCGTCAAAACGACTACAAGGACGAGGTCGTTTTAGCGATTCTTACACTCCCCATAATAATTTTGGCCTGGGGGGTCTGGTCGGACGATCCGGCGGCTATGGAGAAGATAAAAATCTTCTTTGAGCATTTCCAGGCGTTGCCGTCATGGTTCACTAATTTATGGATTTTAGTTTGCGCTTCGATTTTTGGTATAAAGGGAACACAGATATTTAGAAATGGCAAAAAGTAATGCCTTTTAAATCAGAGAAGCAAAGAAGATATCTCTGGAAAAATCATCCAAAAATTGCTAAAGATTGGACAGAAACCTATGGTAGTAAACCTGTAGGTAAAAAAAAGAAAAAGAAAGGAAAGAAAAAACATGGAACAAAATAATGAGTTTATTGTAATTCATAAATTACAACGAGCAATTAAACAAAGATTGCAAGCATTATCATTAAGTGTTACGTCCGGAGCAGTTGACAATTTTGACAAATACAAGTATATTACTGGACAGATAGCGGCACTTGAAGGTGTCTTTCAGGAAATCTCTAACCTGCTAAATATAACAAAGGAGCAAACAGATGACGGAAAAGTTATTAGAATCGACAAAGACAGAAATCCCAAAAATTAAATTAGCCTTAGAACCTGCGTTAAAAAAAGCAGCTGAAGAAGTAGAAGCGAAACGTAATGTTCCGCCTGCTGAATCAAGTTTGCCTAAACCTACTGGCTGGAGAATTATGGTTTTACCTTTTCAACCAAAAGTTAAAACTAAAGGTGGAATTTTATTAGCAGAAGCAGCTTTAGAACGACAACAAATCGGAACGGTTTGTGGTTTAGTTTTAGGAATGGGACCCGATTGTTATAGTGATAAAAAACGATATCCAGAGGGTGCGTGGTGCGAGAAGGGTGAATGGGTAGTCTTTGCAAGATATGCCGGTTCACGTTTAAAAATTGAAGGGGGAGAAATAAGAATCTTAAATGAAGATGAGATTCTTGCAACCATACAAGATCCTGAAATGATCTTGCATGAATATTAAACATAGGAAGGAACTATGCCAGAAGAAACACAAAAATCTAGTGAAAAACTAGTCGACTTAGACACAAGTGGTGGAGGTGCTGAAGTTGAAATAAAAGAGGAAGGAAAAAATGAAGAAGGTATTGAAGTCAATACTGAGTCCGTTGACACATCTGAGAAATCTGATGTCAGCGCTGATGTTCAGGAAAGCAAAGAAGAAACGAAGAGTGAAGAAAAAGAAGAAACGAAACAAGAAACGCAAGACGAAAAACTAGAAGAGTATAGTGATTCTGTTAAAAAAAGAATTTCTAAACTTACTAGAAAATGGAGAGAGGCAGAACGTCAAAAAGATGCAGCTCTCGACTATGCTAAAGGTATAGAGCAAAAAAGAAAAACTTGGGAATCTAAATATAAACATTTAGATTCAGCTTATCTTAAAGATTCTGAAACAAGAGTTAAAAGTCAATTAGATGCTGTTAAATCAAAATTGGCTGCAGCTATTGAAGGAGGAGATACAGCTAAACAAGTTGAAGCTCAAACTGAGTTGAGCACATTAACAACTGATGCAAATAGGATTGCTTCAGAAAAATCAAGAAGAGAAACTTATGAGAGGGAAACCCCTCAAGCTCCTCAATACAGAGAAGGAATGGCACAACCAACGCCTACATCCTTACCTCAAGTAGATGAGAAAGCTGAAACATGGGCAGATAAAAATAAGTGGTTTGGTAAAGATAAACCAATGACTTATACTGCTTTTGAACATCATAAGGATCTTGTTGACTCTGAAGGTATGGATCCTACATCTGACGAGTATTATGCGGAGATAGACAAGAGAATGAAGCTTGACTTCCCTCATAAATTTGGTAATACTAATAAATATACGACTAAACCCGCTCAGACGGTTGCCCCTGTTCGCAGAGGTGTAAAACCCGGTCGCAAAACTGTGAGCCTCACATCTTCACAGGTGCAAATTGCAAAAAAATTAGGTGTGCCACTCGAAGAGTATGCGAAACAAGTATTAAACACGGAAGGAGCATAGCATATGGAAAACAATAAAACTTCTCGTGCGAGTTTAACAAGGTCTAAATCTGAAAGACCAAAAGTTTGGACTCCACCATCATCTTTAGATGCACCACCGGCGCCTGACGGCTTTAGGCACAGATGGATAAGAGCTGAGACTCTAGGTTTTGACGATACGAGAAATATCCAAGGAAGACTTAGAAGCGGATACGAATTAGTGAGAGCTGACGAATATCCTGACACAGACTATCCAGTGAATAAAGACGGTAAATACGCTGGAGTGATCGGAGTTGGTGGCCTAGTGCTGGCTAGGGTACCTGAAGAGATCGCTAAATCTCGTGAGGCTTATTTTGCTGAAGAAGTAAGATCTGCCGACGAAGCTTTAAAACACGATTTGAATAAGGAACAGCACCCAAGTATGCCGATCAATCAAGAGAGGCAGACTCGTGTAACCTTCGGTGGTACAAAGAAGGACGAATAGTCTTTCTCGGGATAACGACCAATTCCCTACTATCGATTTAAATTAACCGTGAATAGATAAAACTATTCACAAAGGAGTATACTATGGCAAATATAGACGCACCGTTCGGTTTCAGACAAGTCGGCGGATTAGGTAGTAGACCAACTTCTAATGGTACTTCACAGTACAAAATTGCATCAGGACAAACTGCTGCGATTTATGCTGGTGACGTTGTTGCATTAGCAGGTTCTGGTGGCTTAAAAGTAGAAGGCGGCACAACTGTGACTGCTGGATACGTAGGCCCATCTGAAACTGATGCAACACGTAATGTAGGTATCTTTAACGGTTGTCTTTACGATGATCCAACAACTCAGAAACCAACGTTTCAAAACTACTGGCCTGGTGACGTAGCTGCAGCAGCGAATGCCTTTATTTATGATGATCCTGATGACTTATTCGAAGTTCAGACGGCTGGAACTCACACTCAAGCAGTTGTGGGAAGAGCGTGTGATATGGTTTATGCAGCAGGAACAGCAGTAAGTAATGGTAGATCTAAAGAGGAATTATCTGGAACAGCAGGAGCAAACGATATGTTCACTGTTCTTAGATTATCTGAAGATCCTTCAAACAGCGACGTTTCAACAGCGAACTCTAACTGGATAGTTAGATTCAATGTCGGTAAACATGTATACCTAACTGGAATATAGGAGTAAATAACTATGGCAATATCACGACAGCAGCTCATCAAAGAGCTAGAGCCCGGTTTAAACGCTTTATTCGGGTTGGAATACAAACAGTACGCAGATCAAACTAAAGACATCTACGTAACAGAATCATCTGACAGAGCTTTCGAAGAGGAAGTTATGTTATCTGGTTTTGGTGATGCAGCAGTAAAACCTGAAGGTCAAAACGTAAGTTTTGATACAGCTCAGGAAACTTACACTGCTAGATACACGATGGAAACAATTGCACTAGCTTTTGCAATCACAGAAGAAGCAATAGAGGACAACCTTTATGACAGACTTTCTTCTAGATACACAAAAGCATTAGCAAGATCTATGGCGAGTACTAAGAATACTAAAGGCGCGGCTTTACTTAACAATGCGTTCACAGCTGGAACTTTCGGCGATGGACAATTTCTTATTGTAAATTCTCACCCTACGTTATCTGGTAATCAAAGTAACTTGTTAACTAACGCAGCAGACTTAAATGAAACTTCTTTAGAAGCGCTGATCATTCAGATCGCGCAAGCTAAAGATGAAAGAGGTCTTAAAATTGCAGCTAAACCGAGAAGAATGGTTCTTCCGGTTAACTTGCAGTTCGTTGCAGAGCGATTGATGAAATCTCAAGGTAGAACAAGTACAGCAGACAATGATATTAATGCAGTTAAATCAATGGGAGCAGTTCCAGAAGGTTTTGTAATTAATAATTATTTAGCTGATACTGACGCTTGGTTCATGATCACTGATGTACCTAACGGAATGAAACATTTCGATAGAGCACCGTTGAAAACTTCAATGGAAGGCGATTTCGATACTGGAAACGTTAGATACAAAGCTAGAGAGAGATACGCATTTGGATGTTCAGACTGGAGAGGAATCTTCGGAACACCTGGAGTGTAATCTTAAACAATTTAATGTGGCGGAACATAGTTTCGCCACATTTCTTAAATAGAAAGAAAAAATGCACACATTCACCGTTAATATATGGGCTTACGATCATCATGCTTCTTTTAAGGTAGAAGCGGAAGATAATGCTAAATCCATTGAAAACTCTATCCTTGACAAAATTGGAGAAAAGAGTATAAAGTGGGAATCAACGGGAATGTTTAGAGACAGTCCCCACAGAATAACCTATGAGGAGGTTGTGGATGGTACAAGACCTATACAAACAAAAACGGTCCTTGGAGTTGAATTGGCAGTTGGAGTATGAGCAGAATGGTAAATATACTCTTAATATGGTCGAAATTGATAACGCTATTAAAAAAGTTATCACTGAGATCAAACTCGAAGAATCTAAGATTGCAGATAGAGAAAATGCAATCAATAGTGCTGCCGCTCAAGTTTCTGTAGCTACTTAAACAAAAGCTACATCGCTGAAATCGTATATTTCTTATAGGATCTCTTGCACTCTACTAAAATCTACTATATAAATAACTTACTATACAAATTTTATAATCATATAAATGTAGACGCGTATAGTCGACTGCCCTAGGGACTACATTTAAATATTCTAGGAGGAATATTATGGCAAACACAACGTTTAATGGTCCAGTTAGAGCCCAAAAAGGATTTCAACAGATCAATAAAGCAACTAACACAGGAGTTGTTACATCAAGGTTTCTAGGAATGAAACCAGATTTAACTAGTTTAACAGCTACTGCTGTTGGAACAGGAGCTACTTTAACTTACACTGCTAATGTAATTACAATTAATGATTACACAGGCGCAGCTGCTCAAGCGGTAACATTACCAGCAGCAACTGTAGGAACTATTGTAGTGCATCTTCAATCAAAAGATGTAGCGAATGCAGCAGTTGCTGCACTTAGTTTTGATTGTGCAGGTAGTGATGTATTCAGAACAGGTTCAAAAATTGAAACTACTTCTGGTGCCGAAGTAACTATTGATACGTCTATCGCAGATGAAACTAAAATGACGTACACACCTGTTAATGCGGCAACTAATATATTTTCAACTGGTTGTTATGTGTATTTTACATGCTTTGAAAAAGGTATTTGGAATGTCGCTAGCGATTTAGGAAAATATACAACAGCTACTGCAGGAACTTTCCTGTTCAGTGCTTAATGGATAAACTTTGTGAGCTCCTTCGGGAGCTCGCAGAATAGGAGAAAATTATGAGTACATACCCAGTAAATATAAAATCCAGTGTTACAAGTATTAAGACTGCAGCTACACATGTTATTTTTGCAGGTCCAGCAAGATGCTTAGGCATCTATATGGTTCAACCTAAAGATACAGTGGCAACAACTATAAAAATACAAGATGATACTACGGACGTTGCTTTTTTTGATTTACCAGCAACTGATGATGCAACTAATAAAGCAGCAATATCTCAATACATTCAATTTCCTGGTACAGGATTAAGATGTGAGACAAGTCTTAAAGTTACTTTAAGTGGAGCAACACCAGTTACAGTATTTTACGGTTAGGAGGATAAATGGCAACATCAGGAACAGTTGCATTTGAGCCTTCGATAACACAATGTATTGAAGAGGCTTATGAAAGATGTCAAGTTCAATTGACATCGGGTTATAATCTTAAAACCGCTCTTTTTTCACTTAACATTTTATTTTCTGAATGGGGAAATAGAGGCCTGCATTTTTGGACGGTTTCCAATACTAATATTTATATAAATAGTGGACAGAATACTTACGATGTTTATAAAAGTGCAGCAGCAAGAGGATCAGATACAGTTAATCCCGCTAGATCAGATGCATCTAGTACTTTTATTTATAATGCTACAGATATTTTAACGACTTCTTACAGAACTAATGATGGAACAACAGATCAATCAGATATTGTATTAACTAAAATTGATAGATCTACTTATTCAGCTTTAACCAACAAAGAATCTCAAGGAGTTCCAAGTCAGTTTTGGATCCAAAGATTTATTAATAAAACTACTTTAACTACTTATATTACACCGGGATCTTCTCAAGCAGGTAAGTTTCTTAATATTTATTATGTGAGAAGAATTGAAGATCCAGGAATCGCGTTCCCTGATACGGGAGCCCCTCAAACAACAGGTACTCCTTATGCTAATAACCCTGAAGTACCTTATAGATTTTATCCTTGTTTAGTTTCAGGTTTAGCTTTTTATTTAAGTCAAAAAATTAATCCTGCAAAAACACAAGAATTAAAGTTATATTATGAAGATGAATTAGGTAGAGCATTGGCAGAAGATGGTTCAGCTTCGAGTACATTTATAACTCCTCAAACTTATTATCCGGCGGTATCATAATGACAGCGCGATTTGCCCAAGGGAAATATGCGCTTTCCATTTCAGATAGAAGTGGTCAAGCTTTTCCTTATTTAGAAATGGTAAGAGAATGGACAGGAGCATGGGTCCATATTTCTGAATATGAATCTAAATCCCCTCAATTAGAAATTAAAGTTACAGGAGGAGACCCTCAAGCTTTAATGAGAGCTAGACCAGCTAGAACAGAATTTGCAACAACTAGTTTATTACAATTTAATCCTTTTTTTACCACAGCCCAAGGAAGTGATGTAGTTAGAGTTCATCAACCAGGACATAGTAGAACTCTGGGGGATACATATAGGTTTTATGGGCCTCCTACGGTATCACCAGGTACTGGAACAACAAGCAATCCAGTGGCTACATATGCTAATATTCCTAATTTTGATGGAATTGATGGTGCTGAAATTTCAAGAGCAGCAGGTCATGTGATCTCTCAATGGGGTACTACTTATGTTCAAACTTATAATAATTATCAATTTACAGTCAGTGGATCTAGTGCTACAACTGGTAATGTACAAGGAGGAGGATCTGTGTCTATAGGACCAGTTACCTTACAAGCATAATGGCAGGATATACATACGCAACTTTAACAACAGCAATCAGAGATTATACTGAAGTAGATAGTTCTCTTTTTACATCTGGTATTATAGATAATTTTATTATGTCTGCTGAAAATAGAATTAATAGAGATGTAGCAACCGATGCTATGAGAAAATATCAAACTGCTACTTTGATTGTAGGTCAAGGAACTTATAACACTCCTGGTAATGAAGAATTTATTAGAGCTATTAAATTAACCGATTCAAATAATGATATGTGGTATCTTCAAAAAGTAGATCAAACGTTGTTAGATGAATATACGCAAGATGAAGTAGCTAATACAGGTAAACCTAGATACTATGCTATGTTTCAATCCGGTCAAGGAGCTAGTAATAATACTAATTATTATAAGATTGGACCTTCTCCAGACGCTACTTATACGATTGAAGTAGAATATTCTATCATGCCTGATCAATTAAGCTCGGGTAATACTCAAACTTTCTTAAGTCAGAAGTTCCCTAATGGGATGCTTTATGCCTGCCTGATAGAGGCATATGGATTTTTAAAAGGTCCCATGGATATGTTGACATACTATGAAAATAGATATAAACAAGAGGTAGATAAGTTCGGTCTTGAACAAATTGGAAGACGTAGAAGAGGTGATTATACAAGTGGAACAATTAGAATCCCAATGAACACTCCTTCAACAACTGATGCCGGACTAATTAAGTAGGAGATTATTATGGCAATAACAACTAGCGCAGTGTGCAATACATTTAAAAATCAACTTTTAAGTGCAACTCACAATTTTACTCAAACATCTGGTAATAAATTTTATTTAGCTTTGTATACGAGTTCAGCAGTTCTTGGAAAATCTACAACAGATTATACAGCTACTGGTGAAACTAGTAATGATGCAGGAAGTGCATATGATGCACGTGGAAAACTTTTAGCAGTGGCAGGACAAACTCATAAATTATCAAATGACACAGCTATTGTTGATTGGACAAACCTTTCTTGGCAAACTGCTACATTTACAGCTAGAGGAGCTTTGATTTATAATAGATCATCTTCGGATAAAGCTGTTTGTGTTTTAGATTTTGGCGGAAATAAAACAGCAACTGCTGGAACTTTTACAATTCAATTTCCAAATTTCACCGATACATTAGCTATCCTAAGAATATCGTAAGGAGGAACTCCTTATGGCGGCAACATGGGGCAATAATAGCTGGGGCGCTAATTCTTGGGCTTCAGAGGTTATTTCTTCTTCAGTTACAGGTGTAAGTACAACTACCTCAGTAGGCGAAGTCTCTGCTTCTCATAGAGAAGGATGGGGTCGTTATTTTTGGGGTGAAGAAGATTGGGGAACAAATGGTTTAAGTGTAACTGTTGCTCCAACAGGTGTAGCTGCAACGACTGCAGTTGGAAACGAATCAGCTTACAATTTAACTGGATGGGGTAGAGATACTTGGGGATCTCAAGTATGGGGTGGTA
>Ga0209128_1001300_pt1 | contig 17136 bp, 27 predicted proteins | sample ETNvirnome_6_100_FD_184072 | JGI IMG/M metagenome (GOLD analysis project Ga0209128, IMG submission 184072) | Marine viral communities from the Pacific Ocean - ETNP_6_100 (SPAdes) (version 2) | ecosystem: Environmental > Aquatic > Marine > Oceanic | place: Pacific Ocean | collected 2013-06-19 | reverse complement strand
CCCTCGACTCGATCTTCGGCGGGGAGGGCATGAAGATCCACGGCCTCGCGAAAGACTTCGACGAACGCATGGCGACCGCCCGCGAGAATGTCGAGGGACTTGCGGACGCCTTCGGAGGGAAGGGCGTGGAGGGGGTCACGAAGATGCAGATCAGGATCGCGAAGTTCCGCAACACGATGCGCCAGTTTTGGATGGAGATGATCGGGGCGATCCCCTTTGGACTGGTTCAGGAATTACTGAAGGCCGTCGCAGAGGCGCTGCCGAAGATCATCACAAGCCTGACAGCCTTTTTCAAGGACCCGATGGGGCACGGGAGCTGGCTCCGGGCGATAGCGGACTGGTTCGAGGACATCTTCATCAAGCTGATGAAGGATCTGAAGAACTGGGCGCTTAACCTAAAGAACGACTTTCTCGAAATGGTTCGACCGATAGCCGCCAAGTTCGGCAAAGATGTCGGCGGGGCGGGCTGGTACGGCGAGGGGAAGAACCGCCAGGATCTCCTCCCCGGCCTGATCGGGCCCAAGTTCGATCCGAAAAGGGAAGGGAAGGCCGACAAGATGATCGAAGAGCAGAAGAAGAGCAACGATCACCTGCGCGACATAGCACGAAGAAAGGCGGTCTGGGCATAGCGTATGGCAGCGACCTCCTACGGATTTGATTCCTCGACGGTCAAGGCCCGGCCTGACTTCAGCGCGAGCCGCGACGCCAAGGGAGCCTGGGAGGCGAGTAATTCCTTCACCATGCTGCGCGACACCTGGGAGAACTTCGCCCGGTTGGTCTTCACCAAGGGCACGCAGATCACCGACCTCTACGTCGAGCTTCCGGAATACTGGGGATTTCTCACACTCGACGAGGTGGATGTTAGCCACGAGCCCGGAGCCATCACGATTGTCTCGTGCAATTACGTAGGCTTCGACGAGGAGGAGGACGAACTGGTCTATACCTTGTCAGCGACGAGGAACTCCAGGCCGATCCAGGAGCACCCGCTTTTCAAGAAGGACTTTCAGGGGAAGATGATGGAGTACTCCAAGAGCATCGTCCTGGCGGCCTTGCGGGGCGAATGGAAAGTCGACATTGACTCGCCCATTACCTTCGAGGAGATCACCTATGAGAGCGTGAATCCTCTGACTGAGCCTCACCTGGAACACCTTGAGAAAGCGATCAAGTGGGGGCGTATGATATTCATCGAGGGGCACAAAACCTTTATGAGTCCGGCGCTGCAATGGACCGAGGAGAAGAGCAGCAAGAACGGCTGGATCGACGCTGACCTGGACAAGTTCGGACTGGTCGAATTTGACGCGAAGAATCGCCCGCCTGGCGATCCCCCCATGCCGGTCAATGGCGAGTTCGAGTGGATTCGGGTAGGGATGAACCAGAACACGACGAACGGCCTCACCACGCAGAGTCAGACCTGGGAACTCTCACCGCCTGGAGGCTTCGCCCGGTTCCCGCTTCCCGACGGGCAGTGGCAGGGGCTCTATACATACGAAGACACCGACATCGGCAACGGGCTCTTGATTCCGGGTCTGGAATCTTGGCAGGGGACACTTTAGTCATGGCTGACCGGAACATGGGAATCCCAGACCTCAAGACCCGAGTCGACGACTCGGAGAGCGCGAGGCAATGGAACAAGATTCGAGAGGGAGTGATCTCGCTGCATAACACGCCCGACCTTTTCGAGCGAAGCGCGGCGGTTCCTCAGATCAACGGGTTCAGTCCGATCGCCTTGCGCTACTATGAGAATCCGAAGAGCCTCGAAGAATTCACTCCCGGCGTCGGGCTCAGTGCAGGGCGACTCTACTTCCTGCAGGCTCCCTCTATCATCGACCCAGGCGAAGCCAGTCAGGCGGCGGAGGTCGTCCCCACTCTCGGGGGCACCGCCCTCGATGCCACCGTAAAACCCCGCGAAACGCTCAGTGACGGCGACTGGGAAGCCTGGGCGATCTACAAGGAAATCAGCACGACACACGAGGCCCGGATCGCCTTCAGCACTCTCGACTCGGGGCCCGGAACTCTCGACCGCGACGAGAAGGCGGTGCGACTGGCGACCTTCATGGTCGTGAATAATACGAGCAACACGAAGGCGCCACCGCTGGTTCACGTCTACGATCACATCATTCGCGACAGCCTCGCGGTCCCGACCGACTCGCATCAGTTCCGAGCCTATAAGACCGCCGACGACAAGATCAAAGTCTCCACCGGCTTCGTCGTCTTCGCTCAGGGCCAGGACACGCCCCTCGTCTCCTCCTCGACCGAGGTCAGCGAGAGCGCGGAGTTCACCATTACCGAGGCCGGTTCGATCTGGTTGCGACTTCAATTCCAGGTGGCCCAACACTCGACGAGCTCGGCGAGTTCGGGAACCGTTCTCACAATGTTTCGGCTCGACTCGATCTCCTCTCCGCTCTTCGAGTTCAGGACCGCCGCCCCGACGATGGGGACGAACGCGACGAATCCCTTCACCTACGGGTATCTCTATTACGAAATCTGCAAGCTCTCCTTCGCGGCGGGAGAAACCTTCATCACCGATCAAATCGTGAACGGCCCGCTCTACGTGAACGAACTCACAGACGGGGTGCTCTCTTAATCTCAACATACCATCTAATCATGACCATCAGCAAATCAAGTGCCCAGATCGCCCTCTCGGCGACGTGCACTCCAACAAGAACGAACGTCAGCAACTCGGCCTCGGTCGGGTCTGCTCTCGCCACAAAATCCTTCACCGATGCCGACATCGTCTTCTCCTTCCTGGTGACCGCGACAGGAGCGACCGATGTGGCAACTCTTACCTATGCCACCGGAGACGTGGCGCAAACCACCGGCACGCCAACCATCGCCGGATCTGGCGTGGACTTTGAGGGCATCGATCTCGGCACAATTGACACTCTCTATGCGGTCATGGTCGAGCAGACCGTGGACGGCGACATGGCGATCGACGGCGACTTCACCGAGGCCAATTATATGGCGAAGGCCGGAGACAAAGCACTCTGGATCTGGGATGACGGAATTACTGGCGCGGGGTCAGCTTTGGGCGGCGAGACTCTCATCCTCGACCTGAACGCGAGCGGAGTGGCCGCGAAGGTTACGGTGATTGCGAAGGCATAACCTCACGAATCAATGGCCGACGAGATCAATCTGCAGCGGGGACTCAATCAGACGGTCGATGTCACGTATCTCCTGGCCGGTCAGACCGTCCCGGTCAATCTCGGCGCGGCTGGGGTTTACAGCGCTTCAATGGTGATTCGCCGCATGGACGGCGAAGGCATTCAAGGCGCGGTGATCGACACGCTGACAACCGCGAACAGCCGGATTGTGCTGGTCGATGACCCAGCCGCCACCGGCCCGAACATCCAGCTCAAGTGGGACACGGACGAAAGCGATGCGCTCCCGAATGAGACGCTGACCGTGCACGGCGGCTTGAAGATCACCAAGGTCGCCACCGACGAGGTCGATCACCACATCCGCCTAACCTTCGCCCTGATTCAGGAAATCATAGCATGAGCAACGAAAGCATCACCATCACCCAGTCGATCAACTCAGTCACTGTCGCGGCTGTCGGATCTGTCGGGCTTAACGCTGGCGGCCTTATCCAGGGGAACCTGGAGGTTGATGGCAACGTCGTCATCGATGGACTGCTGACCGTGGGGGCCGATACCGACGGCAAGGATGTCCGGTTCTGGGGAGAGACCGCGAGCAAGTACACGCTTTGGGACGCCAGCCAGGACACGCTCATCATCACGGGGGATCTTCAGGTTGATGGCACCACGACCACCATAAACTCGACGGTTGTGACGATTGAAGATCCCGTCTTTACCCTGGGCGGAGAGAACGCCCCGACGACGAGCGACAGCAAGGATCGAGGAATTGAGTTCCACTACTACGACACCGACGCGAGCGCCGGGAAGAAAGGCTTTTTCGGATGGGGCAACTCTGACAACGCGATCAAGTTCCTGTTGAACTGTGCAGACCCAAGCGGGAGCGAGATATTCACGGGTGATCTGGCAGAGGTTCACACGGGGCCGCTCACACTCAGAGCCGAGGCAGCAGACCACCAGATAGTCCAGATCAACAGGGCAGCCTCGGATACGGGGGCGCTGTTTCTGGGAATCGGAAGCGGTCCTACTGCAAGCTCTGGACTGATCTCCGCTAACAATGACAATCTGATCTTCGGCAAATCGGTAGGCGGGACCTTTACCGAAGCGATGAGGATCGACACCTCCGGCAATGTCGGCATCGGCACGACGGCACCGGCTGCACCTCTGGCGGTCAAAGTCGGCACATCAGGAACCGAAGACAAGGTATTTGAATTGTTGTCTAATGATGACCGAGCGTTGTCTATCCTTCAGCCAGACAATGCTCAGAACAATGACTTTTGGACGTTTGCGACGAACAACGCTTACCAATTCAGAGTTGATGCTATAGACGCGCTGACAATCACGCACGACGGCAACGTCGGCATCGGAACGTCGAGTCCTGACTCGTTGTTGCATTGCGGTGGCAATTCGACAAGCGATGGGGGCAGCATCACTCTTAGCAATTCAAATTCTGGTACCTCTTCCTATAATGAAATAATATTCAAAACCATTGGCGATCAAGATTCCGTTTTAAGATCTGCCGCCTCTCTCAGATGTATCTACGTTGATCATGCCGGAACAAATCCAAGCGGCGAATTGGCCTTTTCCACGAAAGACGACAACGGCAACCTTTTAGAAAGACAACGGATCGACTCCGACGGCAACGTCGGCATCGGAACGACGAGTCCTAATCAGGGAGTTCTAATAGCCAACGCCTACGACGCAGTTGACCAAGGAGATGACACCTGCCAACTCAAAGTGCATCACAATGTCAGCACTACTGGTGCAGCTTCTGGCATTGCCTTTGGCGTCAGCGGCATCGAAACAATTATAGGTGCAAAAATAGCACACTTGCGAACAAGCTCTAATTCAGTGGGCGGGTTGCTGTTTTACACGAGAAGTGATCCTGCCACGACAGATGATCTGACCGTGGAACGAATGCGGATCGACTCCTCGGGCAACGTCGGGATTAACGAAGTCTCGCCCTCCCACCTCCTGCATCTGAGCGCCGGAGAAATCTGCGTGGACCGGACCACCGAGGATGCGGCCTTCTTCAACTACAAGGCGAGCGCCGACGGAGACGCGACAAGCGCGATCTCAACCCTCACCACATCCGGCGCGACCACGCACCACATCCAAGTGGACATCAACGGGACGAAAGCCTGGATCGCAGTTTCCACCAACAATCCATCATGAACATAGAACTGGCAGAAAAAGAAAGAACCGCCCTTATTCAACTGATCGACCTCGCCGTGAAGGCGGGCGGTCTCAACGTGGCCCAGGCGGGCGCTACCCTGGCGGCCAAGCTCGCCGACCCGCAGCACGACCAACCCGAGGAGGGGGGGGAGGAGTGAAGGCCCTCGCCATCATCACCACAATCCTGCTCTCCTCCTGCGCCGGAGAAATCACGCCCGAACAGGCGAGGTCCGGGGCCGAGGCCGCCAGTGCGTGGCTGGAGGTCGTCGCGGAGGCCAGAGAAATCCTCAATGACAAATGATCAGGGACTGGCATCTCTGGGCCCTGGCCGCTCTGGTCTGGTGTTTCTCGATGCTGGTCGCGATGTGCAATCACTCAATAATCTGAACTATGAACAACGCTAAAATCAGTTGGAAGACCACCCTCGGGGGACTCTTCAGCGCCATCGGCGCCGCCGTGGTCGGGGCTAACCTGGCCCTTGATCTCGTCACCCCTCCGACCCTTCTCTGGATCGGCTACCTCATGAGCGCCATCGGGCCGGTCCTATTGGGGACCAGTGCGAGGGACGCCTCCAAGTCCAGCCAGGACCACGGGGTGAGATGAGGGAGGGAGTCGACGGTTGGCTGGTGAGACACTTGCCCATCCTGGTCGTTGCGGCGGGAGGAATCGTCTGGGGCGTGAGGCTCGAAGAGCGGATGGGGCACCACCTCACCCAGCCCTACCACGGGGGGATGCGCGAAACCCATGACAGCTTGATTGAGATCAAGGCCGAGTTGCGCTTTTTGCGGGAGGACGTCCAGGAAATCAAGACCGAGATGCAGCATCCTCCCTAGCCTCCCGCAGGCGCCAGAAACTTTACAAATTCCGCGCCTGTCCTGGGACAATCTGCCGGATTCGTGTCTAGAAATTACCGTTTTCCAGACACCTTTACCCTTTGCGCGTCAGACCCAGCCGGGCCTCCCGCAGGCGCGGGAAACTTTACAAATTCCGCGCCTGTCCTGGCGGGGGGCAAAGTGTATGACGGAATTATACCACTTCGGGCCGAAATGAGACCTTTCACCGCCTTCCATCTGCCTCCATCCGGCCCCGCCTGCGCCTGGATTGCAGGGCCCTCGGGCGCAGATGGGCACTAGTGGAAAGGGGAAGGTCACATTTTCAAGACCGGTGCGTTAGACCACTCTGCCACCCCTCCAGACCCTTGGAAAATAGGGCTTCTGCAGTTAGGACTGGACCGGCTGTTATGCCAGTGTTATGCCACTTGGTCAACACTACCAAGCCATGCCCGTCAAATCCAAGCCGATCACGAAAGTCCCAGGTCATTCTAATCTTTACCGCCGAGGCGGCGGGAACTTCTACGCGAGGATCACCGTCGGACGCAAGCGCACTTACCGAAGCCTGGGGACGAGCAAGATCCGGGAGGCGAAGCAACGTCTGGCCAAGATCCAATCAGGGCACCAACTCCAGGCCGACCGGCGCAAGGAGCCGACCCTCTTCGAGGCCATCGATCAGGTCCTCGAATTCCGCAAGAATCGCCGGGGCCCGAGTCGCCCGCTCTCCCCGAAGACCATCAGCACCCACGAGGAACTCGCCACCAAGGCCCGCAAGCTCTTCCCCGACAAGCTCCTTTCGTCCCTCCGCGACGACGACTTCACCGTCCCACTCGCCGAGATGGGGGGATCGGCCTCGCGTCGCAAGCAGGTCTTCGAGCTGATCAAGGGCGCTTACCGGCGGGCGAAGAGCCTCGGTCAGGTCGAGCTCAATCCGCTCGAAGGCATCGTGCCCGACCAGGTCAGGCGCAAGGAGCGCCGACTTCCCTCCCGCGAGCAACTCGACACGATCTGCAAGAAGATCGTCGACCTCTTCGGGAGGCGGGGCAAGGGCGAGATCCTCGCCTCGGGCAAGGCTGCCGCGCTCTCGGCCCGGTTCCTCGCCTACTCCGGGCTCAGACTCTCGGAGGCTCGGGGCGTGAAATGGAAGCACGTTCGGGGCGGGAAGCTGGAGGTTCACGGCCTGGAGGGGCGACTGAAGACCGGGAACAGCAGGCGACAGATCCACGTGAACGCTCCGCTGCAGGAGGTTCTCGACGAGATTGCCTCCATCTACGGGACCCATCCCTTGAACTCGGTCCTCCCGACGGCGACGATTCTCAAGTTCCTTCGAGTCAGTTGCGAGGCCCTCGGGCTGGATCCCCTCACGCATCACGACCTTCGCTCCTACTTCGCGACGCTCTGCATCACATCCGGGGTCGACATTAACACGACCGCGAACTGGATGGGGGACGAGGTGACGACGGTCCTCCGGGTTTATCTCCAGGTCAACGAGGAGACGATGGCGGCGGCGGCGAGCAAGATCCTTTAGCGGGGGAGGGGACGGGCCCCGCTGCCCCTCTAGGGCCCCTCTGACGCCCCAGGGGAGGCGATCGGACTTTTCAGGTCATCCCATAAGGTCGAGAGGGGGGCCCTCCTTAGAATCGCTTAGGATTGCCTTCGTATTTCTAAAAGGTGACGAAATGTAATACGAAGAAGCGACGGAGGAAAAGTTGCATTCTTGAGGTGACAACCCTAAACCGCATTAATCCAACCCGTTCCCCAGATGACAATTCAGCCAAGAAAGGAATGCCCCGAGTGGGAGCGCCTGGTTGACATCGTTCTTGAAGGTGGGCCCGGAGCGGAGGGGGCGCGTCACTTGCTTAGTTTGGCGCGTCGGTGGAGCGACCCTTATCCCGCAATCGCTTGGATCCGCCACGACCTGCCCGTGGGGCCGAGAGTCTCCCCGCCTTCTTCTTCGTCGCACGGCGCTCGGGAATGACCGTAGAATGGCGCGGCTTCTGATTGGCGCTATAGCGCACGACAAAATCGAAGCCCTCGGCTGTATCGCACGCGATTAAGGCCTCGATATAATCCGCGAGGCTATTCATCCCGAGCTCTTTCGCTCGGCGTTTAGCGGCAGCATGAACCGGCGCGTTCATTCTGAGACTGACGGGTTTCTTGGCCAAGGCGAAAGAGTAGAGGATCAAAAGGTTCCGCTGGCAACCATTAATCCTCATGCGCTGCCACTACCTGCCATCCCCCCTCATTAATTAACGATCAATAACCATTCTATTTGTGAACGAATGGGGACAAGGGCAAAACTTCCTCCATCTTTTCCTTGCGCTGTATATCTAACAGATACACAAGAGAGAGAACTAGGCAACGGCATGGCAAGATCACATCAGACGACAGCCCGCAATCAAACGACTTCCGTTTTCGTGGTGGCGTTCGCCGCCTCCGTTCTTCTTTGGCCGACTCTGATCGCGGCCTCCTGGCTGTACATGCCAGCGCCCATCGCCGCAATGAACTCGGCGGTTCATCTCGTCGGAATGATCGCGACGGCGGGCCCATCGGTTGCCTATCTCTGCAGCAGTGTCGCCCGAGCCAGGAAGCGTCGTGCTTCGTTTTCATTCACTCGACGCCCTGACTCGGGCGGCAGTTCTATTTTCCCGAGTCGGGTCGAGGCCCGTGAGGAACCCCTCAAAGCAAGTCGGATCACCTCACTCGACTCGGGATCCATTCCCCTGAATTCAGACCATCTAGATCTCCCGACTTTCTGGCGACGGATCGATCGAGGACCCGCCGCCGGATTCGAGGACGCGGAAACGAAGGGCCTTTACGTCAAGGACATCGACCTCGATTTCCCTCCAGTATTCCTCTCCGACCCTGACCCGGAGGAAGCAGCGTGAGCAAAGAAAAGTTCAACTACGCCAAGGCCTATCCGTCGGACTACCTCCGCAACCTGGACCTGGGGGGCAAGGTGCAGACGGTCACGATCACCGACTGGAGGTACTGCGACGAAACAGACATTGGCAAGAACGGCGAACCGATGGAAGGGATCGGGATCTTCCTCACCAAAACAGAAAAGCTCTTCGTCCTGAATGTTACCAACTACGGGACGATCGAGGGGCTTCACGGCCACGACCCGGAGGACTGGAAGGGGAAGAAGATAACGATCTATCCGACGACTTGCCGATTCGGGCGCGACCCTAAGCATCCCTGCATCCGAATAAAAAACAAGGACCCCGAGACCGGGAAGGATCCGGACATCCTGCAATGATCGAGGACGGCATTCACAAGGGCATCAGGCCCGCCGACTACCACGCCTGGCAGTTCGACATCGAGCAGCCCGAGAAGGGGCCGATCAGCAACTCGCTTCTGAAGCGGTTCGCGAAGAGTCCGAAGGAATTCAAGGAGGGCAATGCGCCGAGACCGTCGGCCGCGCTGAACTGGGGCTCGCTGGTCGATTGCCTTCTGTTCACTCCCGAGCAGATAGGCGGCGAGTTCAGATTCAAGAGTGAAAACCCCCACTTGAGCAAGAACGGGGCGATTCTAAGCAAGGACGCGAAGGAGTGGCAGGCCGAGAACTCGGCGGGCGGGGAGAGATGGATCACCGAGGAGGAGCTCAGTCGTGCCGAGGACGCCGTCGCGAACCTGGGCTCCGAGCCCGCCTCGGGCGAGATCCTCGAAGGGGCACTCTTCCAGGCAGCGCTCGTGCATACGCCCGACCACGGCATCCCGGTGAAGGCGCTTCTCGATGCGGTCCCTTTCCATCCTGATCATGCCGATTCACTGGTCGACCTCAAGACGACCTCCGCGAATATTTACAATGACAGCGACCTCGCCCGCCAGATCGCCAAGTGGAAATATCACGTGCAGGCCGCGCTCTATCTTCACATCTACAACAAGATTGCCGACGACTACCGCAACCGCTGGCAAATCATCTGGCAGAGGTCGGTTCGCCCATATGAAATCCGAGTGACCGAGCTGGACGAGGACTACCTCTCGAGGGGGCGAAAGTTTATCCGTTGTCATCTTCCACGTTTTGTTCGGGCCCTGCAGTCGAACCGCTTCCAGTCGCCCTTCCGATACAAGAGCAGCTACCTCGCGATGCACCCCTCGGCGTTCTATGCCGAGGAGGAAGAGATGGAACTTCTAACCAGTCTTGAAGGATGAGCAAATACGCGAAAAGGACCGACGGGAATCACCAGCTAGTCAAGGAAGAGCTCGAAGCCGCGACGGTCGGGGCCAGCGTCTTCGATGCGGCAGGGATGGGGAAGGGCTTTCCCGACTTCGTGATGGGTTTCTGCGATCGCAACTGGCTCATCGAACTGAAGAACCCGGATCAGTCAGCCTCCCGGCGGAGACTGACCGCCGCGCAAGTGGGCTTCCATGAGACCTGGCACGGCGACGTCATCACGGTCTGCTCTGCTGCCGAAGTCTACGCCCACATCGCCCGAGTCTTCTACAAGGAGAAGTAATGACCCGGTCGGATTTATTCGGAGACACCGACGAGGGGCAAGATCCGCTCGTGAAATGGTTGCGTGAGAATGCAGTCAAAACATTCTTTTCCGAGGGGCACGAAAAACAGCAGGGCCAATACAAGGCGGTGAGCGGAAAGCACAAGGGGATAGGGGGGACGCCAGAGGAGGCGATCCTTCGACTCGCCGCGACTCTATGGGTGAAGGAAAATATCAAAGGCTGGGACCATAATGATACCACAAGCCAGAACTGAGGTGAGCAGGTATCGAATGATCAGGGAACCTCAGATGAGTTTGCGCCTTCCGGTAATATGAAAAGCACGATTCAAGACCGGATACCTGCCCCCCAGGACGAGCATTTTTTCCATCCATTGGCGTCAAACCTCCTCCACGGGATTGAGACGGAGGAGGGCTTTCTCAAGATGAAAAAGGCCAATGACCCGGAATCAATTGATGATGTTTCTAGGTTCAAGACGGATTATGAGATTATGCTGGGAGGTCATCTATGTGGGTTCCTAGACATTGAATGGAAAAAGCAGTGGTCTGAATTGATTGAATGGCCTTACCAAAAGGTGAACGTAGCAATTCATCCATTGGGGCATTGGGAGCGAGGGCGCTTCACAAGCCGGGAGTCCAACAAGATCCGGTCTTTTAGAGAAATGCCAGAGACCTCTTTCTGGGTTGGCCTGAGCAGGGATTACCAGCGGGCCTTCATAGTGCCTGCCACAGCAGTCTTGGATGCCCCACAAATATTGCAAAAGACCCGCTTTCCCGAAAAGCAGCCCTTGCCAGTTTTTGCGGTCGATCCGGCGCATGGATACCTGGCCAAAAGCGCAGAGGAATTTTCACAATACATCCAAGAACACATTGAAAGACATCACCGTTGACAGGGAGTTTGAGTTGGTTGCGCCTCCTCTATCGCAGGAGCAGGAGTCTGCACTGAGGCAGTCGATTGAGACAGAGGGCTGCCGTGATCCGATCGTTGTCTGGGACGGGGTGATCCTGGACGGGCACAATCGTTACCGGATCTGCCGGGAGCTTGATGTCCCCTATGATGTCAGGGAAAGGCCCACTAAAAGCAGGGAGGATGCCATTGATTGGATCTGCTCAACATCCCTGGCAAGGCGCAGTCTCACCCCAGAGGCGGCAGCAGACCTCCGGGGGAGGATGTATGCTGCGGAGAAAAAGGGGGACCATGACGGGGGAAAGGGCAAAGAGAGAAGTGCGGGCCACAATGACCCGCACTTGGAAACCTCTGAGGTGATCGCACAGAGGACAGGATCATCACCAAGGACCGTTAAAAGGGACCACAAATTCCACCAAGCCCTCAACAATCTTGAGGATGCGGGAATCCCCAGGGCAGAGTTCACCTCTGGCACGCGCAATACAAAGCGCAAGGAGGTGGTCAAGCTGGGAGAGATCGCAGGGGATGACCCGGACAGGGCTCTTTCAGCTTGGAAGCGGGTCGAGGACCAGGGGGCAACCTCGGGAGCAATCAAGGCCGCCATTCGCGACGATGAAAACGAGGCACTGGTAAAGGAAATTGCCACGACTGGCGACGACCTGATTGATATTCGCCACGATGACTTCATGAACGCCCTGGGGGATGTTGAGGCAGGGTCGATCGACGTCATCATAACCGACCCGCCCTATCCTGCTGAATTCCTCCCAGCATGGACAGGACTCTCGCAGGTTGCGATGCACGCTCTGCCGCCCGGAGGGTTCTGCATCACCTACAGCGGGAAACAGCATCTCGACGAGGTGATCGAGAGGATGAAAACCTGGGGTCTTAATTACTTCTGGCAGATCATTTTCAAGCAGACGGTGCAAGCCACCATCCATCCACGCAAGGTCAACACAGGCTACAAGCCGATTCTGATCTTCCAAAAGCCTCCGATCACTCCCCCGGAACAGTATTTCCAAGACTTCCTGACCGGGGAGAAGGTCGAGAAGGACCAGCACGAATGGCAGCAATCAGAAAACGGGTTTGCGTGGCTAATTGAGAGGTTTTCGCGTCCTGGTCAGACCATATTGGAACCTTTTTCCGGGGGGGGGACCTGCCCTTATGTCGCCAAGCAAATGCAGCGAAAGTGCATTGCCTATGAGATCGACGAGAATGCTCACGCCGCATCTTGCTCCAGAGTCTTTAATGATTGACCCGTCATGGATTGGATCAAGCTGGACCTCAAGACCCTCGACTCGCCCGAGTATGTCGGCAGCGAGCCGGTCGAACGTGGCCAGAGCCAGAGGAAACGAGTCTGGCTCGAAGTCTATCACGCGGGCATCAGGGGCGTCACCGTCGACGAACTCGCCGAGAAGTGGGGGGCCGAGGTGAACCGGATCAGCGGCAGGTTTTCGGAGCTTTCTCGGGACGGTCTGATCGAGCGCCGGGAGAACAAGGGGAAACGAGTAACCAGGAGAACTCGCTCGGGAAGTCGGGCGGCGGTTTGGTTTATCACGCCATGAAAACGAAGAAGAAAGAAGCGCTCCCGATCTGGGAGGAGATAAAGAAAGAACGTGCCGCGATCACGATCGGCGAGTTTCTGTCTCTCATGGGCTGGAGTCCTCAAAAGCTCTCGCGAATGGGCAACAAGATCCGATTTGTCGAGGGCTTCGGGAACCGGATGATTTCGGTCAGCGAAGTTAGTCGGATCCTCGGCGAGAGCGTAGCGCCTCGGAAGGGGGCCCGAAGGGAACCGAAGAGCGCGACGTGAAAAAGCGCTTTACAGATAGCCACAAGTGGGCGGATCCCTGGTTCAGGCAACTTAGCCCGACGGCTAAGTTACTCTGGCAGTGGGTTCTCGACTGCTGCGACAATGCGGGCGTCCTTGACCCTGACTGGGGGCTTGCGAGTTTCCAGATCGGCGAGGACATCCTTCCCCATATCGCGGAGATCGAGAGCCGGATCGAGCACCTGGAAGGCGGCGTGATCTTCATCCCGAAGTTCATCCCGTTCCAATATCTATCCGAGAAAAAGCCTACCCTCTCGCGAGAATGCAACGCTCACAACCCGATCTTTGCTTCCCTCAAAAAGCATAACCTTCTAGGTAGGCTACCTTATACCCTAAGCGAAGGGGAGGGGAAGGCTATCCCAACCCTTCCCGAAGGGTTACCGAAGGGTCCAAGAAGAAGACAAAGAAGAAGTACAGGAAGCGGAAGAGGTACAGGAAGCGGAACCGAAGAGGGAGGGCCCCTCGTTCCTGCGCTGGATGATGTGAAGCAGTTCGCCCGGGAAGTCCCCTGCTCCCAGGAATGCGCCGTGGCCTATCACGCCGACCGCTCCTCGATCAACTGGACGAAGGTCAAGGGCGGGATCCAGGTCGAGATCGAGGACTGGCGGAACGACCTCCGCTCCTTCGCAATGCACTGGCGCAATCACGAAGCCGAACGCAAGCGTCGTGAGGAGAAGGACGGGAAGCGGGTAGCCAAGGCAGTCGACATGAATCCGAAGAAGAAACTTCAGCTATGAGAGACGAGGAGATCATTGGCATCGTAACGAGTCAGATGACGAGCGCCCCGGCGGTCTGGGAGGATGGAGCGAGGAGCCCTGACAAGGTAGGGAAGCTCCTGATCCATCTGAGGCGGCAAGGGGGCTACCCGAGCGCCTTGTCCTGGCTGAAGGAGAACGACACCGATCTCGCTGCCGCTGCCGGGATCATCGGCCAATCGCTCGGGAGCAGTCCCCGCCGGTGCGATGAAGCCTGGAGCGCGGTCCTCGGGAACCTCGACAGCTTCGCGGAGGGCAAGGGAGAGTTCGCTTTAGTAGGAAAGCACGAGGCGACCAGGGCCCTCGGCGAGATAGTGGGAGCCATGAAGGCGACCGGCAGAATCGAAACAAAAAGAAAGAAAGCGATCAGATGAATATAAACGAAGTGACACTGGCGGGACGCCTCACGAGGGATCCCGAGAGCAATCAGGCCCGGAGCGGGATCACGGTGACGAAGATCCGGCTCGCGGTGAACGACCGCAAGAAGGCGGCAAGCGGTGAATGGGAGAAGCACGCAACCTTTATGGATGTGACCTTCTTCGATCGCGTGGCCGACACGATCGCGCAATACTTCCACAAGGGCGATCCGATCTGGCTTAGGGCCCGCCTCGAAGTGAGCGAGTGGGAGGACAAGGACACGGGGAAGAAGAGGTCGGCGCTCCAGGTCGTCGGCAATACCTTCCAGTTCATGCCGAAGGGGCAGAGCGACGCCCCGACCGACAGGGGGGCCACGGCGCGAGATCTCCCGGCAAGCCATCCGCAAGCGAAGCCGGAAAGCCAGGACACCAGCGAAGAACACGACGAGATCCCCTTTTAGATATGGCAAGAATCGGAAGCAGAGAGATGAGCGACGCCTGCGATGAGTTCCTTCGGAGACGAGGGCAATCGGTCAATGGGTTTCGCGGGATGGGAATCACGGGGCAGAGGACAAAGCCGAAGCCCGCCGACGAGCGAGAGCTTCGGAAGTCCGTTGAAAGCTCCGCGAGAGAGATCGAGAGGAGGAGTAGTGGCGACTAGCGTCACCATCCCGAGCCGGGCCGAGGCCGCCAGGGAGATCGATGCCGGTCGAGTAACGGCGACCCGTTACGGCCTGCCACTCGCCTCTGTCCCTCATGGCGAGGTCGACTGGGCGGCGTACATCGAGCGAGCGCAATCCTCGCTCGGCCTATCAGGCAGCGGGCAACGGTCGGGGACGATTTACCTCAGCGACAGCTACCCGCTCAGCCGGACCTTGAACCTCGACTCGCACGTAGCGATCGAGGGGACGGTGAGGGCGAAACATCACATCGGCTCTTCGCACGGCTTCTATGCGCTTGATGATTTCGTCGGAGAGAGTGTTTTGAAGTGGAAGAAGCCGGGGGACGACAAGAATTATTCGAACTTTGGGGCCGGGATCCATCAGGTCCACATCCAGTCAGTCCCCGGTCTCTCGGGCGTGAGCTTCCGAGGGGCTCAGCAATCCGCCCGCATCGACAACCTGGTCATTCGCGGGTTCGGTCCTGCGACCGGCCTGATCATCGGAGGGGACACCTTCACCGTCTCCGACCTTTTTGTCGACGCCTTGAAGGGGGGCGACCAGTCGGGGACCATCCCCGAAGCGACGGGGATCAGGTTAGAGGGGCGGGTCTACAGCGTCCCATTCAATAACTTCACCGTTCACAATTGCGAGACGGGCCTCGAATGGAGTGACGCCCATCAGATCCGCCTGACGAATTTCGAGACTGAACTGACAACCCGGCCCCTCGTCTCAACGTATAACTCGATTGGCGTGACCGTTCGCAACTGCTGTTTCAGGCATACCGAGGAGATCCTCGAGGTGAAGCGGGCCCGGTGGCCCGCGAACTATGGCATAGAGATTTCTGGAATGATGGCAGACCATTCGCTCGGTCGAGTAACTATCGAAGGGACGGAGGTAGTCACTGCGAAGGCGTTCGACCTCGTCATCGAGGGGGACCGTCACGGCGTGGAGATTCATGATCTGCGAAGGATGCGAACCCGCTTCATGGGATGCAAAGGATGACCCTCCCGAAATCAATCACGATGGCAGGCCAGAGGATCAAGGTCGTTACCAGGGACCTCAGCGACGAGGACTACTTCGGGTCCTACCTCCACGACAAGAAGACCATCACCATTCATTCGAAACTCAGCGCCAAAAAGACAAAGGAAATGATGTGGCACGAAATGATGCACGCTTGGTTAGCCTGCTCTGGCTTAGGTGCTGCACTAGAGATTGAGGAAGCGCTCGTGGTCAGCAGTGACGAGATTTTTTATCCGGCCTGGGAGCGATTTCTGAGGCGATTCAGTGAACAATGATTACCCCGAAATTCAGCAGCACGAGGTGGCGGACCATCAGCGAGCAAGAAGCAAGCAGGCTGGGACTGGGAAGACTCACCACGCCCTACGTCCTGCCGCGTGAACAGCAGATGCTGAGCAATGTCGTCGCCGATATGAGGCGAGGGAACATAAACCACGCAATCGTTCAGGTTCCCCAGGGCGTCGAGATATGGCGGGCCAATATCAGGCGATCAGAACAGCACTCATGGAATGAATAAGTATGAATTACCGAGACTTTATTGAGGGACTGCAATTGAGCCACTTCCGAGCCCATGAGATCACCTCGCAAGGGGACCGGACGAGGAACGGGGAGGATAACTCCCTTCCGCCCTCTTCGATGTGGCCCGCGATGGTCAGGACCTTGTGGGTCGCCGACATGGCCAGAAGCGTGACAGGGATTCCCCTCACCATCACGAGCGCCTATCGGAACGAATCTTACAATGCAGCGGTCGGGGGCCGACCCCACTCCGCGCACAAGCGCAACGAAGCACTGGACCTGATCCCCGCCGGTGGGAAAATTGATGAACTCTGGCGGGCCCTGCTGGCTCTTCGCCAGGGCGGAGCCTTCAAGGGGGGCCTGGGTTACTACGCCGGGAGATTTATTCACCTAGATACGAGAGGAAGAAACGCAACATGGGGAACCGGAAGGTAAGGGAGGGAGGGCTGTTAGGAACTGTTAGGGAGTCCCTGCCGCCCCTATTTTTCAGGGGGGCATGGGAACCCTACAGGCTCAAAAGAGGGCTGAAGGTTCGCATCAC